>ENA-OQOA01000506-OQOA01000506.1-human-gut-metagenome-genome-assembly--contig:-NODE-506-length-16523-cov-2.755489_pt1 | contig 16523 bp, 22 predicted proteins | sample MGYA00242633_ERZ504888 | MGnify/ENA primary metagenome ERZ504888 (study PRJEB26092, sample SAMD00036372) | human gut metagenome | host: Homo sapiens | study: EMG produced TPA metagenomics assembly of... | reverse complement strand
GCATAGTAAAGAGGTACTATATCAATATTTTTCTCTCTTGATATACTGCCATATATCTGTTTCAGTCCAGTTTGATATAGGAAATACTCTTATGCTCTCACCCTTATTGATACGTGAGTTGTAAAGCTTCCACATTTCTGGCCGCTGGTTTTTAGGATCCCATGCCTGGTTTTCGTTTCTGAATGAGAATATTCTTTCCTTAGCCCTTGACTTTTCCTCATCTCTTCTGCCACCGCCAAATGCTGCTGTAAAACCATACTTGTTAAGAGCCTGCTTTAAAGCCTGTGTCTTCATAATATCTGTATACACTGAACCATAGTCAAAAAGATTAATTCCCTTCTTAACACCATCTTCATTAATATATTCTAACATTTCGATGCCAAGCTTCTTAGCTGTTTCATCCCTGAACTTAATCATTTCCTTGAACTTCCAGGTTGTATTAACGTGAAGAAATGGAAATGGTGGCTTCTCTGGATAAAATGCTTTCATAGCAAGATGAAGCATTACTGAGCTGTCCTTTCCTATAGAATAAAGCATAACCGGCTTTTCACACTCCGCCGCTACCTCTCTTATTATATATATTGCCTCAGCTTCAAGCTGATCAAGATGCGATAATTCTGCCATTGTTTTATCTGTCCTTTCCTTATATATTAGTTTAGAATAACTATCTACTTTCATAGTATGTTTATATGTTTATTAGTTAATAATCATTCAAGCTAAATAAACTATTTTTTTACATCAGTACTTATTAGATTCTTTCTTATTAATAACTATCGTTTCCCTACTGCCATCTGTTTTATCTATGTTCCAGTTAAGGTAGTCACCTTTGGTAGTAACACTCATCTTACTTCCCATACCACCCATATCTGCTCCAAGATACAGTGCAATAGCCTCAAACTTACATTCCTTAAGACATGATGAACATCCCCAGCAATCCTTAGGATACTTTATATATGCCTTTTTGTCCTCACCCATCTTTATAAGACTTCCTGGACAGACGATGCTGCATTGTCCACATCCTGCACATTTGCTTTTATCTATCACTATGCTCATATGTCTCACCTCTTCCTACAAGATTTTCTGAATATAACTTCTATGTTATCACCATTCTTTCTGGTTGTTGACATACTTAAGCCACTCATCTGACTTATCAGGATAATCAAGATTTTCAGCAAAGCTATGCCATCTTGTTTCCTTCCTTGCCTTTAAATGCTCTATAAGCACCTGACAGACTGTAAGTCTTTCCTTAAGCTCATATACAAACATAAGTCCATGGTAATCTGCTGCTGACACATTTCCTGAAAGTGTGATAATCTGTTCTATCTTCTGCTTTGCAAGCTCAAGCTGCTTTTCATTAAACTGATAGTGGCTTCCAATACCACCAGCATAAGTATCCATAACCTTCTGCATAGCTTCTTCAAGCTGTTCTGTAGAAAATACTTCATCCTGTCTTTCAATATATGCATTATATTCCTCAAGCTTTTTACTTACGAATTCTTCTGCAAAGCTTTCTAAGGCTTTATAATCATCTTTAATATCATGACAGCCATAAGCGGCATCCTGTGAACTAAATGTATCTGCCAGCTCTGCCTCTTCTTTAAGTGCCTTAACAATATCTATTGCAGCTATCTCACCCTCTGCCATAGCTCCTGTTACATACTTCTGAGGACATCCACCTGCAACATCACCTGCTGCATACAGTCCATCTATGGTAGTTCTTCTGTTAGTATCTACCCAGTAACCACTGGCTGTATGTCCACCTACGATATAAGGTTCTGTTCCTTCTATCTCGACATTCTGCTCACTTGGATTCTTTCCTGACTCTATCCACTTAAGTGTCTGGCTTGGTGCCATATTAAGATAAGCCTTCTTTAAAGATTCATCCTGTTCGCTGCTTATTCCTTCTGTTCTTAAGTAACATGGGCCTCTTCCTTCGATATTCTCTCTTACAGTTCCATATACTCTCTGTGAGGTTGTAAAACCATATTTATCTTCATACACTTCTCCCTTTGAGTTAATCTGCTTAGCCCCGACTCCCTGAGCTATAGTTCCTGTTGGTGCTATAGTATCTTTACAACGTAATGCTATGAATCTCATCTCAAATGTTGTCATCTCAGCCCCGGCATTAATCCCCATTGCATATCCAGCTCCGGTATTAAACGGTGGATACCACATTTTATGCCTTGAAAATCCTGGATTGTTAGGCTTATAAAGTCCAGCCGCCCCTCCTGTTGCACATAATACTTTCTTTGCACTTATCTCATATGCATATCCATCATCAATGTTAAAACCTACAGCACCAAGAATTTTATTATCCTTAACTATATAATCTGTTATATTAAGTCTGTTTATAACTGTCACTCCATCAAGTGCTTCAACTGCCGAGGCAAGTATAGGCTTGATATTCTCACCATTTATCTTAATATTACGATTGCCTCTTGCAACATACTTTCCATTCTCATCCTTAAGTATGACAAGACCAAGCTTCTCCATCTTAGCAGTAACTTCATTAAGTCTTTCCGACATAGTAAGAAGCAGATCCTCTCTTACTATATCATCAGCATCATTTTTAGCATAATCAACATAATCTTCTGGCTTTCTGCCTTCTACTATATATGCATTGATAGCATTAACACCTGCTGCAAGACATCCACTTCGTTTTATATTAGCTTTCTCCGCTATAATGATACTTGCTGTATCTGACTGCTCTTTTTATAGTAAGTGCCGCATAACAGCCCGCTGTACCACCACCTATTATAAGAACATCCGTTGTAAGCTTCTTTAATCCATTTATCTTCATAAGCACTCCTTTTTGAAGTAAAGTAATTTCTATTTTACTACTATCACCTTAGAGATTTCACAATACTATAATAATACACCATCAGATATAGAATACGTCATCTGACTTCATACCCTTATTCTCACACAGATAAGTTTTCTCACTGTCAACCGCATATATTCTGTATATAAGCACATGGACCTTCTCACCTACCGCAAGAGGTTCCTTTTCCAGCGACCACTCACCTGTTATCCTTGTACATCCTATATTAACTGTAACATCCAGATGATTACCCCTGAATAATATATCCTCAACATATCCTTCTTCTGATGCACTGTTGTACTGTTGAAGCTTTCCATACTTTGATATTTTTACAAACTCTGGTCTTATGAAAGCCCTGTCAGCCCCATTAACTTCATCAAAGCCATTAAGTCTTGAATAATCACTAACCTCTGATGCCTTTCCTATGAACTCAACAACAAAAGGCGTTGCCGGACTTTTATATATATCTATCGGACTACCCATCTGTTCTATTCTGCCATGATTAGTTATGATAATCTCATCAGCAACCTCAACAGCCTCATCCTGATCATGTGTTACAAATATACTTGTTATTCCAAGCTTTGTAACCATGCTTCTAAGCCATGTTCTAAGCTCTGTCCTTACCTTGGCATCTATCGCAGCAAAGGGTTCATCTAAAAGAAGCACCTGTGGGTTAGGTGCAAGCGCTCTTGCGAACGCAACTCTCTGACGCTGCCCGCCTGATAACTGGTTAGGATATCTTTTCTCAAGTCCTGCAAGTCCGGTTATCTCAAGAAGCTCTGTAACTCTTTTCCTTATCTCATCCCTTGGCACCTTCTGAAGCTTAAGACCAAAGGCTATATTTTCATATACTGTCATATGACGGAACAATGCATAATTCTGGAATACAAATCCTATACCTCTCTTGCTGGCTGGTATATCATTAACCCTCTTTCCATCTATGTATATATCTCCAAAGCTTGGAGTTTCAAGTCCTGCGATCATTCTTAATATAGTTGTTTTACCACTTCCCGAAGGACCAAGCAGTGCAACAAGCTTTCCTTTTTCGATAGCAAAGTTTACATTATCCGATGCCCTGAAGCTTCCATATTGCTTAAATATATTTCTCATCTCAACATACATTACTTAACTCCTCCCTTCTTAGCATTCTTCTGTCTGTATTCAAACACATTCTTAAGTATAAGTACTATGACTGCTATTATTACAAGTATTGATGACACAGCAAATGCAGCTGTTATAGATGAATCTGTCCCAGACATATACAGTGCATCTATCTCAAGAGGAAGTGTAAATGTCTCTCCCCTTGTCTTTGACAATGCGTTTACCGCACCAAACTCTCCAAGTGCCCTTGATGTACACAATATAATTCCATATATAAGTGACCACTTTATATTAGGGAGTGTAATCTTAAAGAATATTGTAAAGCCATCCGCACCCATAAGCGCTGCTGCTTCCTCCTCATCCTTACCAAGTGAATTAAGCACCGGTATTATTTCTCTTGACACATAAGGAAATGTAACAAATATCGTTGCTAGCACAACACCCGGAACTGCGAAAGCAATCCTTATATTTGTTCCAAATATCTCATTAAACCATCTTATAACAGGATAAAAGAAACCAAGTCTTCCAAATGTCATAAGAAATGCAAGTCCAACTATAACAGGCGATATTGAAAATGGTATATCTATAAGTGTTGCAAGCACCTGTTTCCTTTAAAATCAAATCTTGTAAGTACCCAGGCTGCTATTATTCCAAATAAGGTATTAATAACAAGAGCCACAAAAGTTGCTATAACTGTAACCTTAAGTGCACTTAACACATAAGAAGTCGTTACTGCCTTTATATAAAAACCTACTCCCTCTTTAAGCGAACTTACTATAATAGAGAACAATGGAAGTATAAGCATCACGGTGATAAAACCACTGTAATAAGCACACATATATTTCTTGTTGTTCTTTTCTTTTTCAAGCTTATCATTTCCGCCCATGCTTACCTCCATTCTGTTAAGCTTCTTAATTAATCTTTTATTGACCTCTTATCAGCTTCCTGTTAATTTATATGTTAGTTATTGTTAGTAATCCAAATATTTTAATAACCTGATGTATTGCTTAAGATGTTCTTGCTGCCACTCTCATCTGTATAATATTTATGATAAGTAATATAAGAAATGATATGACAAGCATCACAAGTGCAATAGCTGTAGCAGAGGCATAATCAATATAATTGAGTTTCTGCATTATCACATAAGAAACAACCTGTGTATGTTCCTTGGCACTGTTACCCGATATATATATAACACTTCCATACTCTCCTATACCTCTTGCAAATGCCAGCCCAAAGCCTGTAAGAAGTGCCGGACTTATCTCTGGAAGTATTACCTTAAAAAATGTTTTTGCCGGACCTGCACCTAAAATATAAGCTGCTTCCTCATACTGTGAATCCATCTTTTCAAGAACTGGTGTTACAGCTCTTACTACAAAAGGTATACCAACGAACACTAAGGCAATAACAAGTCCGATATGTGTATATGAAACCTTTATTCCAAGCGATGCAAGAGGCTTTCCTAACATTCCTGTCTCTGAATACAGCTTTGAAAGTGTTATGCCTGCAACTGCTGTTGGAAGTGCAAAAGGAAGCTCAATAAGTCCGTCAAGTATCCTTTTATATGTGAAATCATATTTAACAAACGTCCATGCAAGTATTGTCCCGAATATACAGTTAATAACTGCTGCTATAAAGGAACAGCTTATACTTGTTATAAATGCATTTACAACATTTTTCTTAGTCACAAGTGCTATAAACTCACCAGGCGAAAGCTTTAACGAATAAACCATAACCGATGCCAGCGGTATAAGCACTATAAGCGATAACATTGCCACTGTTATTCCTAATGTAAGATGAAATCCAGGAATAACCCTTACCTTCCTGTCCTTTACTTTTTTTCCGTTGAATTCAGGTTCTATATTAGTTTTATCAGTTGTCGTATATTTCATCGAACCATCCTCCATCATCAAAATATATCCTGTAAGCTTCATCCCATCCACCATAATCTTCTATTGATGTAAGCCGTACATTCAAATCAAATTTATCACCATATTCAGATAATATATTCTTATCTGATGGTCTGTAGCCATATTTTGCTGCCAGTCTTTGTGCGCTCTCAGAATACAGATATGAAAGATATGCACTTGCAAGCTCTTCTGACCTGTTAACCTTAACATTATCATCAACAACTGCCACACTAGGCTGTGCAAGTATACTGACTGAAGGTGTTACTATCTCATATTCATCAGGATAAGAATTCATCGAGTTAATCGCTTCGTTTTCCCATGCTATAAGCACATCACCTTTTTTATTCTCAACAAATGTTGTTGTTGAACCTCTTGCTCCTGAATCAAGCACTGAAACATTGGAATATAATTTTCTTAAAAATTCTTTCTTAGAACTCTCATCCGTATATTTTTCTTCTGCAAAGCTTAATGCCGCAAGAAAATTCCAACATGCACCACCACTGCTCTTAGGATCAGGTGTTATTATCTCAACTCCACCGGCAGTAAGATCATCCCAGTCCTTTATTCCAAATGGATTGCCTTTTCTACTAAGAACACAATCGTTGATGTATATGGTGCTGAATCTTTATCATACTCATCCTTCCATCCAGCAGCTATCAGTCCGGTATTTTCTATAAGCGTTATATCATGCTCAAGTGCCAGTGTCACAACATCAGCATTGCAGCCTTCAACCACTGATCTTGCCTGGCTTCCTGAACCCCCATGCGACTGTATTACCTTTATCTGTTTTCCATAATGATTCATATAATAATCAGCAAATATGTCGTTATACTCCTCATAAAAACTCTCTTGTTGGATCATATGAAACATTAGTTATTGTAAGTCCGTCTCTCTTATTTGCACATCCGGAAAGAAAAATACTGATAATGTCATACATGCCATACCAACCGCTTTTATTGTTTTAATTTTATTATTAAGCTTACTGATATTTATTATCTTCATTATTCATATCTCCTTTCCATATTTTGTATAGCTGTTATTTAATGTTAATTTTAAACCTGTTTTCATATATACATAGTCTGTTAGTATGTTTATTGATTAAAAAATATTGCCAGGCTTCTTTGAGTTGCCTGGCAACCTTTGGAAATTGTATTGTTATATTATACCCATTTCCCTACAAAGTCAATATGTTTATGTGGTTTGTTTTAATTTTATTTAATTTCTGATATTTTGCGTACCATAAATTCTATCATAAACTTATATATTCATGTTAACAGTATCACCTGTAACAATAACAGCAGGTGACTGTATACCTTCTTTAGCAGTTTTTTCTACTATATCTTTAAGTGTACCTCTCACTGCCTTATATGTACCATCAAACCCTCCACTTATAACAGCAGCCGGTGTGTCTTCTGATTTTCCTTCTTTCATAAGGGTATCTGCTATCTCTTTAAGATGTGTAAGTCCCATCAGATATACACATGTTCCATCCATGGCAGCAGAATTTCTGATATCCGCATGCAATGTTTTTTCACCATCTTTTCCATCGCCTGATGTATGCCCTGTTATAATCGAAAAGCTTCTGCTTACATCTCTGTGTGTAACTGGTATTCCTGCCATTGCAGGAACTGCTATCGCAGAACTTATGCCTGGTATTTCCTCTGTTTCTATACCTGCTTCCTTAAGATACTGTATCTCTTCAGCACCCCTTCCAAAACACATAAGGATCACCGCCTTTAAGACGTACCACATATTTTCCCTCATTTGCTTTGGCAAGAAGAAGCTCATTGATATCCTGCTGTGGTGTTGAATGTCTTTCATTTCTTTTACCAACGTATATCTTCTCACAGCTCTCTAAGGCATATTCTAACAGTCTTTCATCTATCAGGTCATCATATACAATTAACCTCTGCTGCCTTTACTGCATTAAGTGCTCTTACGGTTATCAGGTCATATGCACCACAGCCAGCTCCTGCTATCACAACTCTGCCCTTCTTTGTTTCATCAGCCTCGTTTTCTTTAACAGAGGCTATTATCTCATCAAGTTCGTCATCATCCAGCTTTCTTCCAAGAACCATGCACCTTCTTGCTGATGCTTTAAATATAGCAGCTCTCTTAGATGAATCTTCCACCTTAGCTTTTATATTTTCCCTTATTGAACACAGATAATCAAGTATCTGCTCTATATCAGGCGGAAGCTCTGATGCTATACGATTTTTTATATCAGCAGCTATATATGGGCTGGCTCCCTGTGTCGATATGCCTATAGACAGATTTCCAGCTTTATACACTGATGGGAAAAGAAACTGACAGTTATCCTTATCATCTACAACATTTATAAAAATATGATATTTTCTGCATACACCAGCAACATATGCATTGAATTTTTTATCATCCGTTGCTGCTATACAGAATGAACATCCTTCAAGATCCGAATTAACGAATTCTCTTTCGATGAACTTAACACCCTCTATGCTCTTTATACTGTCACTTATCTTTGTTGCAACCACAGTTATATCAGGCTCATATGCAAGAATCTTTCTTAGCTTATGCTCCGCAATCCTGCCACCACCTATGATTAATCCTTTTTTCCTTTAATGTCAATAAAAACGGAAAATATCCCATTTATTTATCCTCCTATAACATTCTGAATTTATTATGTATTATACTTTTACCTTATAACATGTTATTGTTTTAGAATATCTGCAAGCTGCTTGTATGCTGTTCCCCATCTGGCATTAGGTTTAATGTTATATAACTTTTTATCCAGCACATAATATTTTCCTCTTTCACAGCCCTTAGTGAATTCCATGCTGCATTATCTGTCAATAGATTATTAATGCTCTTCATAGCTGCCTGGGTATCATTCCCCTGCGTTGTAACAAATATATAGTCTGGATCAGCCGCAACTATACCCTCAAGACTTAAATCGTCCAGCATACTTTTATCCGAATCTGCTATATTGACACAGCCAAGATCTGATAGCATCTCACCACACACAGAGCCCGTACTTCCCTTTGCTTTAACACTACTGGCAGCTGTTCTTATAAAAAGCACCTTTGGATGATTATTACCCATTGTACTTTTTATTTCATCTATCTGCTGCTTCACATCCTCACCATTAGTCTTATATAGATCTCTTCTCCCAGTAATCATTGTACAGTGATCAAGCATATTAAGATACTGGGTAAAATTAGAAACATCAAAGTATGCTACTGTTATGCCAGCATTTTCAAGTGTATCCATAAGTGCTATATCAGCCTCAGTATTACAGCTTGCTATGACAAAATCCGGCTGTGAAGCTATAAGCAGTTCTACGTTAGGATTCAGTATGCTTCCAAGATTAATGACTGAATCTGTAAGCTCCAAATCAAAATTCGTCCATGTATCATTGGCAGCTGCAACAAGGTTTCCTCCTGCAGACACCCATATATCAGCAAAGCTTCCTATAAGTGCTGCGGCTCTCTTATGTGAAGTCACTGTTACCTCTCTGCCATAATCATCTGTAAATGTATACGGATTACTTGTAGATGCGCCTGCCGTCATATCATACTCTCCTGAATTAACCTTACTATCAGATACTGCTGTTTTAGCACTTCCAGCACCACACCCATACAGTCCTGTTACTATTATTGTTAAAACAGCTGTCGATACAAGTGCTTTAACAATTCTTTTTTGTTTAAAACATATTTTCACTCTTTCGCTCCTGTTTTTCACTCTTATTTTCTTTCCAGTTTTACATAATATTTCGTTTAATATTCTGATGCAGCATATTATTCCTAATTGGTAAGATAACTTGATACAGCATACAGCTTCTGCCCATTATACTCAACCTGTGACCATCCTCGTACGCTCATTGCTGTACGTTTTACATATTCTCCATTCTTTATGGATGTAACCACAGTACCCGTATCAGTACTTGGAAGAGTTCTTAAGTTTGTTTCTTCCTTTGCCGTTACATTATCATTATATGAAGAGAATTCCATGCCGTTCACAGAAAAGTTACCATTGCTGTTATCGTATGGTTTACTATTAAGATCTGTCGTCAGATAGCTTGATATTGCATAGACAGTTGTTCCCTCATATTCAAGCCTTGACCATCCATTATCTCCTATTCCTGTGCGTCTTGCTGTATCACCATTATACAATACCGAAGCTAAAGCCCCTCTTATGTCCGGAGAAGTACGAAGATTGGTTTCTTCCTTTGCTGTAACTGTTTCATCAACATTCTTAAACACTATGCCAAGCTCAGCCACATTTTATATCATCATGCGGCTTATCAGGATCAAAAGGATCAGCATCTGAATCATAGCTGAAATAAGCTACATTCATATCCACATAGCCTTCTATGCCATCAACTCTTCCCCTGTTCGTATACTGCCACATAGCAACTGTTCCAGAATACGAAGGAGACGTAACATCAGGATATGCACCTTCACTATAAGAAGCTATCCATAATGGATACTGTTTTTTTATGTCATCAGTATTTCCATAACCTGTTGTCAACAAGTTCATTCTTACCTGCATACAACATAGCATCATAACCCTCATCAGAAATCGTGCTCATAAATGCAATAGCATTATTGGTTCTGTCCTCATTAGTAATACCATACATTCTGCTTGTCTGGCTTGTAAAATCCTCACAATTATATACGACCGGGTATGTAATGGCATAACCTGCTATATAATCTACAACCCACTCAGCCTCTTCTATTGCCTCAGCCTCATTAACTGCTGTAGAAAAGAAATATACACCTGTTTTAATGCCAGCCGCCTGCGCACTTATAAGATTATATGATGCATACTCATCTTCACATATTGTTCCGTTTATGTCTGTCCGATAGCCTATTCTTATCATGGCATAATCTATACCACTGGCTGCCACCTTCTTCCAGTCTATCGTTCCCTGCCACTTTGAAACATCTATTCCATTAGAATATGAAGCACTATCGCCTGGCAGGGATGATACATTTACCTCTTCTCCATAAACAAGATCATCCTGTTTTTCCGGGTCACCATCTGTATCTGATTCATATGACTCTTCACTTTGTGTATTTTCATTTTCAGTTACATCCACGTAATCATTATTCGTAGCTGTATTACTCTGTGCATCATTTAATAAACTATTACTTTTCTTATATTTTACCCCTGATGTAATAAGAATAACGATACATATTATTATTACAACCGCTGCCACACCAACAATAATATATTGTCTGTATTTTTTCAGCATTTTCCTGAATTTGTTCTGATTTCTTTTTCTTATTCTTATCTCCATATACAACTCCCTCAATTATAACTACAATTACAGCTACATTTATATCTCCATTTACAGTTTTATTTACAACTTCATTAATAATACCTGCTTTAAAGTATATCATAAGCTGCTGTTTTAAAAAAACATATCCCAATTTATTTAAAATAACTGTATTATCTCATTTAGTCAATAATAATTATAATCATTGCCATATTATTTAAGAATTATTTTATATATGTTAATTTATATATTTCATTCAGTCTAATTTAACATAATAAGCATCATATCTTTTGTGATTTTGCACAAAAATATGTTTCATATATAATTCTTGCATACAATGTACTAAATGTGTTAATCTTTGTTAAAGAAATAACAATATGTTCTTTATACTTGTTCAGCTGAATAATACATGTGTTATTACATATTCTATTTTAAAATATACAACCTGTTTGTCCTGCAGACATTGCAAACGGCTGTAGCTATAAATAATTACAATGTCTGCAGAAATGAGGATTAGTATGAAGTAAATAGTGAAAAGTCGCTGTAATTGGTTGTGGATTTGTTGGTTCTTCTTCTGCATTTGCACTTATGCAGAGTGGGTTATTCTCTGAAATGGTTTTAATAGATGCAGATACTAACCGTGCTGAAGGTGAGGCTATGGATATAAGCCATGGTATTTCTTTTGCACGTCCTATGCAGATATATGCTGGAAACTACGATGATATAGCAGATGCAGCTATTATCGTTATAACAGCCGGTGCAAACCAGAAGCCTGGTGAAACCCGTCTAGATCTTATAAAGAAAAATGCCGCTATTATGAAATCGATTGTTGGTGAGATTAAGAAAAGAGATTTTGGTGGAATTCTTCTCATAGTATCTAACCCTGTTGATATACTTACACTTATCGCACTTAAAGAATCTGGCTATCCTGCAAACCGTGTAATCGGTTCAGGTACAGTTCTTGACACAGGCCGTTTTAAGTATCTTCTTGGTGAGCATCTTGCTATCGACAGCCGTAGTGTCCACGCATTTATAATCGGTGAACATGGTGACAGTGAACTTGCTGCCTGGAGTAACGCAACAATCGGTGGACTTTCAGTCAATGAATTCTGTGAACTCAGAGGACACTTCAACCACGAAGCATCTATGAAGAGAATATTTGATGATGTTAAAAACAGTGCCTATGAAATAATCGAAAGAAAGCATGCAACATACTATGGAATAGCCATGGCTGTTAAAAGAATATGTGAAGCAATCGTCAGAAATGAAAAGTCCATTCTTCCTGTATCAAGTCTTATGACTGGAGAATATGGTCTTAATGATGTCGTGCTAAGTATTCCATCAGTTGTTGGCGAAACAGGTGTTGAAAAGGTTGTTCCTATTGGACTTAACGATGATGAAATGTCTGAGCTGAGAAAATCTGCTGATATTCTTAAAAATATAGCTGCAGATTATATTTCGTAAGAAGCTAATAAAGCAGGGTCACATATTCTTGTGACTCTGCTTTATTATATATAGTTTTGAGGGAGGTAGTAACCTTGTAAGCTTTAATAAATAATACGATATCAGCCTTTAACGCCACCTAATGTAACACCCCGTACTATGAACTTTGACAAACACAGATAAACTATAATAACTGGAAGAATAGCACACCCTAGCATCATGTATACCTTGCCCATATCAAACTTCAGGAAATCTGCACTTCTTAGCTGTGCGATAAGTATAGGCAATGTTTTCTTTGAATCTCTGTTAATAATAAGAGATGGTATAAAGTAATTATTCCATGATGATACAAACGTAAATATCGCCTGTACAGCTATTGCCGGTTTCATAAGAGGAAGAACTATCTGGTTAAATATACGAAACTCATGTGCGCCATCTATTCTTGCTGCTTCTACCAGCTCAATAGGAAGAACACTGTCCATATACTGCTTTATAAAAAGAATACAACTGGCGATGCAATGGATGGAACAATCAATGGAATAAACGAATTCATAAGTCTCATCCTGCTCATCTGATCAACAAAACCAAGTGCAGATACCTGTGTAGGAACCATCATTATAACCATGATAATTGTAAATGCCAGATTCTTGAATCTAAAATTATATGCATGAATAGCATAAGCTGTTAAAGCTGAAAAATACACAGATAACAATGCAGAGCCACCAGCAACAACAAGACTGTTAAACATACCACTAAGCACAGGAAGATTAGCATCTCCTAAAAGATTCTTTAAGTTGTTAAAAAACGACCTTCCTGGCAGCAAAGAGAATCCCTTCTGTATATCTGGATGTGACCTTGTAGTGTTTATAACCAATACATAAAATGAAAAGAGACAAAGTATAGCTAAGAGTATTAACACTATATAACATAATGTTCTTTGAATATTCAGCACTACTTTGTCTTTTCTATCAGACTTTTTCTTAGTAACCACTGTACTCATAGTTATACCCCCTTACCTGCTGCTTTACTTTCTTTTACTTTTTTGATTTCTTATATGTAGATGCACCTGAATCAACCATTCCCTTAGTTACGTATTTAAATACAAACACACTAAGAACCGCTGTTATTATAAAAAGAATCACCGATAATGCTCCCGCCATACCATAATTCTTACTATACAAATGCTTATTCAGGTACATTATAACTGTCATACTTGTATCGTTAGGATTACCATTACCATTAGTAAGAATCTGTGGAACATCAAACATCTGGATACCACCTATAAGTGATGTTACAAGTGTATACGCCATAATAGGTTTTATAATAGGAAGTGTAATCTTTCTAAAAATCTGTAATGAGTTCGCACCATCTATTCTTGCTGCCTCGAATATACCTGTATCTATTCCCATAATACCTGCCATAAGAACTATAGTAGTGTTACCAAACCACATAAGGAAATTCATAAGTGCTATAAGTCCTCTTGTTCCTGCAACCTCTGATAAGAATCTATATGTAGGAAGTCCCATTGCATTAAGGAGATTGTTAATAGGACCAATATCTGAGAATATCGTATAAAATAACATTGAAAATGCTGATGCCATAATCAGATTTGGCATATATATAACTGTCTTAAAAAAGCCAGTACATTTCAATCTAAGTCTCAAATCTGTAAACCATGAAGCTAACAGAAGAGAAAATATCATCTGTGGGATAAATCCCATCATCCATATAATAAATGTATTCTTAAGATACATAAGAAGTGGTGTATTAGATAATATTTCTTTATAATTGGCTAAGCCAACAAACTTAGGACCTACCTGCATAAGTCCAACTCTGTAATTTTCAAAAAGCTGTTATAGAAAGTGGAAATCAGTGGAAACAGCTGAAATATAATATATACAAGGAAAAATGGTATTAAAAATATATATCCCCACTTAGCATAACTGACACATTTAGATTTTTCTTTTCATGCCACCTCCAATTCCTAGTAATAAATATAAGTATAATAATATAATGCCGGTGCCAGTTATACCTGTTTCATACTGGCATCCGGCAGATTAAATTCATATATCTATCACTATGATGTTACACTAATTGCGATTATTTAGATAAGTTAGGATACTTTACATGAGCCTTCTCATAGAAGTTATCTAATGCCTGTTCTTTAGTTACGTGTCCATCGAAGTAATCCTTCATGGCCTTCTGGAATTCCTCGTTAAGTCCCTGGTCATAAGCTGAAATATTCTTCATATTAATCTTAGGAGCAGCCTGTGCGAAAAGCTTAATATGATTCTGTCCACCAAGAAAATCAGACTTGAAATCACTGTTAGCAAGTTCATTCATACCTGATATTGTATTAGTATAATCCTGTGTATCCTTTGTTATCTGGACTTCTGTAGTCTTATCACATGTTAATGTCTTCATTATTTCTTTAATAAGGTTTGGATTATCTGTTCCAGCTGCTGCACAAATCCATGTACCACCCCAGTAGTAACTCTGTGGTCCCTGGCATACTGCATAATCACCATAAATACCATTTCCAACTTCTTCTTTACCACCTTCTGCTACTGGTTTCTCAAGTGAGTTACCAAGAAGTGTAAAGTTAATACCCCATGTTGAATAGAAGAAGCCAAATACCTTACCTTTAGGACCCTGGTCTGATGCCCATGTTGTATCCCAAAGAGATGTCTTGTTATTGTATCCTTTATCTGTAAATGTCTTTGTCTGGTCAACCCATTTCATAATGTTAGGATCAATAACTATCTTGTTATTAGAATCTACCCAAGGAGCTGACACATTGTTAGAAAATACTCTATAGGAATCATCATATCCAGAAAGCATCTTGTAGCCCTTTGCTGCAGCCTTTTCTGCTACTGCGTTAAACTTATCCCATGTAGAAAGAGCTTCCTGAACCTTATCCGGATCATCTGTTCCTAATACATCCTTTGCTACAGAACGTCTATAAGCGAAAAGTCCAGGAGTTGCCTGCCATGTTGTACCCTTCTGATTACCATTGGAATCTGTGACAATATCCTTTGTATACTGATACTGGTCTGCTACATCATCCTTTGTAAGTCCGATATCATTGATAACATCAAGTGTATAATCACTGTTAACATACTTTAATGCATAATCAGCTTCTATAAGAAAAATATCTATCTTCTCATCTGCTGGCGCATCATTCTGTTTTAATAATGCTGCATCAAGTGCATTCTGATATGCATTATTTTCATTAGGTGTAACTACAAAATTAACCTTTACATCAGATGGAAGCTTTCCCGACTTCTCAAAATATTTAAATCTGTCCTGGAACTCCGTATTCCAGCAATAAATGTTGAGCACTTTTCCCTGGGCACTCTCATCTGTATTAACTTTAGCTGCTGTTGAACTGTTACCAGAATCGCCGCAGCCTGCTAATGTTCCCATAATCATTGTCGTAGCTAAGAATATGCCTGCTAATTTGCGTTTAATCATAATAATACCTCCTCAAAACATATTCCGTAATATGTTCCCCTTAAGCTTAGAACCATCTCTAAACTTATATCCTTCTGACTGTTTCTCCTTCAATAAGCTCTCCACCTACAACAAGTCTTTTAACAATGGCTGTCTTTGGGTTGTTGATACAATCTATTAATTCCCTTGCTGCAAGTTTACCAATCTCACCCGTTCCCTGTTTAAGTGTCGTAAGCTTAGGGCTTAGCATCTGTGAAAGCTTTATTCCATCATATCCTATCATGGATAAGTCATCTGGAATCCTCATATCCTTGCTGCGGACTGCATTCACACCGCCGGAATAAGACAAATCATCAGGATAAAATATACATGTTGGTGGATTCTTACAATCCAATAATTCATATGTATACTTTTCTGCTAAAACTGCATTCAGATATTCCGAAGATTTAATATACTCATCTGGAACATCAACATCAAGTTCATCAAGCGTTCTGTAAAACGACGCCAGTCTTTCTTTAGTTACTTCTGACCCATCCTC
>ENA-OQOA01000504-OQOA01000504.1-human-gut-metagenome-genome-assembly--contig:-NODE-504-length-16558-cov-2.605441_pt1 | contig 16558 bp, 20 predicted proteins | sample MGYA00242633_ERZ504888 | MGnify/ENA primary metagenome ERZ504888 (study PRJEB26092, sample SAMD00036372) | human gut metagenome | host: Homo sapiens | study: EMG produced TPA metagenomics assembly of... | reverse complement strand
GTTTGATTTATATTTGTACATTACAATAAATATTTAGTGTTAAAAAGCGCATGAATATATAAAGTTATATTTGAAAGACTTATATATAAATTAAAGAGCCATATACCTTAATATACAAAATCTCATTTTATAGCTAACATGGAGTTTTTACGCTTTTGATGCTTCTAAACAGATATTAAATTTCCTCCGATTTTTCGAACTATCCTTTTTTACAAACTGTTTTCTAACAAAGTACAATGACAAAGCAATTTATTATCTTGTATACAATCATAACTATACAACTGATAATATACCGTGTGTGACATTTTATTGTATTACCATTAATTTATTTTTAATTATGAAAAGATCTGTCTTTGCTTTAGCATTAAGCATGGGTATCTTTACCATGCATGCACAAAATGATCGTACCGCTCTTGAAGGCACACGTCCGGGTGACAACTGGTCTATTGAACTGAAAACCGGTGCCGTGACTCCTCTTACCCACAGTGCGTTCTTCAAAAATGTCCGTCCGGCTTTCGGAGTCGGGATCGGAAAACAACTTACTCCCATTTTCGGTTTGGGCATTCAAGGCATGGGGTATGTAAATACCACGGCCAGCAAGACCGCATTTGACGCTTCCGAAGTGAGCGTGTTCGGCAAAGTCAATCTGATGAACCTTTTCGGAAGCTATACAGGCGAACCGCGCATCTTTGAAATCGAAGCCTTGACAGGTATCGGATGGCTGCATTACTATCCTAGAACGGCCCCGGCGATACAAACTCCTGGGTCAACACGGCCTGGGGCCTGAATCTGAATTTTAACCTGGGGTGAAGAGAAAGCATGGACGTTCGGCATCAAACCGGCAGTTGTATACGATATGCAGGGAGATTTTAATCGAAAAAAAGTCGTTTCAACGCCAATAATGCGGCTTTTGAACTGACTGCCGGATTAACCTATCATTTCATGTGTAGCAACGGTACGCACCATTTCACAACCATGAAACCGTATGACCCGGTAGAAATCGGAGAACTGAATGACGCGGTGAACAACCTGCGGTCACAATTGAACGACAAGGACATGCAGCTGAACAATGCCATGCAGCAGGCAAATAATCTGCAAAGAGAATTGGCTGACTGCAGAACTCAGGCTGCCAACATAGAAACTGTGGTGAAGACCAACCGCATTCCTGAGTCAATCATTACCTTCAGACAAGGGAAATCGGTAGTTGATGCCTCCCAACTCCCCAATGTGGAGCGTGTGGCCACTTACATGAAAAAGCATCCTGAAGCCAGGGTTATCATCAAAGGATATGCTTCTCCCGAAGGCAACCTCGCTTTCAATAAGAAACTGGCAAACGCACGTGCTGAGTCCGTAAAGACCATCCTTGTAAAAAGATACAAGATCAGTGATACCCGCATCACTGCTGAAGGACAGGGAATCGGTGACATGTTCTCGGAGCCGGACTGGAACCGCGTCAGCATTTGTACCATCGAAGAAGGTAAATAACCTTCAAATACGAGTGGAAAATAAATTCTAATAAGATAACTTTTCTATTTTCATCCCCCTCATTTTCCCGTTTTTCAGCAGGAAGTGAGGGGATAATAACAAAATATTATGGACTTACACTCAGGATTACCCTATTGGATCATCAGAAATTCCCTATGGGACTATTTCCATCCTTTGGAAAAGGATCTGTCGACAGATGTCGTCATTGTAGGTTCCGGCATAACGGGAGCCTTGATGGCACACGAATTGTGCCATGCCGGAATAAAATGCTGCATAGTTGACAAACGCAGCATTGCAACCGGAAGTTCCGCAGCAAGCACCGCACTGCTGCAATATGAAATTGACGTTCCTCTTTGTCGGATGGCAAAAATCATCGGCGAGGAAAATGCTGCGACGGCTTACCATGCCTGCCTGCAATCCATTTCTGATATAAAAAGAGTACTGGAAGAAACGGGAGTCAATGCCGGTTTCGAACAACTGCCCAGCCTCTTTTATGCCAGTAGTGCGGCGGATAACAAACTTTTGGAACAAGAACATGAAATACGGCAAAAACATAAGTTGCCGGTCAATCTGCTCGAGAAGAAGAAAATTAGAGAGGAATATAAGGTAAAGACACCCGGCAATGCCCTGATAAATGAGGCATCCGCACAAATGGATGCTTATAGGGCGGCAACCGGACTGTTAGCTTACCATATAAAGGAAAGCGGACTGAAAGTTTTTACCCATACCTCAATAAAAGAGTGTATAGAAACATCTGACGGCTGTATCATGACAACAGACAGAGGACATAAAATTAAATGCGGATATGTAATCATAGCCACGGGATTTGAGGCCGGACAATTCCTTCCTCAGAAAATCATGGATCTGACCTCTACCTATGCACTCGTATCGCATCCGGTAGCTTCCGAACACCTGTGGCCGACACATTGCCTGATTTGGGAAACAGCCGATCCGTATCTATACATCCGCACAACCGATAAAAACCGGATCATCGTAGGTGGTGAGGACGAAAAGTTCAGTGACCCGCAGCGCCGGGATTCATTACTCAGAAAGAAAACCCGTATCTTGGAAAGGAAGGTCAGAAAACTATTCCCCGACCTCCCTTTCGAAACGGAAATGGTATGGTGTGGCACATTTAGTACCACCAAGGACGGACTACCCTTCATCGGCAACTGGCCTGACAAGGAACGAATGTTTTTCGATTTGGGATATGGGGGAAACGGAATTACTTTCAGCATGATCGGAGCACAAATAATCTGCCGTCAGCTACAAGGTATGAAAAGATGAACGCAGCGGTATTTTCGGCTACGAAAGAATCGAAAAATATTGGTAAAGGCAAGAAATGCACCGATCACTGTCAATGACCGGTGCGTTTCTTTGTATCGGGATATCACTGTACAATTAATATAAACAGTTATGCAACCATCAATACCTTTCGATACCTGTTCCCAACCACTGTGCCATACGGGGCTTACCATAAAAATAATAAAACAGCAATCCTACCCAACTGGTGAAAACCACCAATACGATGGCTATCAGTTTCCTCTCTGCCGGTGCATGAATGCGCCATATTTCCAAAGCGGCCCTGATAGTCAGCACCAGTCCAACAATCCATATTACGAATCCAACCATAATTTATTCACATGTAAGGTTTACTACTGGCAAAATAATAAATTACAAAAATCAGCCAAGTTTTTTACTTGCTTCCTTTTTAATTTCATTATATCCTTTCTTTATTTCCTTTTGAGCCTTCTCAGCCCCTTGCTTGACATCTTTCTTTGTATCTTTCCATGCATCCTTTACTGCATCAGCGCTGTCTTCTGCCTTATCGGAAATTTTGTCTGCGGCATCATTGATGTCTTTTTTCACTTTTTCCACCTGGTACTTTGCCCGGTCCTGTTCTCTTTTGTCACGACAGGACGTGAAGGACACCACAAACGTCAATACAAAAACTATTAATAATATTTTTTTCATATTCATACTGTTTTAATGATTAAAAGACTGTCCGGAAACCGGATTCCCGGACAGTCCATACAAATTTCAAGGTTCTAAGTTCTTACTTCTTCTCTGCTTTCTTGCATGAGGCAGAAGACTTACATTCTTGGGCATGGGCACTCTTTTTTGTGCTCTTTGCCTCTTCCTGTTTCTTTTCTGTTTTCTTGGTCATAATTAAAATGGTTTATGGTTAATAATTACAACGGATTTAAACCGATGTTCTTTTCAAATCACTGATACTTGCACCAAGACATCTCCTTCTTGGGAGTAGACGCCAGCACCTGCCCGCTACGCTCCTTGGACAATTGTGCTTCTTTTCTGGCAATCTCTTTTTCCGACCGGTCGGTACCTTCCGGTTTTCGATCCAGCAATCCATCCGTGCTTCTCACTTCTTCAAGTGGTTGTTCTATATATTGCCACTGTTCCTTTAGCTGCGTGCTCTCCCCTTCATTCCAAGGTCCACGAGCGTCATCGCCTTTCGACAGATCAAAATATAAATTGCTGTATTTGGGAGATGTTTGAAATACTCCAGGCGGGAAATTGGGCTGAATTGTTTCCAAAGCAGCCTCAAACTGCTGGTAATGTGTCACTTCACGAGTCATGAGAAAACCAAGCGTTTCCTTTACCAAAGGATCGTCCGTCAACTGGAGAAGATTTTCATAGCCTATTTTGGCGCGTGCCTCTCCTGCCATGTTGGAACGAAGATCCACCGTCAATTCTGCCGTAGCAGACACATAGGTGGCACACCAAGGATTTCCGTTACTGTCTGTCAAAGCCGGACTGCCGGGGGCTCCTACCAAAAATTGTGGATTGGTGAATGCCTGATGGATCAGGTCCTCTTTAGCAGACTTACCGCTCATCATCGTGCGGAGCGGCGTATCTTCAAGCGCATTCTTCATTTCTCCATTCACCGGTCCCAAAAGCATCTGAATCGTGGCCCCTACAATCTCCAGATGTCCGAACTCTTCTGTGGCAATATCCATCAACATATCATATTTATCAGGGAATGGATTGTGACAACTGAAAGCCTGCACAAAATATTGCAAGGCGGATTTCAATTCTCCATTCGCACCGCCGAATGCTTCAAGCATCACACGTGCAAAACGCGGATCGGGTTGTGAAACCCGGGCGTTGAACTGCAAATCTTTTACATGATAAAACATAATCTTTTCAATTTAAAGTCAATAATTCAGGTTTATTCAGGTGAGTCTTCCATACACCCGCCCAGTTTATACAACTCAAATTCATACTTCCTTATGTAGGAACAGTCTGCATCACATATCTTTTTTGATCCGCCCTGCTGCCGGCAGACGGCATGCACCTGTTTCCAAACAATCTGCCACAACGAAGCCTGTATGCCTCGAGAGCTTTCTTTTTCTCCTCGTTACAGCCTTCAGCGTATGCCAACAGGCACATCCGGTACAGTTGTTCATAATTTTCCCATCTGCCATTGGACGGCAATTGACGTTTCAAATGTTCCTTCCATTTCATAAGCGTATGAGTTATTAGCAAGTTATCTGTTCCGATTTATTTCTTAGCTTCGGAAGCCATTGCATGCATTTTGTTCTTAAAATCGTCTGTTTTCTCAGCAAGGCCGAATGCCTTGTCGGCCATCTTATCCGCTACGGTCTTTCCAGCATCCACCGCTTTTTCTTTGGCTTCATCCAACATGTCTTCCGCCTGGCCGGTTATCTTATGAAAGGTGTCACATACTTTTTCCTTCAGTTTCTTGGCTTTTGAAGTACGTGAAAAACGGTAAGCCAAAGCACCGATGACCGAACCTACTCCCAGACCGATCCATAAACTAGAATTTCTATTTTCCATAATCAAGTTGTTTTTAAAATGGTTAAAATAATTAAAGGTCAATTCTCTTTTTGTTATTAAACATGAAACATCCACAACAAAACGACAGCTCCTACAATTGAAGTTATCAGACTGCCCAACAGACCTGTCGTTGCGATTCCCAGCAGACCGAACACCCATCCACCCAAAACACCGCCGACAACACCTACCAGCAGATTAGTAAACAGGCCAAAGCCGCCGCCCCGCATAAATTTGCCAGCAACGAATCCGGCAAGAATTCCGATAATAATGTACCATAGAAAATACATAGGCTGATTTTTTTAAGTTATACACTCGGTTTAGAATTTACATGTAAATATAGAAATTGATATATCATCACTTTATCCGTCCGGGGGAGTTTGAAAATAAACAAGCTATTGCCCTGATGACAGGACTGACTACCAGTCTGGCCCGCAAATCAAAACTTAAACTTTTCATGGCTATAAATTCTAATAATGAAACAATCCTGATATTTTACTATCTCAAAACAATGCGGTTTTAATCAGTTACAACAATCCGAACCCCATATACCCCATTTTTCATAAACTGGCAATTCGGCATACAACCAACTCTAACCCATGTCATATACTGAGAAACAAAGCATTAAAAAAAATAGTTCAGGATATAAAAACGGAATTAACATCATTTTCTACTTTATGAAAAAATAAAAAAAGAGCACTCATATTAGTACAAACATTCCATACGTATGTAACTATATATAGCAAACAAATGTAGCCAAACATTTGTTGTTTGCTTCAAGGGGGGGGGACCCTTCTTTAAAAAAAAACATTTTATTAACTAAATGCTTTAATTATGAAAAATTTAATTTTACTGGCCATGATTACACTGGCATCAGTGGGCATGAATGCCCAAACAGTAAAAGGAGAAGGCTCCTTAATGGGAAATGTCGGTTATCAGACCAATTATGAAAGATTCGGTCTGGGAGTACAGGGACGCTATGCGATAGCAAATAATCTTCGGATTGCTCCGGATGTAACTTTCTACTTTCCTAAAGACAAAATTACCGGTCTGGATGTAAATGTGAATTTCCATTATGTATTCAACTTTAAAGAAGACGGACAGGGATTTTCTGTCTATCCTCTTGCAGGCATCGGTATGCAAAACAATTTCTATGGAAAAAAGAGTGTGGAAACAAACGGACAAGAAGTGGAAATAGACCGGAGTAACTCTACCAAATTCGCCTTCAACTTGGGAGGAGGTATCACATTGCCTATTTCCGAACGCAGTTATCTGAATGCTGAAGCGAAGTTTATGTTTGCCAAAGATGACAATGCATCAATTATGCTGGGATATGGGTATCGTTTCTAAAAAAGGCAGGATATCCTAGTCTATTTTTTTATTCTTTCAGGCATGGATTAAATGGATTCCCACGTTTCTACAATTTTATGTTACGTTTGGCCATATGGCTCCATGCCTGAAGACGCTTGAAGAATATATCCAAAAGCCCTTTTAATCTTGTCAGTTACTTCTCCACGATATCCGGCATCTGCCAAGACTACTTTGATATTACAACAGAGTTCCCTAAGACATCTTACCAGCAGATAAGCCGCCTTGCTATCATGCACACAAGCAATCGTCACCATGACAGCAACTAGAAAACCATTTTTATCTACCACTACATGACTTTTGACTCCTTTTACTTTCTTGTTGCCGTCAATGCCGTTAAGAGAACGGTTATCACCCCAAAGTACACTTTGACTGTCCATAATACCCAGGCTTGCTTCTGCTTTTTGTCCCATTTTTACACGTACTTTTTCTCATAAGTTATTCAATAACAAATCAAATTCGCCTAAAGAAGACCATTTGCGATAGTAGTAGTGAACCAACTCCTAAGGAGCAAAACTAGAAGGGAGTATACGCCACTGACAATCTGTTTTCACTATATAGAAAATAACATTCCATATTTCACGCAAATCATATTTTCGTTTCCTTTCTTGCAGGTTCAAGATTTTCTTGATAACTTACCACTGTGTTTCTTCTAAATCCGTCGAATACATAATTATTTGAAGCTTGGTAACTAAAAATAATCATTTTCCCGGAAAGCAGAAACACACTTGAACCGAATGATATTCTATATTTTTTTAATTATCAAATCAAATACGTTCTATTATTTGTGATTTGATACCATAAAGTTCCCATAAAAAGTAATCGACAAGTATCGTCATTAGAGTCAATGATACGAAAAATGAAGTTGACACATAAAAAATGTCGATAAAAGAAGTATACGTAGTCGTAATTGACGTTTTGCTCACTTTTTGTGGCGAATTGCAACATTTAACCTTCTTGGTCAATTATATTCTCTAAATATACTTATCTTTGTAACCATGTAATGGATATATAATAATATGGAGCGCAAATTACTGAATCGAATCAAAGTCGTTCTCGCAGAGAAAAACAAGAGCAATAAATGGCTCTCGGAACAATTGGATAAGGATCCTGCCATAATTTCTAAATGGGTTACAAATACAACGCAGCCCAATGTTGAGATGCTGATCCAAATAGCAAAAGTTCTGGATGTGTCTGTGGATGACTTGCTGAGAACTGAATGAATAAATTTATGGGAGAAGCAAAACTATATAAGTACTTGGATTTTAACGGTGGGTTGATGATGCTGCATTATGGCAATCTTCAATTCACTAACGCTACGCAATTAAATGACCCGTTTGATTGCCATCCCTCGTTAATTGATTTTTCCGATGTTCCGAAAGAAGCATGTGGAGGATGGACTCCGGAAATAATTGAAGAATTGAGAAGAGATCCATTTCGTAGAACCAGAGAAGAGGCATGGATATGTAGTCTTTCTAAGATATATGATTCAATTTTGATGTGGAGCTATTACAGCAAGCATAAAGGTATTTGCATCGGTCTGGATATGGAGAAAGTTAGAAAGTATCTTTCTCGTATATATGGCAATGTCATGATCGGCTGCTCGGAAGTGGAGGTACAATATAAAGATATTGTAGAGAAGCCCGATTATTTCAGGGATGCAAAAGACTTTTTCCATTATCAAATATCTACAAAAGCAAAGGCATGGGAACATGAACAAGAGGTCAGATTGTTTATTTTAAATCCTTCTCCCGCATATATGGCATTATTGCCAGGGCAAAATGACGATAAAGGTCCAATTGATTGGAAAGAAGTAAGAGCATTCCCCGAAATTGGAGGAGAGTGTTTCGAATCCGTTTATCTGGGAATCAATATGGATGTCGAAGAAAAATCAAAAATAATCCGTGTTGCCCGAAAGCTGAATCCCGACATTAAGATTTTCCAAATGGAGATTGATGCAAATGCTTTTAGGTTAAACACCAAACTAATAGAGTAAATACGATGGCCAAGAAACAAACAAAAATAACAAAGGAGGAGACCTTAGAAACCATACTTTTCAACTGCCGCAACAGTTTGAGAGGACGTGCTGCCATGACCGACAAGCGCGATTTATTGCTGACTCTTGTGTTCTTGAAATTCATAGGGGAACGGTTCAAGCAGCAAAAGGATAAAATCAGGCACGAGATTGTGGAGGTTCAAGGCATTCACGACGAGGCTTTTGTTGAAATGCAGCTGTCCCGTCCCAATCAGTATATGCAGGACGGCGTGTTCTTCCTGACAGATGAGACGTTCTGGGACAAGCTTATTCTTACGGCTCCTACCGGTATGGCCATCGCTTTCGATACAGCCATAAAGACGTTGGACGACAATGAGCCTAAACTCAAAAATGCCCTGCCGCAGCAGATTTTCACGAAAACGGCCCTTGAACTGGGGGTTTTGAAAAGCGTGGTGGACGAGATTAACAAGATAGATCCCAAGAAGTTCACTGATCACGACCTTATAGGACGTGTATATGAATATTTCTTGCAGGCTTTCTCGATCAATGCCGACAAGGAGGAAGGTGAGTTCTACACGCCGCATTCTATCGTAGAACTTATCGCCTCACTTATTGAGCCGTTCGACGGTACGGTCTATGACCCTTGCTGTGGGTCAGGCGGTATGTTCGTGCAGGCAACCAAGTTCATTGAAGCACATGGCGGTAACACCAAAGCGGTCAACGTGTATGGGCAGGAATCCGAACCGGCGACCTATCGTCTGGCAAAGATGAATCTGGCTATTCGCGGTATATCCTACCATTTGGGAGACAAAGCGGTATCTACCTTCTCCGACGACCAGCATAAAGACCTCAAATTCGACTACATCATGGCAAATCCGCCATTCAATTTGAAGAAATATGCCGAGTATGGAGAATTTGAGACGGCCCCCCGCTGGAAAGGTTATGGCGTTCCGCCGGCCAGCAATGCCAACTACGCATGGATTCTCCATATCCTGAACAAACTGGATGTCAATCACGGAATTGCAGGATTCCTGCTAGCCAATGGGGCATTGGACGACAGCGACACGCTCGAAATACGTAAACGGTTGATTGAAAACGACAAAATCGAGGCTATCATCGTTCTGCCGCGCAACATGTTCTATTCAACCGATATATCCGTTACGTTATGGATTCTAAACAACAACAAGAAAGGTGGCCCCTGGCATGGCAGACAACTGCGTAACCGAACGGGTGAGATTCTGTTTATTGACCTGCGCACATGGAATAGCAACATATACGAAAAGAAATATGTTCGCCTGACAGAAACAGAAATCAGCCGGGTTTGCCAAATCTATTTCAATTGGCAGACTGAAAATTTCGCCGAGTATGCCGAGCCTGAGTTATACTATGCCGCTCATCGTGACGAAATCCAACAGAAAGGATATTCGCTTGTACCCTCCAGATATATCGAGTTTATCGACCGCGATACGGAAATTGATTATAAATCGGCCCTCACCGAAATGAGCCATAAGTTTGACGAGCTTAAGAAAAGATGGGATGCTAATGAAGCCGAACTCGTGAATGCCTTCAAAATTTTGGGATATGGAAAAGAATAAGCAACAGACTGACATAATAACTGATAATTTCGTTTCCGACATCAGAACCATCATAGAACAAGGACGGAAACAAGCTTATGCCGCAACTGGTCAAATAGCCATTATGACTTATTGGAACATTGGACGGCGTATCGTGGAAGAAGAACAGCAGGGGGCAAGCAGGGCGGCATACGGACAAAAGCTTATTCCGGCTCTTGCTGTCAGACTTGCTGCTGAATACGGAACCGGCTATGGTAAGCGTAACTTGGCATATTACCGAAAGTTCTATTTGGAATTCAAGGATGTAGAAATTTTGCACACGCGTGTGCAAAATCTTACCTGGTCACATGTCCGCAGGCTTCTTTCCGTCAGCAATACGCAAGCAAGGGAATGGTATCTTAAGACAGCGGCTGAAGATATGTGGAGCGTAGATGATCTTGACAGGAATATCTCCACCCAATATTATGAACGACGGCTTGCGGCTCAAAGAGAGAGTTCAACTCTGCCAGTACCTTATGCCGGTCAAACAGATCCGTTGGAATATATAAAGAATCCAATGGTGGCCGAATTTATGGGTTTCCGTCGGGACACCAGCTATTCCGAATCGGAACTGGAACAGGCATTAATCGACAATCTCGAAAAGTTCATTATGGAACTCGGACGTGGATTCGCTTTTGTGGAAAGGCAACAGCATATTGTGACCGATACGGCTGATTTTTACATCGACCTTGTATTTTATAACTACAAGATGAAGCGGTTTGTCATCTTTGAACTAAAAACCCATAAGCTGACTCATCAGGACATCGGACAATTGGATATGTACATCCGTATGTACGATGATTTGGTCAAAGGAGATGATGACAATCCGACCATCGGTGTGTTACTCTGCACGGATACGGACAACACCATAGCAAAATATTCTGTATTGCATGACAGCGATCAGATTTTTGCCGCCAAGTATATGACATACATGCCTACCGAGGAAGAACTGCGCCGGGAGATTGAGCAGCAGAAACGCTTCTTTATGGAACAGCACGAAAAAGAGGAGGAGTGATATGGAAAGTAACTGTGTAAAATGGGTTCGGCTCAGGGATTATATATCTCAAAGGCGAGAAAACAACTCTTCATTAAAATATGGTGTTGATCTTATCGAAGGAGTGAATAGCGATGGTGAATTCCAACCGACAAAGGCGATTACTGACAATATCAATCTAAAGCCATACAAGGTTGTTAGACATGGTGATATTGTTTATAACTGTAGATATGAAATCTTTTTTCTTTCCTAAAAAGAGAATCTCTCTCTGATTATAGGATAAAACGTATGTTTGCAGAAATAATTTCTGTTATCTGTACCACATTATAATGGTATATAATAAAATGGAGCTATCTACTTTAATCTTGCCAACAGATTTGGCAGAAACCTCCTAAGTTGTTAGACAACCCCTGCCACATTATTGTTCTGTTCAAACGGCAACTCTATACCAAATTATTGACTCTATTATCAAAATTCTCTTTTTCCTTATTCAATTCATTCTGCAAAGGTACAATCGTCTTATTGTAATACTCAACCAATTCATTTTGTTTGTCTATGTGGAAATACTCTACATAATAATTCATTAAATCATCCGCAGAAATAGTAAGTTTAGACGTACCATCTGCAAGTTCGTTAACAATCCGTTTTCTTATAGCGTTTAAATATATGTTGTAAAATTGAACATTTATGGGATATTTGGGATTATTTTTCGGTGTAAGTATAATACACAAATTGCTTGCTATAAACTTTCCATTTACATAATGGCTTCTCCCTAACAAGATATTAACTCTTCCCCTTTAGAGTGTGCTCTTAAAGGTTACAAGCATATTTTTGACTTATTGTTTTGAAATTATTGATTAACAATTATTTATAGATACTTTCTCTTAATTCAGATGAGCTTTTGGACTAAAACTTGACCATCCTTAAAGGCAAAAAGAAGAGTCGTATCATTCTCACAACAGAGTTTTGATACGGCTCTTTTAGGTCTTGTAGTCACAATCTGTAACTTTTCGGTAGAGGTCATTTTAGTTTTGACACATTCATATTGGATAGAGATTAAGTCGGACAGGAAAAAATGTTCATCTTTCAAGGAATGGAACTTACTTATCTTTTGTTTAGTTCTATGAAGTTTTTCGATATTAGAACCGGGCTACCTCATAGAATTTAAAGAAATAGTAGAACGCAACCTTGTGCCATTTAGTCAATTCCTTATCGCCGGCAAACAAGAAGGACAGCGTTCACTTGTCAATACCTGTGTAATTGCTCAGGTGCTTGCTACGCAACCCCAAGCGTTCCATTTTGGACTTGATACTTTTAATGGTTAAATTATCAATGTCCTTTCTGTCAAAATTGACAGCGGAAATAGTCAGTTTTCAGTCATCAGGAATCTCACCTTTGAACATTTCACGGGCACCTTCCATCAGCTCCTTTTTGGTAAGAAGGATGTTGCCCACCATGTCTTTTTGCTCTATACGAACAATCAGACGTTTATCACTATATGATACAATCTCAACAACAATATGCGCCATACAGCGGTTCAGATAATCGGTTATACCGGAATTATTGGTGACTTATAATTGTTACAAATATTTCTAACATTGTCAGGAACAGAGATTTCCGGCAGTGCTCTCTTTGTTTCCTTCTGTAAAACTTCTGGTTATCCTTCGTTCAACCTTTTCCTGTTCCCTGAATTTTGTCTTGGATATGGAATTGTAAATTGTCACTTCATTTATATTCGCATATGTTTCTGTTGTGCGAGCAGTGGAATTATCAATCTTTTTTATTCTAGAAAACTTTTATAATCTCCTTAGACATAGGAGGTTTGAAAAAAAGACAAAAATTGAAGTAATAACTTGGTAACCGCGTCTATTTTTACATTCTGCTGTTAGTTGCTTAAGCGCTATTCTTCCTACAAATCGTGACACATCCGGCAAATACCAGCCTGAAGTCCATGATTGTCAAATGGATGAAACGGTCTTTGATAAAATAAAGTGGATTACCAGGTTGGGGTTTAACTAATATTTTATAAATTTGCAAACGTTTTTGAATATGTAAAATAATATGAAAGCTTATTTGAGCATTAAACGAATTTTTCTTTTTACTGTCCTTCTCCTCGGCAGTTCTGTAGGCAGGTGCCAAAATTTATAAATACATAGGACTGGAAGACGGTCTGAGCAATCAGAAAATATATCATATCCAAAAAGACCGAAGGGGGTATATGTGGTTTCTAACCCAGGAAGGGATAGACCGTTATGACGGAAAGCGCATCAAGCATTACAATTTCTCAGATGACAGCATGAAGCTGGACTCACGGATTGCCTTGAACTGGCTTTATATGGACAGCAAGGACGTGCTGTGGGTAATCGGTCAGAAAGGCCGTGTTTTCCAGTATGATTCACAACATGATAAATTCGAACTGGCTTATGTACATCCGGAGCTGGTCAGAAACAAGTCACAGGCATTTCTGAATTACGGTTATCTGGACAAGAATGACCGTATTTGGTTATGCTATAAAGACAGCATCGCATGGTATGACATCCGTACCGGAAATACTCTACATATGCCGACACCGATCAATAGTGAAATAGCCGCCATAGAACAGACGGATGACAACCATTTCTTTATCGGTACAGTAAACGGCCTGTTCTATGCTGAGGTAGAAAAGGGGAGGCTAAACAGAATGTCTGACAAAGCTGTGGAAAGTATCCGCACATCAGTACATGAACTCTATTACCATGCTGTTTCAAAACAACTGTTTGTGGGAAACTATAAGGAGGGAATACTTGTATATGACGTGGGAAAGACAGGAAAAATCATCCCTTGCCAATTACCCAATAATGTAGAGATAAACCAGATAGTTGCTTTGAACGCTCATGAGCTTTTGGTAGCTACGGGTGGAAAAGGTGTATATAAACTGGATGTGAATACCTATATGAGTGAGCCCTATATAACTGCCAATTATAGTAGTTATAACGGGATGAACGGAAACAATATCAATGATATTTATGTGGACGAGGAGGAACGCATCTGGCTTGCCAATTATCCTACCGGCATCACCATCCGAAACAACCGTTATGGAAGTTATGATTTGATAAGACACTCCATCGGCAACAGCCTTTCACTGGTGAACGATCAGGTCCATGATGTACTGGAGGACAGTGACGGTGACCTTGGTTTGCAACCAGCAATGGTATCAGCCTTTATCAGACCGATACCAAAGAATGGCAATCATTCCTCAGTTCCTTTGAATCGGTACCGGACAATGAGAACCATATCTTTTTGACGCTGTGTGAGGTTTCTCCCGGTGTGATATGGGCCGGCGGTTTTATGTCAGGCATTTGCAAGATAGAAAAAAGGAAAGGATTTAAGATTGGTCATATTGCCCCTGCCACTATTGCGGGAGTGCGTCCCGACCAATATATATTTGACATCAAGAAAGATTCGGACGGTGATGTCTGGTCCGGCGGATATTATCATTTGAAGCGTATCAATCTTGAAACAGGAAGTGTGCGTCTGTATCCGGGAGTAAGCTCCATCACTACCATTCTGGAAAAAAATGTCCGACAGATGTGGATCGGCACAAGAATGGGGCTCTACCGGCTTGACAAGAAATCGGGAGACTATCAGTATGTTAACCTGCCTGTTGAGTCCCCCTATATATGCTCTTTGTACCAGAGAGACGGCAACGTCCTGTATATCGGTACTCGCGGAGCCGGATTGCTTGTATATGACATCGGCAAAAAGAAGTTCATCCACCAGTACCGTACAGACAACTGTGCGTTGATTTCCGACAATATCTATACAATTCTTCCGCGTCAGGACGGGAGTCTCCTCATGGGCACGGAAAACGGAATAACCATTTATTCTCCCTCAAAACATACCTTCCGCAACTGGACACGGGAACAAGGGTTGATGAGTGTAATTTTAATGTCGGCTCTGCCACAACCTACAGTAAAAACACACTTGTTTTTGGTGGGAATAACGGGGCTGTCAGATTCCCGATAGACATACAGATACCGGAGCCGCATTACTCACGTCTGTTACTGCGCGATTTCATGATAGCCTATCATCCCGTTTATCCGGGCGACGAGGGTTCTCCGCTGGAAAAGGACATTGACGAAACTGACCGGCTGGAACTGACCTACAGACAAAACTCTTTTTCCCTTGATGTAGTTTCCATTAATTATGACTATCCTTCCAACATCCTTTATTCATGGAAGATTGACGGTTTTCATAAAGAATGGAGTCGCCCGAGCCTGGACAACCGGATTGTTGTAAGAAACCTGCCTCCGGGCAGTTACACATTGCAGATTCGTGCCATATCCAATGAAGAGAGGTATAAGACCTATGAGACAAGAGATATTCAGATTGTTATAACGCCTCCGGCATGGGCCAGTGTTTGGGCTATGGTAGGCTATGCAATCCTGTTGATACTTGTTATGGTTATCATATTCCGTATCATCATGTTACAAAACAAAAGAAGGTGTCGGATGAGAAGACACGGTTCTTTATTAATACAGCTCATGACATACGTACACCACTTACATTGATAAAAGCTCCACTGGAGGAAGTCGTAGAAAATCGTATGGTGGCTGAACAGGCGTTACCCCATATGAATATGGCTCTTTAAGAATGTGAATACATTACTTCAACTGACGACTAACTTGATAAATTTTCGAACGGATAGATGTCTATTCATCCACTCTTTATGTTTCCGAGTATGAGCTGAATACTTTTATGAATGATGTTTGTGCCGCTTTTTCGCAAATATGCTGAAATGAAACATGTCAGGTTTGTTTATGAAAGCAATTTTGACTATCTGAATGTGTGGTTTGATAGTGACAAGATGGGATCTATTCTGAAAATATCTTGTCGAATGCATTGAAGTATACACCTGAAGAAGGTAGTGTCTGCATTTCCGCCTGCGAGGAAGGAAGCACCTGGAGCATTGAGGTGAAAGATACGGGGATTGGTATTCCTTCGTGCGAACAGAAGAAATTGTTCAGGAACTGTTTTAGAGGTAGTAATGTTGTCAAGTCTAAAAAGTGACAGGTAGCGGAATAGGGCTGATGTTGGTATACAAACTAGTCAAATTACATAAAGGCAAGATTCAGATTCAGAGCAATGAACAACAAGGCACTTGTGTACGAGTTACTTTCCCGAAAGGAAATAGCCATCTTCATAAAGCTAAATTTATTTCTCCCAAGCTGCCGGATGAACGTCCGGAGACTATCATATCGGGTAGTATTTCTGATTTGCCGGCTATGGAGATATCCCAGATAAACA
>ENA-OQOA01000501-OQOA01000501.1-human-gut-metagenome-genome-assembly--contig:-NODE-501-length-16707-cov-5.903378_pt1 | contig 16707 bp, 16 predicted proteins | sample MGYA00242633_ERZ504888 | MGnify/ENA primary metagenome ERZ504888 (study PRJEB26092, sample SAMD00036372) | human gut metagenome | host: Homo sapiens | study: EMG produced TPA metagenomics assembly of... | reverse complement strand
TACAGCCTGCTTGATAATAAGCTTTGTAATGGCATCCTTTGGAAGTACAGGAACAAGTTCCTTTGCTTTTCCATAGATTTCTTCAGCTTTTGACTGACTGAAGTTGTACTTCTTGCGTTTGCACCAGTTTTGATAATGGTCGATAAAGGCATTCAGGGACATTTTACGGACACAGTCCACATGCCAGTATGTAGATGCAAAATCAACCCATTTCTGGCTGCCGTCACTGCGTGCAGGACTGTCAAAGTAAGTATTAACACCAGGATAGGTTTGGTCAAGGATGCCGATAAGATTATTTTTCATAGCTGTCTTATGCTTCATGTAAAAGCCGAACTGGCGATTCATGGTTTTGAGCTGATTGCGTAATTCATTCATAACATTATACTGTTTAAGGTTTTGCCATTTGTCAAGAGCATATCGGGCAATCTTAACAGCATCCGCTTTGTCAGATTTCACTTTACGAAGAGAATCATTATCAAAGTCTTTGATAAGTTTTGGGTTAATGGCACTGACGAAAAGATTTGCCTCCAAAAGCTGATGAGCGAGGACTTCATAATAACGTCCTGTGTGCTCCATTACGATTCGAGACTCACCTTCAACAGAGTTGATGAGTTCTATAAGTGAATGGATATCGCTGGCTGTGTGTTTGATTTCGAAAGGTGTGGAAACAATTTCACCGAAAGGCCGCATAATAGCAACCACACTTTTACTTTTAGAAACATCGATACCTACTGCGTTCATAAATTGTCACTCCTTAAGATTATTGCAATGGATAAGTACCAGTTTTACTCATTGCCTATTCAATCTACTGTGGTGTGACACGAATGCACCTAAGGTGATTCAACCTGCATAAAACGAACGCTGCGAATGAGGAACTGGTTATCAGTCTGTTTTACGGACGCGAAGTCCAAGGAAGAAAAAGATATCCAATTGCTACCTACATTCTAACAGCTTAAGCAACAAGATGGATAATTCCTTACTGGATGTAAGGGATATTAACCATAAATATATTGTAGTAGAAAGAAATGCAAAGAAGTCTGACCGGGACATCAGACGGAAAATAAAATAGAGGCTGCTGTAAATTAGCAGAAAGGGCAGTAAGGAAGTTTCAGGCTCTCGTTAAAAAAAACGGGTGTGCCGGAAGCTGTTTTTTACTGCCCTTTTGCCAGTAGATCAGTAATAATCCTATCCTTTCTGCTGATGGGCACCTGTTGCCAGCAGGCAGAAGGGTGGTAATTATGCTGACATTGCAGGAATTGAAACAGGTTGTAGGTAACAGGGAAGAAAGAAGAAAGGTTCCATCCGCCAGGTATTTAAGAGAAAACGATGTGGCAGTTGTAAAGCAGAGACTGATAGATGGTGCGGAAATTATTGCGTATCAGACAGGATATGTTTTCTATTGTGCAGGTGATTATGGAACGGTTTTTCCTTATTTACCTGTCGAGATTATGTATATGAAGCAGGAAGAAAATAACAGTTGTTAAGGAAGATTTTTTGATAATCAGCCCTGGTATGTGCGGTTGATATTAGAAGGTGAAGATCGGCTGTGCAGGAACAGGGAGGTACGAGAACATAATAATTGCATTTCATACAGCCATATTTCAGAAGGCTGGTGCGAATTGGTGGACAAAAGGCAGAATGTACTTGAAAAACTGATTATAGAAGAAGCTATTGGAGAATTCATGGATCTGCTGACTGACCGGCAGAGACAGGTGATCCATCAAATTATTTTCAGCAGCGGACACAAAGAGAAGTGTCACGGGTGTTTGGAATTACAGAACCAGCAGTATCAAAATGTATTTCACAGGCAAAGCAGAAAATGAGAAGAAATGCAGGCAGACTGATCGGAGTGCTTCAGAAGGGAGAATAAAAGATGCGTGGTAAAAAACCAAAGGAAAGACAACGGTATGTGCTGCGTGTAAATGAAACTCTCGTAGAAGTTACCAGAGACGTATATCTGGCATGGTACCAGTCAAGAAGAAAAGAAAGATACCAGCTTGAAAAAATGCAGAAAAATGGTGTATGCGGAATAGAAAAAGTAGAGGAAACGAGTTACAACAGTTATTTGCATATATTATCACCAGAAGAAATAGTCATCAGGCTGTCAGAAATACAAGAGCTGCAGGAAGCTCTGAAATATTTGTCTGAAGAAGAAATGGAATTGATAAGACTATTATTTTTTGAAGAGTACACAGTAAAAAAAACAGCACAATATTTCGGGTGTTGTACAAAGACAATCAGAAACAGGAAAAACAAAGTATTGCAGAAACTAAAAGACAGGCTGGAAACTTTGTAAGTTTTTGCTGTTTCAAAAAATTTTCTAAAAAAATTTCAAACAGGTTAATTTTTGCCCTTTCACACATGCGGTTAGTGGAGGGGCAAATGTCTATCTTAATTCAAAATAATAAATTCCCTCTAAAAGTGAACCTTGACAATTTCATATCAGCAGCAAGAGGATACCTGAATTTCCCAGCTACGCATCTGGCGGCGGGTGTTCGGTGACAACGTGAAGGGCAATGGATGAGAGGCACCCTTGGCAGGAATGATTACGAATTACCTCTTGCGGCTTAAATAGCTCAATCCTGTTTTTATTAAAAGTCAATCCAAGACATAAGGGAGGTGGTTCCTATGATTGATTCATGCAGGTGTAAGCCTGAACGAAAGTGGAGTAAATTATCGAAGAAAGAGAGGACTCAGTCAAAATGAAAATGCGATTTAAAAGATTCTTGTCGGGATTTATGGCAGTTGCAACTTTGGCGTCTGTTATCGTTCAACCAGTCATGGTTTCTGCTTCTGAATTAGAACCAGAGCCAACTTCATTTGAACAGCAATATCCGGAACTGCAGGATGTGCAGGATACTCTTGACAAAGATGAAATTGTGGAAGCAAAGGATATTGAGATTCCCTATGGAGAAGAATTTGAGGTGGAAGTCGATCTGTCCGGTATAGAGGGCGTGAATGAAAAAAAGGTGAAAGTTTTATTCCATGAAGCAAAGAGTGAAGCCGGTACAGATTTTGACGCACATACACCGGATACCTACAAAGCTGTCTATGCAGTAGAACCAGTCAGCGGTCATCCAGCTTACAGAGTAAGCAGAAACATTACGGTAAAAGAGCCGGAAACAGAAGCACAGACAAAGAGTTCTTCTGAAAATACAGCTGGTGAAGGGAATGCCGGTGAAACAGAAGATTCTGGTAATGCGGAGGAGGATGCTGATTCGGATGGGTCAAAAGAGATTGTAACAGATCTTACAGATGACCAGGAAGTGACGACGGATGAAGAATCTGGTCTGACTGTTTCAGAAGTAATGGATCAGGCAGAAAATGAAGGAATTGACTTGTATGAGATGGAGCCGGGTGAAACAGTGACATTTATGGCGGCAGCAGGAAATGCAAGAAGTTCACAACAGGTTTCAGTGACAAGAGGTGCCGAATACCGATATGCGGATTATGGTTATGGAACTTATCTGACGTATCAGTATACCGTAAAATTCGGTAATGTGTCTGCCACAGCTTATTGTGTACAGCCGTCCAAACCGGGACCTGGTACGGGAACATATACAATCAATAAGGTTGGGGATGGCAAAGCACTGGCTAAAGTATGCTACTATGGCACAAAAGCCTCTGGCGATGATGGATTTTTTACAGAAGAAAATGGCTATGGAAACCTGAGTGCAGGAGCCAGATTTATTCTGGTACATCTTGCTGCGTCGTATGCGAATGGCAGTTCAGATGCTTTTTCTGGTGCAAACACTACTGCACAGAATCTTGCGAAAAAACTTTATAATTATTGTATTTCTCAGCCAGATATTCCGGATGTGGCAATGTCTTTTTCAGATGCAGATGTGACAGCTTATGTAGATGGCAACAGCCAGAGAACAAAGGAAATCACTTTTAAAGCAGATGAACTGCAGAGTATCACAATGAAACTCCCAAGTGGTGTGAAACTCCATAACGTGACAACCGGAAAGACAAGCAAAGCTGGCGAAGCAGTGGAAATCAGTGGTGGAACTAAGTTTTATTTATCTGCACCTCTTACACAGGTACAGGATGTCGCAGGAAACTGGTCTGCAACGATGAAAGGCAGTGTAACAAAAGATTATTCTGCGTATAAGATCAGTACCGGATCTGGTTCACAGGACCTGGCACTGGTATTTGGTGAAGGTGTTGATGATGAAAAATATGTGGACTTCAAAGTAACATGGGTACAGTACGCAAGTGTTAAGGTGATTAAAAAAGATGCAAAAGCAGACGCAAAGCTGGCAGGTGCCGTGTTTGGTTTATACAGTGATGCAAACTGTACAAATTTAATCACAAAGTTACCGGCAACTGATGCGAATGGGGAAGCGTCCGTACAGATCATTAAGACACAGAATACCGTATATCTGAAAGAGATTACAGCTCCGACAGGATACCGTATCAATGCAACTGCCTACAACGTAAAACTGGAAGTCAGCAAAACAGCAACTGTGACTGTTCCAGATGAAGAACAGATGGGCCAGCTGACTGTTTATAAAGAAGGTCAGGTTCTGACAGGTGCAGATGTCACCGAGAATGGAACAACATTTAAGTATGAGAAACGCAGACAGAAAGGTGCGATTTATGATGTGTATGCCGGGGCAGATATTAAAACTGCTTATGGTGCCAAGGTTTACAGCAAGGGTGATCTGGTCAAAGAGAATCTGACAACAGACTCGAATGGGGCAGTCATTCTGAAAAACCTGCATCTTGGTACATATATCGTCAAAGAAAAACAGGCTCCGACCGGATTTTATAATGCCGGGGAAGAAAAGTCTGTCACTCTTTCTTATGCAGGACAGAATGTAGATGTTGTTTTTTCTGAGACAACCTTTACGAATGACAGACAGAAAGCAGAAGTGATTGTGACAAAGCAGGATAAGGATACAGAAAATCCTCTGGATGGAGGAATTTTTGGACTTTATGCAGCCAGTGACATTAAAAATGCAGATGGAACGGTTGTTGTAAAGAAAGGCACTCTGATTGAGAAAGTGACAACTGGAAATGATGGAATGGCGAAGTTTACCGCAGACCTGCCGCTGGGATTTTCCTATGATGTAAAGGAAGTACAGGCTCCGGAAGGCTATCTGAGAAATGCGGATGATGTCTATACGTTTACTTTTTCTTATACAAACGATAAGGAAGCGAAACTGACATTTAAGCATACCTTCAGAAACGAGCGTGTGATAGCAAAGATTTCCTTACAGAAGCAGGACAAAGAAACAAAGAAGGCTGTTCCACAGGGAGATGCTACTTTAGAAAAGGCAGTCTATGGACTGTATGCCCGTGAGGATATTGTCCATCCGGATGGAGCAACTGGTGTGATCTACAAAGCAGGCGAGCAGGTTGCCACTCTCACAACAGATAAGAATGGACAGGCTTCCGTAGATGGATTATACCTTGGTAATTACTATGTAAAAGAGATTACTCCGCCAACGGGTTACCTGGCAGATGAAGAAGAACATGATCTGGTCTGCAACTACGAGGGTGATCTTGTAGCGGAAGTGAAGCGTGACTGTCTGTCTCTGGAACAGGTGATGAAGCAGCCATTTGAGATTATCAAGGCAGCGAACAACGGAAAGACAGATGCCGATTTACTGAAAGGTGCAGGATTTACCGCTTATCTGGTATCATCCCTGACAGTAAAAGAAGATGGCAGCTATGACTTTGATTCTGTCAAGCCGGTAGTGATCGGGGAAAATGGTGCAACAGAGATCTTTACAGATGAGAAAGGGTATGCCCGCAGTATTGCACTTCCTTATGGAACTTACATCGTCCGTGAAATAACCACGCCACATAATTACACTCCGGTCAATGATTTCATCGTGCAGATTACGGAAAATCATCCGACTACACCGCAGGTATGGAGAGTGCTGCTTGACAAAGAGTTTGAAGCAAAGCTGAAGATCATCAAACAGGACGATGAGACAAAGAAAGCAGTGCTTCAGAAGAATACAGAGTTTAAGATTTTTAACCTGGATACAGAAAAGTATGTGGAACAGGTAACAACCTATCCGACGACGGTAAAACACAAATCTTATTTTACAGATGAGCAGGGATACTTAATCCTTCCACAGAATCTGAAAATTGGACATTACCGTATTGAGGAAGTGAACGCACCTTATGGATATACGCTCAATGAGAATTACTATGAGGTGAATGTAGATTCCAATACAGCATATCAGATGGACGGAACTTCCGGCGATGTGATCATCGAGATTGCATACGAGAATCATCCGGTTAAGGGAGAACTGAACATCGTAAAACAGGGTGAGGTCTTAAATGGTTATAAAGATGACTTTACTTATCAGAAAGAAACTCTGGAGGGAGCAGTCTTTGAGGTATATGCTGCCGAAGATATTTATACAGCAGATTTCCAGAAAGATGATAATGGAAACCGTATCCTGGAGTATGCTTCTGGGGAACTGGTAGGAACTGTTACCACGGATAAGGATGGAAAGGCACAGATCGCTGACCTTCCACTTGGAACCTATAAGATTGTTGAAAAGACAGCACCAGAGGGCTTTGTGTTAAATGAAGAAGCACAGACAGTAACATTTGAATACAAAGACCAGAAAACACCAGTTATTGAGCAGACAGCAACCTTTGAGAATGACCGCCAGAAAGTGGAAGTGTCCGTAGTCAAACAGGATGCAGAGACAAAAACGGTTGTGGCGGGTGCAGAGTTTGGTATCTATGCAAAAGAAGATATTCTGGCACATGAAGAAGTGATTGTGAAGGCAGATACCTTACTTGGAAAAGCAGTCAGTGGGGAAGATGGAAAGGCAGTATTTGACGTTGACCTTCCATTTAGTACTTACTATATCAAAGAACTTGCAGCTCCGGCAGGGTATGTCTCTTCTTTTGAGACTTTGGAAGTGACTGCCAAATATCAGGGACAGGATGTGAAAATGGTAGAGCTGGAATCTGTATTTAAGAACCAGCCGACAAAAGTAACCTTTACGAAGTCCGATATTACGACAGGCGTGGAACTTTCCGGGGCAACGCTTACGGTGCTTGATAAGGATGGAAATGTGGTAGATACATGGAAGTCTGTAAAGGGTGAGGAACACTTGATTGAAAGACTCACAGCCGGGGAGACATATACTCTTCGTGAAGAAATGGCTCCTTATGGCTATCTGATGGCGGAAGAAGTTTCCTTTACTGTGGACGATACTGCTGAAATCCAGAAGGTAGAGATGAAAGATGCAGTGCCAACCGGAACACTTATCATCAATAAAAAAGGTGAGTTCCTGGAGAAAATATCTGCACTGGATTCCATTGGCGGATGGATGAAGCATCTGTTTGAATATCTTTCCGGTTCCCTGAAAGACGTTACTTTTGAGGTTTATGCCTTAGAAGATATAAAAGCGGCGGATGGTGAGAGTGAAGATTACTACAAAAAGGATGCACTGGTAGCAACAATCACGACGGATGAAACAGGAGTGGCGAAACTGACAGACCTTCCTCTTGGCAAATACTGTGTCAAAGAGAAAGAGACAGCAAATGGATATGTCCTGGATGGAGAAGCTCGTGAAGTGGATCTGACTTACCGTGACCAGAATACCGCAGTTGTTACTTATTCTGCTGACTGGCAGAACAAACGCCAGAGAGCAGAAGTAAACGTGTTAAAGAAAGAAAAAGATTCCGACCGTGTACTGGAAGGGGCTGTATTTGCCCTGTGCAATAAAGAAAATATTGTCAATGCAAAGGGCGATGTGATCTTGAAAGCGGATACGGTTATTGAGGAGCAGGCTACGGATAAGGAAGGAAAACTGACCTTTACGGCAGATCTGCCACTTGGCTATACCTACTATGTGAAAGAAACTTCTCCGGCACCGGGATTTGCGACAACAGACCAGGTACAGGAATTTACTTTTGAATATGGTGGGGCAGATAAGGAAACACTGTCTTATGTGTTTACTTTTGAAGATGAGCCGACAACCGTAGAGTTTACCAAAACATCCCTGACAGACGGAAAGGAGATTGAGGGAGCAAAACTGAAAGTTACAGATGAGAGTGGAAACACTGTGGATGAATGGACTTCTGGTAAAGAACCACATATCATCAAAGAACTGACCGCTGGCAAGAAGTACACCATGACAGAAACACTTCCTGCGGACGGTTATGTGACAGCAGAGAGCATCACTTTTACGGTGGAAGATACCGGTGAAGTACAGAAGGTGGAAATGAAGGATGATGTGACAAAAGTGCAGATTTCCAAGACCGATATTTCCGGTAAGGAGCTGCCAGGAGCGAAACTGACGATCCTTGATAAAGATGGAAAGACCGTAGAAAGCTGGACATCTGAGAAAAAACCACACTATATTGAGATGCTTCCAATCGGGGAATATATCCTCCGTGAAGAAACTGCACCGGATGGTTATCTGGTTGCAGAAGATGTGAAGTTTACGGTCAAAGATACTGGAGAAATCCAGAAGGTTGTGATGAAGGATGAGGCGAAACCAGAGGAAACTCCAACAGAGACACCGACGGAAACACCAGAAACCACACCAACACCGGAGACAAAAACCACAGAAGAAACAAAGAAATCGACTTCACCAAAGACAGGAGATAATACACCGATTCTGTTCTGGATTCTGCTTGCAGGGGCTGGAATGGCTGGTCTTGGTGGAACAGTGATTCTTCGCAAAAAGAAGAAATAAGAGATCATAAGATTTCTTAGTAATGGATGAGGGCATTTATGGACACAGGATTCATAGATGCCCTTTTATAAAATTTCAAAAGAATTAGGGAGAAAAGAAGATGACAAAAACAGTATTGATCGTTGCTGCAGCTGCAGTATTTCTGGTATATGGATTTGTCCTTTGGTGCTGTATCAAAGTGGGGGCAGAATCAGAAAAAGAATATATGAAACTGGCAGAAAAGAGAGGAAAGGAGCAGCAATGTGATAAATGAGGATAAGACAGCAGTGAAAGAAGAAAGGGCGTGGTGTGATTGCAGGATGAAGTGAATGAGAAAACAGTCTCACTTTGTATCCGCTGCGGCAAGGTCACTGCCAACCTGCTGAAAGCTGCCATGGTAAAGGCTCTTGCAAAGATGGAGCAGGAGAAAAAACAGCAGGGACAGAAACAGCCCCAGAAGGAAAAGGAGGATAAGACCTATAAGGGAAAACAGAGTCTTGATAAGCTGATGAAGCAGAATGTACAGCTGTCCAACATTGAGATCACAGATGGAAACATCAAGTCTTTTGAACGGGTAGCAAAAAAGTACAGCATTGATTTCAGTCTGAAAAAAGATGTGACTGCTGACCCGCCAAGATATTATGTGTTCTTTAAGGCAAGAGATGCCGATGTGATGACTGCCGCTTTTAAGGAATATACAGGACAGACGTTGAATAAGGACAAAAAACCATCTGTGAGGAAGAAGTTACAGCAGGCAATCACCAAATCGCTTGCAAAGCACAGAGAACTGGAGAAAACAAAAGGAAAGGAGAAGGAGCCGTCATTATGAGCAGATTACAGAAGTTGCTTGGTGTAGGAAAAGGATACCTGGAGAGGTTACCGCCGGTGGATGTACATAAGCTGCTTCGGATTGTTCTGATGAATCTTCCGTATATCGTGATCTTTTATGTGGGAAATAAGCTGGCATGGTTATATCAATACTGTGTGGGTGATTCCATGATAGAAAGACTGATGGTACTGGTCTTAAATTTCCAGATGGCATTCAGCAGGATTCTTCCAAGTATGCATAAAAATGAATTGCTGGTTGGGATTACAGGAGCCGTGGCGGTGAAGCTCTTGGTCTATATGAAAGGGAAAAATGCCAAAAAGTTCCGGCAGGGAGTGGAGTATGGTTCGGCAAGATGGGGGACGGCAAAAGACATTGCACCCTTTATCGACCCGGTATTTGAGAACAATATCCTGCTGACCATGACGGAACGGCTGACCATGAATGGCAGACCAAAGAATCCGAAATTTGCGAGGAACAAGAACGTGATCGTGATTGGCGGATCTGGCTCAGGAAAGACACGTTTTTATGTAAAACCCAACTTGATGCAGATGGGAAAATACGTCAGTTATGTGGTCACGGACCCGAAAGGGACGATTATCATTGAGTGCGGAAAGATGCTGGTACGGCATGGATATAAAGTGAAAGTATTGAATACGATCAATTTTTCCAAGAGTATGCACTATAACCCCTTCCACTATATCCATTCAGAAAAGGATATTTTGAAACTGGTAAATACGATTATGGTGAACACGAAAGGGGAAGGCGAGAAGTCCAGTGAGGATTTCTGGACGAAAGCAGAGAGGCTTCTGTACTGTGCCCTGATCGGCTATATCTGGTATGAAGCACCGGAAGAAGAACAGAACTTTGCGACCCTGCTTGAGTTTATCAACGCTTCGGAAACAAGGGAAGATGATGAGACATTTAAAAATGCAGTAGATATGCTGTTTGAGGAACTGGAAAAGGAAGAACCGGAGCATTTTGCAGTGCGTCAGTATAAGAAATATAAACTGGCGGCAGGAAAAACAGCAAAGAGTATTTTGATTTCCTGTGGTGCAAGGCTTGCACCGTTTGACATTGCAGAGCTTCGTGAGATCATGAGCTATGATGAGATGGAACTGGATATGGTAGGTGACCAGAGGACAGCACTGTTTATTATCATTTCTGATACGGATGATACCTTTAACTTTGTTGTGGCGATGATGTACAGCCAGTTATTCAACCTGTTATGTGACAGAGCGGACGATGTACATCATGGAAGATTGCCATATCATGTCAGAATCCTCTGTGACGAGTTCGCAAATATCGGTCAGATTCCAAAGTTTGACAAGCTGATTGCCACCATTCGTAGCAGGGAAATCTCTGCATCCATTATCCTCCAGTCGCAGTCCCAGTTAAAGACAATCTACAAAGATGCAGCTGAAACAATCTTAGGCAACTGCGACACGATGTTATTCCTTGGCGGTAAGGAAAGTTCGACCTTAAAGGAGATTTCCGAGACGCTGGGAAAAGAAACGATTGATTTATATAACACTTCGGACACCCGTGGACAGAGCCGTTCTTACGGGATGAACTATCAAAAAACAGGAAAGGAATTGATGAGCCGGGACGAACTTGCGGTCATGGATGGCAGCAAATGTATCTTGCAGCTTCGAGGTGTAAGACCATTTTTCAGTGACAAGTTCGATATTACCAAACACAAACGGTATAAGGAGCTGTCAGACTACGATAAGAAAAATGAGTTTGATGTGGAAGCGTATATGCGGCATCGGATGGAAGTGAAACTGACGAGGACACAGGAATTTGACCTGTATGAGTTTTCGGAAGAGAGTCTGGCAGGAGAATTAAATACAGAAAACAAGGAAGCAGAGCATGTGAAAGATTCGGACACATAGCTCTTTTTTCTTTGCCCTTTTGGGAGGTGATGGATTTGAGAGATCATGAAAGGCCACCCGTAAGGGCAGAGCCGGAAAAGACTTCTTAAAGATAGAAACCAGAGAAATACAGAGATTTGAAAGGAGACAACGAATATGGCGTTTTTTAATCAGGCAATCAATATTTTGCAGACACTTGTGGTGGCGATTGGAGCCGGACTTGCAGTATGGGGTGTTATTAACCTGTTAGAAGGATATGGAAACGACAACCCAGGTGCAAAGTCCCAGGGAATCAAGCAGCTGATGGCAGGAGGCGGTGTCGTTCTGATCGGCACCCAGCTGGTACCGTTACTGTCCGGATTGTTCAGCTGAGAGAAGCAGGAGGGAGATGACTCATGGATCGGATATTTGAAGCGATTGAAGAATGGATGAGGAATCTTCTGACAGGCATGGTAAGTTCCAACCTGACAACAATGTATACCGATGTCAATGAAAAGACCGGTCAGATTGCTGCTCAGGTTGGGCAGACACCGCAGGGCTGGAATGGCAGCATTTACAGCATGATACAGAATCTTTCCGAGTCGGTCATTGTACCGATTGCCGGTATGATTATCACATTTGTACTTTGTTATGAGCTGATCTCCATGTTGACGGAAAAGAACAACATGCACGACATCGACACCTGGATGTTCTTTAAATACTTTTTCAAGATGTGGGTGGCAGTCTGGATCGTCAGCCATACCTTTACGATCACGATGGCGGTATTTGATGTCGGGCAGTCCGTAGTCAGCCGGGCAGCTGGGGTTATCAGTTCTGATACAGCGATCAATATAGATACGATGATCTCCACGATGGAGACAGCGATGGAATCTATGGAGATTGGTGAACTTGTCATACTGGCACTGGAAACGATGCTTGTAAGCCTGTGTATGAAGATTATCTCAGTCTTTATTACAGTGATTTTGTATGGACGTATGATTGAGATTTATCTCTATTCGTCCGTTGGAGCGATCCCGTTCGCAACCATGTCCAACCGGGAATGGGGGCAGATCGGGAACAACTATCTTCGTGGATTGTTTTCACTGGCACTCCAGGGATTTTTTATGATGGTCTGCGTGGGAATCTATGCGGTCCTGGTCGCAAACATCCAGATGTCAGATAACATACATTCTGCATTGTTCGGCGTGATGGCATACACGGTGATCCTGTGTTTCAGTCTGATGAAAACAGGAAACTTTGCCCGCAGTATCTTTAACGCCCATTAAGAAAGGAGGAACTGGCAATGGCATTTGTATCTGTGCCTAAAGACTTAACCAAGGTCAAGAATAAGATCATTTTCAACCTGACGAAACGGCAGCTGATCTGTTTTGGGATTGCGGCGGCAGTAGGGCTTCCGTTTTATTTCTTAAGCAGGGGAATCATTGGTTCCAGTAACGCAGCGACCGGGATGTGCCTTCTGATGCTTCCGGCATTTTTGTTTGCTATGTATGAGAAGGATGGACTTCCGTTAGAAAAGGTCTTAAAAAACATGATCACCGTAAAATTTATCCGTCCTCCGGTACGCAAGTACCAGATGGAAAATATGTACGAGAAAAAGTATACCGTGGTCAGAAAGAAGAAAGGGGGAACGAAGGGTGTTAAAAAGAAAAACGATAGACAGCCGCCACAGAGCTTAGGTGAATTATATCCGGATGATTACTGGCTGGATGAGGAGGATGGAGAAGAAGAACTTCCAGACCCCGCAATGAAAAAGAAACCAGTAAGCGGCAGACTGCACGATGAGCCAATGGTGACAGGGTATGAAGCACTGGAACGCCAAAGAGGTGTCCGCAGACCGAACCGGAAACTGACACGCAGGGAAAAGAAAGACCCTCAAAAGGGCACAGAAAATAATGAAGAAAAAACTGCATAAGGAACATGAAAAAGCGGATAAGAAAAATGCAAAAAGGGAAGCAAAGCTGGCAGCCAGGGCAGAAAAGCAGGCAGTGCGTGACGCAAAGAAAAACGCAAAAAAGAAAAAGAGCAGACCTGCCGCAGCACCGCCGGGGCAGCGTCCGGCAGGAAAAGCGGTTTCCGGAACGAGAAGCAGCGGGGCAGGAAAGAAAACACCGGATAGTGCCAGGGATAAGAGGATCACTGCACAGCAGTCGATTCCATACCATGAGATGGGAAGGGACGGTATCTGCCGGGTGCAGGACAAGTTTTATTCCAAGACGATCCGTTTTTATGACATCAACTATCAGCTGGCACAGAATGAAGATAAGAACGCCATCTTTGAAAACTGGTGTGATTTCCTGAATTACTTTGACAGCACAATTCATTTTCAGCTGTCCTTTATCAACCAGCACAGCAACATGGCAGAGTATGAGAAGGTCATCCATATCAATCCGCAGGAGGATGCATTTGATGACCTGCGTATGGAGTTTGCCCAGATGCTCAATAACCAGCTGGCAAAAGGAATAACGGGCTGATGCGTACCAAATATATCACATTTGGGATTGAAGCGGAGAATATCCGGGAAGCACGGCCAAAACTGGAACGTATCGAGTCGGATATTCTGAATAACTTTAAGATCCTTGGGGTATCTGCCTATCCGCTGAACGGAGAGGAACGGTTACAGATCATGTATGAAACCTTTAACCAGGACAGCAAAGTTCCGTTCCATTTCTCTTATGACGATGTACTTCGGACAGGGCTTAGTACCAAGGATTATGTCGCACCGACCAGTTTTGTATTTAAGAATGGAAAAGATTTTGAGATGGGCGGCACGATGGGAGCTGTTTCCTATTTACAGATCCTTGCACCGGAACTTACCGACAAGATGCTGGCAGAGTTTCTGGAGATGGACAGTAACCTGATGGTAAATTTCCATATCCAGTCCATCGACCAGATGAAGGCGATCAAACTGGTGAAAAGCAAGGTGACGGATATTAACCGTATGAAGATCGAGGAACAGAAAAAACGCGGTCCGGGCAGGTTATGACATGGACATTATCCCTTCGGACTTAAATACATACGGTGGGAAGCAAAAAGGCTTCTGGAAGATCTGCAGTCCAGAAATGAGCGAATGTTCCTTGTGACAGCGTTGTTTTTAAATACCGCACCGACCAAACAGGAATTGGAAAATGTGGTGTTCCAGACTGCCGGCATCGCACAGAAATATAACTGTGCATTGAAACGGCTGGATTACCAGCAGGAGCCGGGACTGATGAGCTGCCTGCCGCTTGCGATGAATTTTGTGCCAATCAAACGGGCACTGACAACGACATCCACAGCAATTTTTGTTCCGTTTACCACACAGGAATTATTTATGGCTGGGGAATCTATTTATTATGGATTAAATGCCCTGTCCAATAACCTTATCATGGCAGACAGGAAGAAGCTGAAAAATCCGAACGGACTGATTCTTGGTACACCGGGTTCCGGTAAGTCGTTTGCGGCAAAACGAGAGATTGCAAACGCATTTATCGTGACGAAAGATGACATTATCGTCTGTGATCCGGAAGGTGAATATTATCCGTTAGTCCGGGCATTTCATGGACAGGTGATCCGTATTTCCCCGACCAGCCACGATTATATCAATCCGATGGATATTAACCTGGATTACGCTGACGATGATGACCCACTTTCCTTAAAATCGGACTTCATCCTGTCTCTTTGTGAGCTGGTAGTAGGCGGAAAGAACGGACTGGAGCCGGTTGAAAAGACCGTCATTGACCGATGCGTAAGGCTGGTCTATCAGGATTTCCTTTCTGACCCGGTACCGGAAAAAATGCCGATCTTAGAGGATCTATATAATCTTCTCCGTAATCAGAAAGAGCAGGAAGCACAGCGTCTGGCAACGGCACTTGAGATTTACGTCAATGGTTCCTTAAAAGTGTTTAACCATAGAACCAACGTGGAACTGAGTAACCGTATCGTATGTTTTGACATTAAGGATCTGGGAAAACAGCTGAAAAAACTGGGGATGCTGATCGTACAGGACCAGGTGTGGAACAGGGTAACGATCAACCGTTCTGCGAATAAGAGTACCAGATATTACATTGATGAGTTCCATCTGCTCTTAAAAGAGGAGCAGACAGCAGCATACAGCGTGGAGATCTGGAAGCGATTCCGTAAATGGGGTGGTATCCCGACGGGTATCACACAGAACGTAAAAGACCTGTTAGCCAGCCGGGAGATTGAGAACATCTTTGAAAAACTCTGACTTTATACTGATGCTAAATCAGGCATCCGGTGACAGACAGATCCTTGCAAAGCAGCTCAACATTTCCCCACACCAGCTTTCTTATGTAACGAACAGCGGGGAAGGTGAGGGACTGGTCTTTTATGGCAGTACCATTATCCCGTTCAAGGATAAGTTTGATAATTCCCTGATGCTGTATGCCCTGATGACTTCCAAGCCGGACGAGGTGGAGAAACGGAAGAAACTTGGTATTGGAGAACGGAACGATTAAAGAAATAAACGAAACAAAATAAAACAGAGTAGAGGATGAGCCGGGAGATACTTCCGGCAATTTTTCTGCCCGGAAATCATGGAGGATTACAAGATGGAAGATTACAGAAACATGGAGAGATGCAGCGGTGAGCCTTGCTGCGTATTTGCAGAAAGAATCTGTGCAGACAATGAAAAGGAGATTTTGAAAATGGAAAAGGACAGAAAGGAAAAAGTAATGGCTGATGAGATGGTGGATGACCTTATCTATCTGGCAGAACTGATTGACTTTACGGGAATTGTATCTTGTCTGGCTGTAAGGGGGACTTTAAGTGAGCGAATGACAGACAAGCTGACGGATTCCATTGCAGGGATGGCAGATGAAGTGTTGGAAAAATGGGAGGACTATCAGGATAAGACAGAATAACCGGTACAAAACAGTAAAGGGGATGGTCAAAGTTGCAGGAGCATGAGTATAAGGCGAGAGATAAAATCGTCCAGAAGATGAGCCGGGATGGTCTGCGGGAAGAAAACCTCCGGAACAAGGAAGAAAAAAGGATCACCGGACGGGATACGGATACCGAGATTTCCCGCAGTGAGAAGAAAGAGGAACTGGATTTTAGTAAACGCAGACATGAACGGCTTAAAGAAGAACGGGAGATGGAGCAGCCGGAGCAGAGTTCCAGAAAACCCAGATATAGCAGGGAACATGTATCCGACCAGGATATAAAACTCAGATATGGGGTGAAGAGGTAGAAATAGAGGGAGATATTTCCGTTGAAAATGGAGAAAATCCCAAATCTGCCTTTCGCACAGAGAGTATCCGTGGACAGCCAAGAGGGGAACGGGCATATCTGGAGACAGTTGCAGACAGCCGGGATCTTCGGAAAGAAAAAGATGGTCAGGGGA
>ENA-OQOA01000500-OQOA01000500.1-human-gut-metagenome-genome-assembly--contig:-NODE-500-length-16717-cov-3.166365_pt1 | contig 16717 bp, 17 predicted proteins | sample MGYA00242633_ERZ504888 | MGnify/ENA primary metagenome ERZ504888 (study PRJEB26092, sample SAMD00036372) | human gut metagenome | host: Homo sapiens | study: EMG produced TPA metagenomics assembly of... | reverse complement strand
AAGGAAGATGTAAAGGACGGCTTGATAGCAGTGTATTATCAACCTGTATCCTTTGATGCTAATGGAGATGTAGTACAGAAAACAGCTGTTATAAGCGGGCTGAAAAAGGGCTTTTATAAGGTGTCTGAGGATACGGACTGGACATTGGAGTATAAGCTTTCAGAAAAAACTGATAATTATAGTAAAAATGATAATTCAGGTTCTGAAGAAGCGAGTGATATATTTATCGGTGAGACAATAATAAAAGCAGATTATGCTAATGATATCAGACCACAATTCTATGGTTTGGATAGTGTACGTTATGGATTGTGGGCAGATGGAGAACCGGCACAGACAGTATTTACCAATAAAAAGATTCTGGATGGAAGTGGCTTAGCGATGCAGCCTTGGCAGTCAACAGATTTATGGGAAAGAATGAAAAACAGCAGTAATATATAGATGGATAACAGCAGCAATAATAGATGGATAACGGTAGTAAGGATATTAAGATGGATATTAGGATGAATATTAAGATGGATAGTAATATGTATGGTAATGTAGATAGTAATGTAAATAGTAATGTGGATAGTGAAAATAACAGATGGCTTAGAAAATTCTTACGGGTATTGGCTGATGTTATGTTTATACTGTTAGCAGGAATAGTGCTTGTTACGTATCTTCCAGGAGTTATTGGCTTTAAAAGTTACAGGGTTTTATCAGCCAGTATGGAGCCGGAATATCAAGTCGGTAGTCTTGTGTATGTAAAACAGGTTGATGTGGATTCTATTAATACCGGAGATGTCATAACATTCCACATTAGTGAAAGTAATCTTGTTACACACAGAGTTGTTGAAAAAGACAGCATTCGTGGAGGATTTATAACTAAAGGCGATGCTAACGAGGTAAATGATGGTGGTCTTGTAACATATGATAGTGTTGTTGGTAAAGTGATGTTTGATATTCCGATGCTTGGGTATGTATCATCATTTATGAGTTCGTTATATGGAAAATGTGTTGTTATAGGGGTGCTTATTGTGATGATGGCTCTGGAAATACTATATAACAGAATGGAAAAGATGAATTGCAAAAAGGTGCTGCAGTATAGAAAGGGGAATATGGTGTGAAAAGGATTAATATAGTAAAGAAAATAACAGTATCAGCTGGACTTCTTGCTGCTGTTATGCTTCTAGTCACAGGAGTAACCTATGCTTCGTTAAAAACCAGGACTAAAGCTGTTGATAATGTCTTTAAGGGAGCATGTGTCAACATAGGAATTGTTGAAAAAAATAAAATAGGAAATGATATTAGAAGATTCAGGGACAGGTAAAGATGGGACATATAATGAAAGCATGGAAAATAATTCTAACGTGTATGAGCGTATAAGTGAAAATATGAGAACGGCGGCTAAAGAGGTCGCTGTAAAGAATATAACCTCGCAGGATTATCCGACTACAGATACAGTTGTGAGAGTTAGGTTTGTTCCGGTGCTTGTATATGATGATAACGAGAAGAATAAGAAAGATAATATAGCTGGTCAGACAGTACCACTTGATATGAGAGGAAAGGTTGATTATATATTAGCAGATGGAGTTGTGGCTGAGGCGTCATCACAGGAAACTGAGGCAAAATGGATATATAAAGATTCTTTATCAGGAGATATTAATGACAGATATTATTATTATATATCAGCCTTAGAACCAGGAGAGGTATCAGAAATACTGTTAAAAGAGGTAACGTATAATGGAGAACTTCCAGAAAATACACATTTTGAGTTAAGAGTGTTAGCAGAAGGCATAGCAAAAGCCCAGCTTCCTTATCTTGTATAACAGAGTAAAGATTTTGTTAGTTGAATTTTGTATAAATATATGTTAGTTTAATCTTGTATAAATATACTTGTAATTATAAATGATTTGATTTACAATTATTTATGATAAAAAGTTTATTGCTATGAAGGCAGTCATTACATAAGAGGAGGATATATGAATGACTATTGAAAAAAGAAAGTCAAAAAGAACCGATATAAGTGTGCAGATATCAATAAGACAGCTTGGAGATAACTTTGTATCAGGGTTTTCTCCAGAATCTGTTGAAGTTCATGTGATAGATATTTCGCAGGATGGTATTGCATTTAAGTCTGAGCATGAATTTAAGCTGAATTCATATTATGATACAATCATAACTCTGGCTAATAAAGAATCAATAGCTACTGTCATAGAGATAGTAAGGAAAGGAAACGAACAGGACAAATATATCACCTATGGCTGTAGGTTTGTAGGTGTAAGTCCAGAGGACAGATTCAAAATAAATGTATATCAGATAGTTGATGAAGCAGAAAAGAATCAATAAAATCACGGATATCGTATGTTAAGCATAAGTTGGCACTGATGTTTAACATACGATATCCGTTTTTATATATCTGTTATTGTTTCTTTTTTGTGGATGTTGAAGTCTTAGCAGAAGAACTGTTTTTAGATGAACCATTAGGATATGGATCAAGTGTTTCTGTAGAAGATTCATGTTCGTTTACATATTCTTCTACGTCAAATACGTCTCCTGCAAGGACCTTGTTTATCATGGCTGATGCATTTTTAATATCATCGGCATAAGGAAGAACTATGGATGCGTTGTATGCACCAACAACCTCAAGATGTCTGTATTCATCTGTATCACCGTTTATTCCGTAAGATTGTATGTTCCATGGAGTGTTATTTCCCAGCTGCATTTTGACAAGATCTGTTATGGCCTTGTTAGGAATGTTGGTAAGGAAAAGGTCACTTACAGCATCCATAACAGCAGAATATTTTGTAAGTATTGCTGGTGATGTAGCTTTTTGTATAATTCCTTTGATAACAGCCATCTGGTTGCGGCCTCGCTGGAAGTCACCGGCAAGGAAGGCATATCGTTCTCTTGCAAATGCTATAGTCATATCGCCATCACATTCATTCTCACCTTTGACAAAGTGGTATGCAACAGGAGCGGCATCCCGTCCGTTAGTGAATTCTACTTCGGAATCAATAGTTATTCCCCCTAGTGCATCAACGATAGATTTACTTCCAAGGAAGTTAATCTTTACATAATAGTCAATATCAATTCCATATAGCTTCTCAAGTGCTTCCATAGACCGGTGTACACCATAATTGCCGGCATGTGTCAGCTTATCATATCCGGTAACACCCTTGTTGTTGGATATCTGTATATAAGAATCCCTTGGAGTAGTAACGAGTAATACCTGCTTGCTTTCAGGGTTGATTACTGCAAGTATGTTAACATCACTAAGTGCGTTGTCTAAAAGCTTGGTATCAGCACCATCATCACTTGATATACCTGATACATATATGATAAAAGGATCCTTTTTAACGTTGATATTGGCGGTATCAAGTTCAACCTCTTTTTCGTAACGGTATGTTTTAATAATCTTAATGTCCTTTTCAAAGTTTTCATAATCCTGTGAAATCATGTTGATCATCGAATGATTAATAACTATAGCCTGGACCTTTTTCCAGCATAAAAAGCATCTATAAGCTCATTCCATGTGTTGTATTGTGTAATGTCTAAGGTGTGTCCAGTTTCTGACTTGATGCTGTCTATGGCAGCTGGTACATTCTCACTTGCTGCAACTGAGTTATAAGCATACTTATAGTTCACAGTATCTGACAGACTGGCTGCTTTGTCGCTTGCAAGCACACATACATCGACAATATCAACAGTGGTGTCAGCGTTGCCAAACTTAGATAATACCGAATCAAACTTTGATGTGAAGAGGTATGAAAAAGTATCAGAACTGAAAGCAATATTGATATAAGTTTACCAAGAATGTGAGATCTTGAAAACTGTGATGTCAAATCATATAAAAAGACAAGTATGAGAATAATATTCAGTACAATAAGATATTTTGCAGGAAGCATGTCAAGCTTAAATATTGTAATCTGGAAGAGTACTGTAAGGACAAGTTGTACTAAAGCCAGCATAAGTCCAGCAGCAAGAGCAAAGCCCCGCTTCTTTTTTTCCGTTCTGCTTTTGAAAGGCTTACAGTTGGTTTAAACAGATATTTTAAATCACTTCTGGATGGTGATGGTTTAGCCATAATAAAACCCCATTTCTTTATAATATATTTATTGCTGTTAAAAAAATCCAATATATTTTATCATATTTACATAATAAAATAAAGAAAGTATAAGAAAAAATGGCAAAAGAAAATTAAGACACAACTTTTAAGTTAGCAGGCTATATGTTATTATAATAATGATGCCAGCGTTAAAAAGAGCAAAAACGAGATTATATAACAAAGGAGTAAACAAATGAACGAAAACAATCAGACTATTGTTCGTGATGCACGAAAGTTAGGTATTCCTAAGATGCTTATACTTGGTATACAGCATATGTTTGCAATGTTTGGTGCAACTATTCTTGTGCCTATCCTTGTAGCAGGCTACTTTCAGACAGCATGTAACGAACCATTAACAAGGGGACTCACTGTCTCTGTCACACTGTTTTGTGCAGGGGTAGGAACACTTATATTCCATGTGTGTTCAAAGTTTAAGGTGCCGGCATTTCTTGGCTCATCTTTTGCATTTTTAGGTGGCTTCTATACAGTAGCTAACTTAAACAGTGGAATGTATGCAGATATGGGTGTCAACGAAAAGGCAGCATATGCATGTGGAGGCGTAGTCGTTGCAGGTGTGTTGTATCTTGTGGCAGCACTTATATTCAAGCTTGTAGGTGTTAACAGGGTTATGAGATTCCTTCCACCGGTAGTAACAGGTCCAATCATCATATGTATAGGACTTTCACTTGCCTCATCAGCCATATCAAACGCATCAACTAACTGGCTTCTTGCCATAGTTGCACTGGCAGTTATTATCGTGTTTAACATATGGGGAAAAGCATGTTTAAGATTATACCTATTCTTATGGGTGTAGTAATATCTTACGTATTTGCACTTATACTCAACGCATTCGGAGTTACTAATCCGGATGGCTCAGCTATACTTAACTTTGCCTCTATATCATCTTCAAGCTGGATTGGTATTCCACAGTTCCAGTTATGCAAGTTTGATATAACATCAATACTTGTTATGGCACCTATAGCTATAGCAACTATGATGGAGCATGTCGGAGATATGTCAGCTATATCAGCAACTGTAGAGCAAAACTTTATTGCCGATCCAGGACTTCATCGTACACTTATGGGTGACGGACTTGCTACTGCATTTGCTGGTTTAATAGGTGGACCTGCTAATACAACATATGGAGAAAACACAGGTGTACTTGAGCTTTCAAAGGTATACGATCCAAGAGTTATAAGAATAGCGGCAGGGCTTGCGATTGTGCTGTCTTTCATACCTAAGTTTTCAGCAGTTATATCAACTATGCCGGCAGCTATTATAGGCGGTGTTTCATTTATGCTTTATGGTATGATATCAGCTATCGGTGTAAGAAATGTTGTAGAGAACAAGGTAGACCTTACAAAGTCGCGTAACCTTATAATAGCTGGTGTTATATTCGTATGTGGACTTGGTTTCTCTAATGGTCTTACATTCACAATAGCAGGAACACATATCACACTTACAGCACTTGCTATAGCTGCAATAGCTGGTATAGTTCTTAACGCAGTATTACCAGGCAATAATTATAACTTTGGTGTTAATCCGGAGGGTGACCAGAGCCGTGGGGTATATGTAAGCAATACAGATGAAAAGTAATATTGATGATGATTAATATATATTATTAATAAAACAGAAAATACGAAATATTATAAAAATAACATTTAAAAGAATGGAGATTACTATGAATTTTAAAGAGGAAAAAAATATTACAATATTTGAACATCCATTAATCAAGCATAAGATATCACTTCTTCGTGATAAGAATACAGGTACTAATGAGTTCAGAAAGTTAGTAGAAGAAATAGCTATGCTTGAGGGTTTTGAAGCCATGGGCGATCTTGTACTTTGTGATGTAGAGGTTGAAACACCTATTGAAAAGTGTATGACACCTATGATAGCAGGAAGAAAGCTTGCTGTTGTGCCAATATTAAGGGCAGGACTTGGCATGGTTTCAGGTATACTTGCTCTTGTTCCAACAGCAAAGGTTGGACATATAGGCATGTACAGGGATGAAGAAACACTTGAGCCACATGAATATTACTGTAAGCTTCCTAAGCCAATCGAAGAAAGACTTATAATCGTAACAGATCCTATGCTTGCAACAGGAGGTTCAGCCATAGATGCTATCAACCAGATAAAGAAGCATGGTGGTAAGAAGATTAAGTTTATGTGTATTCTGGCTGCTGAGGAAGGACTTGAAAGACTTCATAAGGCTCACCCAGATGTACAGATATATGTAGGACAGCTTGATAAGAAGCTTAACGAAAATGGATATATCTGTCCTGGACTAGGTGATGCAGGAGACAGAATATTCGGAACTAAGTAGATTATCTGACCTTTTGTCAACTACCCATGACCTAAAGGTCATGGGTTTGTAACCTCCTATCTTGTCAATGTGCAAAAGGGAGCCTATGGCAAACGAAAGGACTTTATTTATGAATATGTCTATAAGAACATTTGGAAAGACAACACAAGGTGAAGAGATAACTATGTATATGCTTGAAACAGAAGCAATAAAGCTTGGCATAATAGATTATGGTACAACACTTGTAAGTCTGTGCGTTAAAGATAAAGCCGGAGAGTGGCGTGATATTGTTCTTGGATATGATAGTGTATATGGATATGAGAATGATTCCGACAATAATATGGGATGTAATATCGGAAGATGTGTTAACAGAATAGCCAAAGGACATTTTATCATCAACGACAAAGAGTATCAGCTTGAATGTAATGATGGTGAGAATACAATACATAGTGGTTTTTCTGCATACTGCCGCAGAAAGTGGAAGTATGCAGATTCAGATGATGACAGTGTGACATTTGTGCTTAACAGCAGGGATGGTGACCAGGGATTTCCGGGTAATCTTATAGTGTATATTACATACAGGTTTCTGTCTGATAATGAGTTTGAGATTGAATATGAAGGTGTTCCGGATAAAGATACCATTATTAATATGACTAACCACAGCTACTTTAACTTAAATGGTGAGGGGAGTGGGAAAATATATAATCATAAGCTTTTTATATATGCAGACAGATTTACACCGGCTGGAACAGATGCCATACCTACAGGAAAGATATGTGATGTAGCAGGCACACCTATGGATTTCAGATATGGAAAGACCATAGGAAAGGATATAGGTGCAGATTATGACCAGTTAAACAATGCAAATGGTTATGATCATAACTGGATAACTGATGAGTCGGGCAGCCTTCATAGAATCGTAGACGTTACGGGTGATATATCAGGCATACAGATGAGTATTGAGACAGATTATCCAGGCATGCAGATGTATACAGGTAATTTTATAAGCAATAAGAAAAGAATGTTGCAGGAAAGAATGGACACATATATTCAGAGCGTGATGGTGTATGCTTTGAGCCGCAGTATTATCCGGACGCTATCAATCACAGCAGCTTCGTAAGTCCAGTGTGCAGGGCAGGAGAGAAGTTTGATAAAAGGATAAGATATATATTCAGCTAAAGGTGTTCACCTGTTAAAAAATGTGTTATTATATGATGAAGCAGTGGTTTTTGTTATAAATCGCTGCTTTTGCATGCGTATATGCATATAGATAAGAGTTTTATGAAAGTATTAACAGTACCATAATAAAAAAAGACAGGAGTATACATTATGCCAGTATTTGATTTTAAGAATGCATCTAATTCATCAGCATTTGAATGTACATACACAACATTTAATTCAGATAATAATAAAGCAACTAAAGAACATCCTATATTAGTTCTTGATAATGAACAACGTAAGTGGGAGAACAACTCAGTAGGAATGTTTGCCAATCCTTATAAAAAACAGCATTTGAATTCCAGATGGAGGATGCGAATATATTAAGCAATATACTCAGGGTGGATGCCCGTTTTACAGCACTTATCAAATGGCTTGGTGAGAACCGTATAAAGGTTAAGCTTACAGGTGAGAATACAGAAGAAGGATATGCAGTATACCGTATTCAGGAAATAGCATTCAACAACAGCCAGAAGCTTTCATCAGAGGATGGTTTTCTTCAGTATATGATAGAAAGACTGCTTGAAAGCAGTATAGTAGCTGAAAATACTGATGAGGATTTTGATGAGTCGGGTGACAGCATGAAGCTTACAAGCATAACAAGTATCTCAGATTTTCTTAACTGTGCTGGTATGACACTTCCTGAAAACATAAGGCTGTGGGCAAGACGTAATCTTGCAGTGGCACGTTCAAGTGAGGTGACACCAGAGGAAAAGAGGCATGCCCAGAGAGCACTTTCTATTATGCTTAATATTAAGTGGAAGAGTAACTACTTTGAATCAATAGATCCTGTTGAGGCAAGAAGAATCCTGGATGAGGAGCTTTTTGGAATGGAGTCGGTCAAGCAGCGTATTATAGAAACAGTTATACAGATTAACCGTACACATACACTTCCTTCATATGGAATACTTCTTGTAGGACCAGCTGGTACAGGAAAGTCACAGATAGCATATCTTGTTGCAAAGATTCTTAAAATGCCATGGACAACACTTGATATGAGTTCTATTAATGATGCAGAACAGCTCACAGGTTCATCAAGAATCTATTCAAACGCAAAGCCTGGTATTATAATGGAAGCATATAGCAACGCTGGTGAATCCAATCTTGTATTTATTATCAATGAGCTTGATAAGGCAACCTCAAGTAATGGCAATGCGAATCCAGCGGATGTACTGCTTACACTGCTTGATAATCTTGGTTTTACTGATAACTATATGGAATGTCTGATTCCTACATCAGGTGTATATCCTATAGCAACAGCCAACTATAAGGAACAGATAAGTGCACCTTTACTTTCAAGGTTCGCAATAATAGATATTCCGGATTATACAAGAGAGGAAAAGAAGACTATATTTAACAGATTCTCACTTCCTAAGGTCCTTAAAAAGATAGGTCTTTTAAAGGATGAATGTATGATAACAGAAGAGGGACTTGATGCAGTACTTGATATATTCAAAGATACAACAGGTATCCGTGACCTTGAGCAGGCCGCAGAACATCTTGCAGCACATGCACTTTATCTGATTGAAGTAGAACATGTAAAAAGCGTTACATATGATGCGGATATGGTAAGAGAATTGTTTGCGTAAAGGAAGATAAAATATGTTAGGGTTCAGAAATATTGAAGACAATACATACAATGATATAAGAGAGAAGTCTCTTATGCAGTGGCTTGATGATATGGAAAAGCATGAGGACGTTGCTGTAAGAGGGGGCGTAAAGCTTGCAAAAGAGTATTTTTGTTATCTTAAGGAAGAAAATAAAAGGCTTAAGGCTGAAAGCAGTCTTAAGAGCGAGTATCTTAAGAAGTGGCAGAAAAGAAAATAATGAAAAAAATATATAATAATAAGCATTATAAAAACAATATTTTCAGACTGATATGCAGCATTTTTCTATCATACTGACAGTTGCGGTCATGACTGGCATGACGGGCTGTGGTAACAATAAAAATGTTGCTTCAGGTAGTAATACATCTATGGTACATAACAGTCAGCCATCAGATAACAACGCTAAAGCTGAAACACAGTCAGCATCTGAAACAAAAGCAGATATGGATACACAGGCTTTGCAGGAAACAGATACAAACAGCACAGAAGAAGCCAAAGTATCTGATGATTCAGAATATACTACTGATGAGCAGGTATCTGATGATAGTGATAATAAAGACCGGAGTGACAGCGAAGATAATGATGAGTGGAATGATCTGGATGAAGGAGCTAATGAGGATTCGGATGAAGCTTCGGGTGATACAGTGGACAACAGGATAACGATATGCATAGATCCAGGTCATGGAGGCAGTAACGAAGGAACTAAGGAAAACTATGATGGCACTCTTATTAAAGAAAAAAATATTACTATGACCATAGCACGCAAACTAAAATACTATCTTGAACAGAATGATAATATAAGAGTAGTGATGACACGTAACTCTGACACAGCAGTAAGTTTAGCAGGCCGTATAGAATATGCAGCAGCTAATAATGCAGATTATGTAATATCAATGCATATTAACAGTAAAAGTACTGATGAGCTTGATGCACATGGCTGCATGGTTCTTATGAGCTGTAGCAGATATCAGCCGGCGAATGCAAGATTTACAAGTATATATGACAGAGAGAGAAGTCTTGCATATTCTATACTTGCAAAGCTTAATGGGATAGGTATTCCAATAGCTAACGACAGCTGGAATGGTAATGAATATAAGGATGGCATACTGCAGAGGCTTAATACAGTAAATGAATTGTATCCTGATGGTTCTATGGCTGATTATTATGGACTCATCAATGAAGGAACGTGTGCGGGAATTCCAACTATTATAGTTGAACATGCTTTTTAAGTAATGTGAATGATTATAGAAATTATCTTAGTACGGATGCACAGCTTGATGCTCTTGCAAGAGCAGATGCGGCAGGCATACTTGAAGTAGTATTACAATAAAATAAAGAAGGATAAAAGACGATGTCAGATAAATCAATAGAAACAATAAATGATAGATATTATACAGGCGAACGTCCATTATTCAATAAAAGTAATCTTCAAATCAATAACACAATATTTGGAGAAGGTGAGTCGCCTTTGAAAGAATCAGACAATATTGAATTGAAAAACAGCAGCTTCCAGTGGAAATATCCTTTATGGTATGCAAAGGATATAGTTGCAGATAACTGCACATGGGCTGAAATGGCAAGAGCGGGTGTATGGTATACAGACAATCTTCTTGTCAGGGATACGCTTATAGAAGCACCTAAGAATTTCAGAAGGTGCAGGAATCTTACATTGTCAAATGTATTTATGCCAAATGCAGCTGAAACTTTGTGGAACTGCGATGGTGTTACTATGGAAAAGGTAAGTGCAAAAGGTGATTATTTTGCCATGAACAGTAAGAATATGAAAATAATAGATTTTCAGCTTGCTGGCAATTACCCGTTTGATGGTTCTGAGAATGTAGAGATACACAATGCCAAGATGTTATCTAAGGATGCATTCTGGAATACTAATAATGTGACGGTATATGATTCTTGTATATCAGGAGAGTATCTTGGCTGGAATTCAAAGAATCTTACATTTATTAACTGTACAATAGAAAGTCTTCAGGGAATGTGTTATATAGATAACCTTATTATGAAAAATTGCACACTTATAAACACAACACTTGCATTTGAATATTCCAATGTCAATGTGGAAATAAATGGAAAAATAGACAGTGTGTTTAACCCATCAGCTGGTGTTATAAAGGCTGAGAAGATAGGTGAGCTTATTATGGATAAGGATAAGATTGACCCAGAAAAAACTAATATAATATGTCCTGTTATTAATACAGGTGATGAGCATTAAGCTAAAAAATAGAACCGGCAATATTAATACATCAAAATTCATGAATGTATCAATATGCCGGTTTTAATGTTTAACAGACTGGGAATCTTAGCTGGCTGCAGCAGGCAGATATCTAAGACATCAACGCTTCAAATTCATCAATAGGTACAGGGCGGGAATAATAATATCCCTGATGCCAGGTGGCTCCAAAATGTCTGATATAATTATCAACATTGGCATCTTCTATACCTTCTATACAGATTTCTGTATTAGTTCTTTTTGCATAGTCAATTATAGACTGCACCATAGCCTGATTCTGTGGCTTATTCTTTATATCCTTTATGAAACTCATATCAACCTTAAGCTCATCGAAAGGAAGCTCCAGGGCAAGACTTAATGAACTGTTTCCAGTGCCAAAATCGTCAAGAGCTATTTTTAATACCATGTGAGCGGAAGAAATTGACTTCATTTTTCAGGAAGTTAACATCAAGGTCACGGCATCTTTCTGTTAATTCCAGGCATAGCTCCTCTGGTGTAGAGTTGGTTTCTTTTATGATAGACAGCACAGAATCCCTGAACTCTTTTCTTTCAAGCTGGGCAGCAGCTATATTGACATTAACAAAGAAGTCATGATGATTCCTGCGGAGTCTTTTTATATCAGAGAGGGCAGTTCTTATAATCCAGTTTCCAAGGTCAAATATACAAGGATCCTGTTCAAGCCACTCCATGAATATACCAGGAGAAACAACACCATATGGCTCAAGCTCCCATCTTATAAGAGCTTCCATGCCTTTTATAATACCTGTTTTAGTATCGGCTATAGGCTGATAGAAAAGTCTGAAGCCTTTAAAATCAGTTGTGGCACTTTTATGTATAACACTGATGAGGTTAAACTGATATTCACTGTTACCGCTTATTTCATCATTGAATATTACAAGTTCACCATGATGAGCCGATTTTGAATGGTTGATAGCATATGTAAGACGGCTTCTTATAGCGTTAATCTCGTTCATGTGAGGCTCAATATATACAGCACCGGCGCATATCTTAAGAGGAACCTTCATATTCTCTACAACAATATGATTAGATAATTCATAGGCGATATCATCATATACGTGATGAAGCTCATCCTTTGACATATCTTTAAAGCTTATGATAAAGTTAGCACCGGATGAACGATATATATTTCCAGCATTTTTAACAGTACTGATAAGAGTCTGTGCAACGCTGTTAAGTATCTTATCTGAAAATGTAACACCATACATAACATTAATGTGGCTGAACTGGTTAATACCAATCTTAAGAAGAACTGTCTTTTTACCAGTATAAGAAGTGATATCAGTAATATGCTGATTAAGGAGAGAGTCGTTGTTAAGCCCTGTTACAGAGTCAACATCATCTGATATACCGTAGTTATCATATCGTATTACAATATACAAAGGTTTATTTTCATTATCGTATATTAATCTTGCCTTGGCACTGAAACGATGATATTTTTCACCGTCCTTGATACGGTATTCCCATGGCTCATCAAGGTTTTTTCCTGCAAGACGTTCCATGAATCCGTTTTTGAAAGCATCTACATCATCAGGATGGATAGAACGGATTCCTTTTCTTTCCTTTTATAGTATAATTCTCTTTTAGATGAAAGTAATCCACAGCCCGCCCGGACCACCATGTTATATCTGTTCTCAGGTTAGTGATAGAGATATAAGACTTTTTGAGAGTGAGGTTATGGCCTTTATAATATCTGGAAAAGAAGAATCCATATCCTTCCAGAATAAATCTGCAGTATTCATTAGATATTCTCCAATCTTTAAATGCCCCATAAAAATATTGCACTAGGGTTACGATATATTGCTAAAATAGTTATTGTTTTATGTCACGTATTAAAAACATATATATTATAACACAGAATATTTATAAAACATAATTTCATCTCTGCTAAGTTCCATAATAAATCTCATTTTCTGTACAAAATCTTTTTATATTAACCATTTTTTATATATTGGTTGTAACAGCAGTTTTTTCAACAGGTAACATTTTTTTATAATTCATGATAAAAGTGTTAAAGCCAGTAACATCATCAGGAACAGGTTCAACAGTGCTTATATCAGAAGTGTTAAAAATGTAGTGATCAAGATAATCAGCCAAGGATAAAGCATTCTTATACTCAGCTAAAGATAAATCGTCCTTTTTCTGGCGGTCAGTATAACTTTTAATGTAACTACTGTATGCTGCAAGTATTGCTATTCCCCATGCGCCACCTTCCCCAGCATTGGACATAACAGATACAGGTGTATCTATGGCTGCTGCAAGCATACGCTGACCTATAACTGGAGTCTTAAAAAGACCTCCATGTCCCATAATCCTGTTGAGCTTTATATGTTCATCATTAAGAAGAATATCCATACCTGTCTTAAGAGGTGCAAGGGCAGAGTATATGTTGGTACGCATAAAGTTGGCGAGTGTAAAGCGGCTGTCGGCGGGGTGTATAAACATAGGACAGCCCTGGTTAAGACCGATAACAGGTTCACCAGAATAGCAGTTGTATGATATAAGACTGCCACAGTCAGCCTCTCCCATTCCAGCCTGGGTAAACATAAATGTATACAAATCATTATCATTTATCTGTAGTCCAATACCTTTGGCAAATTCCCTGAAAATATTGATCCATGCGTTGATATCAGAAGTGCAGTTGTTGCAGTGAACCATGGCAACAGGGGAACCATCAGGAGTTGTGACCATATCTATTTCCCTATGCAGTGATTTAAGTGAATGCTTTAAAACGACCATGGAGAATATAGAGGTACCCGCTGATACATTGCCTGTTTCCTGCCTTATACTGTTAGTTGCTGTCATACCAGTACCAGCATCTCCCTCGGGTGGGCATAATATACATCCGGGCTGTAACATACCAGTAGGATCAAGCAGCAAAGCTCCCTCTTTTGTAAGTATTCCGGCATCATCTCCAGCAACAAGTATATTAGGAAGAAGCGTTCTTATGTCGGGAAGAGCTGCCGTATTCGGTAAATTGTTGAATATGTTTATCATACGTTCATCATATTCATGAGTGTCTGAATCAACTGGAAACATACCAGATGCATCACCTATACCAAGAACATTTTTTCCAGTAAGTCTGTAGTGTATGAAACCGGCAAGGGTTGTGATATAGGAAATATTATTAATATGTTCTTCATGGTTTAACACAGCCTGATAAAGGTGCGCTATACTCCAGCGCTCAGGTATGTTGAAATCAAAAGCTTCAGTAAGTATATCAGCAGCCTCTTTAGTTATAGTGTTACGCCATGTCCTGAAAGGAACAAGCAGGTTATCGTTAGAGTCAAATGCGAGATATCCATGCATCATGGCACTTACGCCAAGGGCTGTTATGTGTGTAAGGTTTGTATTATATGTGTCTGATATATTATCAGCAAGACTACGGTAGCAGCATTGAAGACCAGTTATGATATCATCCATATGGTAAGTCCATATATTATTTTCAAGCCTGTTTTCCCATGTATGGCTTCCCTGTGCGACAGGCGTACCATCAGAAAGGATAAGAACGGCTTTAATTCTTGTTGAGCCGAATTCTATACCTAAAAATGTATCACCATTATTAATTTTTTCTATAATATTATCTTTGTTTGAATTCACGTCAGAGCAGACCTCCTTTTTGTTTTATATCAATATTTTATCATACTTTTATAAAATACTTTAGTAAAAAGTATATGGCTTTTTATTTGAAAGATTAAAGTCAGTTGACAGCTTATGGTTAATTATATGAATTCAAAACCGATAATATATATATGAACATATAGATATGCCGGAACGGATTCTGGCAGTGTTATGATACATTCAAGGAGGAGTTAGTGTGAAAAATAAGATTTTTCACACGCAAGATTTGTGCTTCGCACAAACTTGAGATGCGCAAAGAAACAGCGCAAGAATGGAGATTGTTATGAATAATATATCAGGTGGAAGTTATGCTTCGTATGTTGCAGGTTATACCTATACAGCTTCTGGTTTGAATAAAACAGAAAAAAAGAACTGCGAATCAGAACACAGCAAATGCAGTGAAAAATGATACATCTGCATACGGAGTATCAGGTAAAAAGAAGTTTCAAGTAAAAAGGAAGTTTCTGGTCAGACAATAGGAAATCCCAAGTTAAGTGAAAAAGCCTCTAAATATTACGACGAGCTTAAGAAAAAGTACGCTAATATGAACTTCATACTTGTAAGTGAGGATATGAAGGAACAGGCAAAGGCCAATGCCGCAGGTTATGCTAATGCGAATAGGATGGTAGTTCTTATAGATGAAGATAAGATAGAACGTATGGCAGAGGATGAGAACTACAGAAAGCAGTATGAAGCCATAATAGCTAATGCAGCAAGTGGAATGTCACAGCTGGGAAGCAGTATAGCTGCAACAGGTGCGAGTGTTAAAGGATATGGCATGCAGGTTAACGATAACGGAACTGCAACATATTTTGCAGTGCTTGAAAAATCAAGTGCAGCACAAAAGGAAAGAATAGAAAAAAAGGCAGCAAAGAAAAAGGCTGAAGAAAAAGCCAAGGATAAGAAAGCACAGAAAGAAGCCGAAAAGGAAAGAATAAGAAAAGCCATGACAAGGCAGAAAAGATAAGTGATAAAGAGGTTGATACGGTTGATAAAGAGGATGCAGATGGAAAAATAAATAGTGCCTCAGATACAGTGATAATAACCGCATCTTCGATAGAAGAACTGCTTAGTAAGATACAGAATGAGTCGCAGAAATATCTTAGCGATAACATATTATCTGAAAAAGAGAAAAACGTAGGACAGGGCTTTGATTATTCATTATAGGCATATAGCTGTTTTATTTTATATTAGAGGTTTGCATGAATTATGTAGCACAACGTAGCAATCAATATACATAAGTCAAGGGTAAAACACTTTTTGATACGATATATTTAATATACTTATAAGATGATAAGATGGTTAGAAGGTTCATAAAATGATTTACAGGTGATTTAACAAGAGGGTGTATACATATGAAAATAAGAGATGCACAGGAAATGTATCGTGCTCAGATAAGGGATTATAATAGTGAAATGTCTGCTGTTTCCAAGAGGAGAAAAGAGATACAGAATGCGCTTAAGAATGCAAGTGGAGCAGATAAAGATGCACTCGATAAAGAAGCAGCGACTATAGAGCTTACATATAAGGCACTGCAGGATAAACAGAATGAATATTATGATTATATGAATGATCTGACAGAACAGTGGTGTATGTGGGCTAATGCTGAATCAGCCAAA
>ENA-OQOA01000498-OQOA01000498.1-human-gut-metagenome-genome-assembly--contig:-NODE-498-length-16809-cov-6.844743_pt1 | contig 16809 bp, 18 predicted proteins | sample MGYA00242633_ERZ504888 | MGnify/ENA primary metagenome ERZ504888 (study PRJEB26092, sample SAMD00036372) | human gut metagenome | host: Homo sapiens | study: EMG produced TPA metagenomics assembly of... | reverse complement strand
ATATCCACGTCCACATCGTGATCGGCAGCATCCGAATGCGCGAGGTTGAACGCAAGCCCTATATGCAGAAGCCCCGCGACTGGCTAGAGGGCATGAAACACTCCAGCACGGCCCAGACCATGCGGCATCTCCGTGTCGAGGTCATGGAGCTGTGCGAAGGTGCCGGACTATACCAGATTGACCTGCTCAACGGCTCGAAAGAACGTGTCAGCGAGGCCGAATATTGGGCAAGGCGGCGTGGGCAGTTGAAACTTGACCGTGAAAACGCAGCCCTCACCGCAGCCGGACAGCCGCCCAAGCAGAAGAAGTTTGAAACCGTAAAAGATACCCTGCGGAAACAGATTTCGGATGTGCTGAACAATGCAACGAGCTTTGAGGATTTCTCGGACAGGCTCTTGCAGCAGTACGGCATTGCCGTCAAGGAAAGTCGCGGATGCTTAAGTTATCTGCCTGCTGGAAGAACAAAGTTTATCCGGGCAAAAAAGCTCGGTGACAACTACGACAAGGAGATAGTTCTTGCCACCCTGACCGCAAACGCAGAGCACAAACCCAAGGCGCAGTCCAAGCAGGATGCCATCAGGAAACTGATCGACATCCAGTCGAGGATGACCGAGGGCAAAGGCATTGGCTATAAGCGTTGGCTCACGAAACACAATCTCAAAGTTATGGCACAGACCGTGAAGCTTCTGCAGGAAAAGGGCTTGACCGACGAGGACGCTCTGAACCAGCGCATCACCGAACTGGAAACCAAGTATCACGACTCGCTGGCGGTGGTGAAAGACCTCGAAGGTCGCATGAAAACCAACAATGAGCTGCGCTATCAGGTCGCAGCCTACGCCAGCACCAAGAGCGTCGCACAGCAACTAAAGACCGCCAAGCGACCCGCAGCTTTTGAGGAGCAGCACCGTGCAGAGCTGCCAGCGTACCGGGCGGCAGCAGCCTATTTTAAGACAAACAACATTATAAAGCTGCCCAGCCCGAAAAAGCTGGAAGCCGAGTACGCGCAGCTGGCATCCGAAAAGGCAAAGTTCTACGAGCAGTACAAGGAAGCCAAGGAAGAACTGCTCAAACTGAAAACCGCAAAGCAGAATGTTGCGTCCTATTTCCGGGAGGAAGAACAGACGCAGCAGGAGAGATAAAGGAGTGTGCGTATGATCAATCTGAAAATCGACCCGGAGTTCCAGTCTCAGATTCCCCCTCTGACCGATGATGAATTTAAGCAGCTTGAAGAAAATATCTTGAAAGAAGGCAAGCTGATTTCTCCTTTGATTGTCTGGGGTAATACCCTTGTTGATGGACACAACCGTTATGCCATCCTCCAGAAGCATCCTGAGATTTATTTTTCCACCATGCCGCTCCGATTTGAGAACCGCGAAGAAGCCGTTGCGTGGATCTGCCGGAATCAGTTGGGACGGCGAAACCTGAGTCCTGAACAGAAACGCTTTGGGAAGCAGTACGAAGCCGAGAAGAAAGCTGCAAAAATCTTTCGGGGCAATCAGTACACTTTAGCAAAGAAAAGTGGTGGTGATCACGGTGATAACCACCACTCCGGGAAGAAAACCTGCGACCGAATCGCAGAGGAAAACGGTGTCAGCCGTGCCTCCGTTCTTCGTGCCAGCCACTATACACGAGGCATCGACATCGCAGATAATCTCTCTCCCGGCATCAAGCAAAAAGTCTTTTCCGGCGAAGTGAAGTTTACCAACGAAGAAATGTCCAAACTCGTGCAGGCAAGTGCCGAGCATCGTTCAGATGTCCTTGCTCAAATCCTGCATCCAGAGGCATTGGAAGTGTTGGAATCTGGCAGCGCAGAATTTGAACCTGAAAAAGCAGAACCCGTTCCCATGCCCACACCACAAACAGAAGAATTCCGGTGCTATCATGTACCGGACGAGTTTATGAATGTTTACAAATCTTTGAGCCGTGCAACCGAAATGATGAAAAACTCATGGAAGAAAACGCTCAAAAACAATCCCAGCTATTTCACTGACCCGGAAAAGCAGAAGGTTCTCCGCTTCGCAATGCAGAGGCCTGCTAACTACCTGACTGAAATCGAAACCTATCTGGAAAAGGCTCTTGCAGAAGCCCTTGAAGAAGAAAAGACCGCATAACAGCAGACACCTGTAAGCTATCAACGAGCCACCAGCCGCAAGTGCAGGGCGGAAAGCATCCGCGCCCTTGCGCCTGATAAAAATTGGACTTTGATTTTCTCGCCCGGCTTTGCCACGGTGGGACAGTCAAAGGAGCGTGCGTTTGAACAAAAGAAAAGTCCACAAACACTTCCCCTTACCCCGATGAAGTCATCGACCGTCTGGCACGGGCGTTCTACCCGGCCATCCTTGCCTGCTGGAACAGCGAAGAAGGGCAAAGAGAATTTGCCGCATGGCAGGCGGAACAGGCTCATCTCTCCGGCAAAGAAAAACAGAGCGTTCCCGACGGGGAACGCCCTGTTGTACATATCGCTATCGTATGTGGCTTTTGGCAGGGTGCGTCCGGGAGCAGAGTTCCCATAAAACAGTATTTGCAAAAGTTCCCTAAATGGGGAAGATTTGGCGTGACTTCGGTCACGCCTTTTCTTTTGCGTCCAGTTCATCCAAAGGGATGTACCCCAGCCCATCGTACTTGATATGGATGTGCTGCACCCGCTTTCCGCTGGACTTATCCGGGGCATACACATAGATAGCCGACACCAGTTCACGGAGAGCATATGGGGTGAGTTCTTCAATATGGACGTACTTGTGCGCTTTCTGGACGAACTTTTCAATATTCTCGATTTGCTGTTCCTGTACTTCGATTTCCTGCTGGATAGAGAGGACGTCCTCTTCCAGCTGCTTCTGCTCGGCATCGTAACTCTGGCTCATCATGTCAAAACGTTCATCGCTCAGCTTTCCGCTGGCGTTATCCTCGTAGATTTTCATGAACAGCCGTTTGAGATCTGCGATTCGCTTCTCATTTCGGGCAAGCTGCTTCTTCAGGACAGTCAGCTTTTCGCTGCTTTCCACCCGAAGCTGTTCCTCCATGACCTTGCGGAAGTAGTCTTCATGGCAAAGGATGTAGTCCGTCACCTGCTGGATATGGTTCAGCACACGGCCTTCCAGAACCTTTACCCGGATGAAGTGTCCCTTGCACCTGCTCCCGTTCTTCCTGTGCAGAGAGCAGTCAAAGAAGTCTTGACTGAAGTCCCTGTTATTGGACGAGCCATATTGCATCTTGGAACCGCAGTCAGCACAGTAGACCACACCGGAGAAAATGCTGCTCTTGCCTGTCCGGGTCATGCGGTGACGCTGATTACGAATCTCCTGAACCTTTTCAAACACATCATCGTCGATAATGCGCTCATGTGTATCCGAGAAGATAGCCTGATTTTTTACAGGATTCAGATGTTTCTTTTTATCCCAGATAGAGTTAGTATAGGTCTTGAAGTTGACTGTGCAGCCAGTGTACTCCCGGCGTTCCAGAATCAAACTTACTGCTCTTTTATCCCAGCGATAAGGGTCTTCCGGGGCAGGTGCGTTTGTACTCCGGCCATGGCTCAACTTGTAGGCGGTAGGAGTCAGAACTTTGTCCACCCACAGTTGGTTGGCAATTTGGGTCGGACCACGGCCTTCCATGCACATGGAGAAGATGCGCTTCACGACTGCAGCCGCTTCCGAATCAACAAGCCAATGTTTCGGGTTCTCCGGGTCTTTCACATAGCCGTACGGCACATTGACCGTCAGCGGTACTCCACGCTCTCCCTTGGCCTTCTGAACGGCCCGAATCTTGCGGCTGGTATCGCGGGCGTAAAACTCGTTGAACCAGTTCTTAATGCCTGCAAAATCGTTGTTTACGCTGTTCGGGTCAATGGTGTCATAGTTGTCGTTAATGGCAATGTAGCGAACGCCATACTGGGGAAAGGTAAAGTTGGTGTACAGACCAGTCAAGGCGGAATTGCGCCCCAGTCGGGACAAATCCTTCGTGATGACGATTCCTATATGTCCCGCTTCGATCTCGGTCAGCATACTCTGGAAGCCGGGACGGTCATAGTTCGTGCCAGAGTAGCCATCATCCACAAAGAACACCGGGTTCGGGAAGTAGTTCTTTTTGGCGTATTCCAGAAGGATGGCCTTCTGGTTCTCAATGGACAGGCTTTCGCCGAGCCGTGCGTCCTCTTGCGACAGTCGGCAGTAAAGTGCGGTGATTTTATTCGTTGCTCCAGACATTGTTGTGTCCTCCTTACTCTGTGGAGCAACTGTCGGTACAGGATTGGTTACCGGGTCAAGTATAGCAGAATTGGACGCAGTTGTCATTCGTCTGCACCCTCATCTTCAAATTTTTGCTGGGCGTTCTTAGCAACGATGCGCTCCAGCTTCTTCAAAAAGGATTCCTTGCCCTCATAGCTGCCGGTCACGGTGTAGGTGGTGTGACCGACTTTCTCCGTGGTGGTCAGTTCTGGAATCCAGAAAGCGGACAGGTTCTTGACATGGAGGTTGCCGTTCTCGTCCACATAAGATCCGTGTTTCTTCTGCTCTTCGGTCAAGGGCTTCCGCTTGAAATAAATTTCGTTTTCAGAGATGCTCACGGTTTCGCTGGTCTGCTCTTTCGGGGCATCGTCATACAGCTGGGCAAAAAATGCCAGTGCATCTTCGGGTGAGTCTTCCTCCATGAGCTGCTCGAAAACTCGCTGTTCCTCTGCCGAGAGGTTGTTCCATGCAGCATCCAACTCCTGCTCACTGGCTGCATTGACAAAGGCTTCGATTTCTTTTTTCATGGTGCATCCTCCTTTGGCTGTGAAAAGCGGATTTTCAAAAAGTGTGGTTTTTCGTGAGAGCAAGAATCGTCCCGTGGCCACAAATTTTCAATTCTTGAAAATTTCCTGCCCCTTTGGGACTGCTTCTTGTTGGGGCGTGCCTGCCCCAAACCCTGCCAGATAAAAGCAAAGGGGCACTATCTGCCCCGATGCTTTTCCTTTCGCTTCTGCTGTTTCAGTTCAAACTGACGCTGCTTTTCTGCTTCGCGTTGTTTACGGCTAAGTGCTTTTCGCACCAGCTTGTTTTCTTCTCGCTGCATTTGCAACGCCTGCTGTGACTTTGTACCGATTCCTGTGGCAACTGTTTCGTTTCGGATTTGCCGTTGCAATCGCTTTGGGTTCACAGACTCTTTCTTTACAACTGTCTCAACAGATGGACTGAAGCGCAGCCGACTATAATTCTTGAGCAGATACTCCCAGACTTCATAGTCCTTTGGTTCTGCACCAAACACGACTTTACACACTGAAAGCTTTCTTCTCTCAATACGTTCAAATACTCCGATCCAGAATGGAGCCTCAAAAAATACAGTCAGCTTTGTAGAATCAATGTCCATAACGAAACCCTCCTGAAATAAATCCTTACAGGAACGGACAACCCGGAGGGGAAGGTTACTTACCTACACCGTGCGGTGTAGACGGCTGGGCTACCTACCAGCTCTGGCATCTCTCAGAAAGAAATGCGTTGCGTTTTTATCCTGCTTTTATTATATAAAGCACATCCCTGTGCATTATATCTACCTTAATTGGTTTTCCAAGTGAAGTATACCACACTCGTGGTCAAATGACCACCCATATATACGAGAATTTGGCTGTTTTACTGCGTACGTGCGTACCAACCTTCCGTACGAACGTACGCAGCGATTCGCCCGAAACGCACCTTATACAACCGTTCCCCCTCGGAGAGCCCACGGCACTTTGCAGGCCGCAGGGATGAAAGTGTCATAGTGGGTTATTACACTTCCGCAGAAGTGCCTTTCCCTCGCCGCAAACAGCCGGGTTTGCCTTTGCGAGAGCTTTCTATGCAGCGAATTCACATCGCCCACAGGCGATGTGAGCAGGGATTCCAAAGGGGCGCAGCACCCTTGGCACACAACTTTGGTACAAAGTCTAGTGTGTTACACCTTTCCAGAGGTGTACACGTTCCTGAAATGCAAAAAGCCCCATACCCAACACCTTGACGGTGCGGACATGGGACTTGATGCTTCCTCGGCCTAGCCAGGTACTCGTAACCAATCCTGACAGGCAGTTGCCGTGTCATTTCTCGAAAACTGTTTTACGAATACCCAGCAGGTGGACGCACCCTGTTTTTGTTTTGCCTTTAATTTTCTAACCCATGACTCCCAGCCACATTCCTCAGATATTCCTTCGGATTGCCATTCAGAATCAAATCCGCATAGCCCAGCGGATCATTGTAGATGAGGTAATCCAATTCCGTCCTCTGCGCCATGGTCACATCCAGCGCATCCTCGACCCCGGTGCAGTCGATGGAAATTTTTCTCCCATCCCGGAGCAGTAGTTCCACGCAGCCGGTGTCCATGTTGAACTTGCAAACGCTTTCATCGTACTTCATAATCGTGTCCTTTCTGCCTTACAGCACTCTTACAGTGGTCTGTCGTGCTTTCTTATGATAAGGTTTGGGACGCTTTTCGATGGAAGCAAGGGATTCGTTCTGTTTCCCAAAGAATACAAAAAATCCGAACCCTTCTCCTATTGGAAAAAAGTTCGGATTTTGTTGTTGTGGTGCACCTCCAGGGACTCGAACCCTGGGCCCACTGATTAAGAGAGCAAGCCGCCGGTTCGTCTCAATTTATGGAAGTTTCGAGTTATCGTCATTTTTGCGCAAAGTAACGTGATTTTTTTGCGCAGCAATTTCTGCACTCTTTGTCGTATTTTGCACCGAAAAGTACCCTTTGCACGTTTTGAAACCGTGCAAAATCCGTGCAGAAACCGTGCACTTACTCTCTGACAAACAAAATCGACCTATCCCCCATCGACTTGACGGCATTGGTTTGAGTGGCCGCACACCAAAAATCAAGTCTAGGAGGACACTACTATGATGAAACTACTTTCCTGCCGCTACAATATGGACACCAACCGGGTGGAAGCCCGGTTTGAGGATGGCACTGTCCTTTCCCTTGACTGCATCGCCATTGAGGACGAGTACGGCAACACCCCGGCACAGCGGGCAGAACTGGATTGGCTGCTCTACAATAAGCCATTGGAGTACGCCCAGCTTGTGCTGAGTGGAGGGATGGAGCATTATCTTTTCCTCGGCTGTGACCACGGCAGATTAGAAGATTGACCTTTAATTAGAATATTCCAAACAGACCAACAGCCCTCTACTTGCGATCATTGCAAATAGAGGGCTATCGGTTTGTTAATAGTTATCAAGCTTTTCCACAACTTTTGTCGCCTATTTGTTCTTACTCATCTGCTTGAAAAAATTCCTGCTTCGTCCCGATAATATCTTCATAGTTGCTTTGAGTTACTGTGACTTCCAGATGATCTCCCTTATTTTCAATTTCTGCTTTTATATCATTTTCTCTGTCGTCTTTGCCGCTAAAGCTAAGAATCCCTGTTTCAGAATCGTAAGTTCCAATCGCGTTTTCGACATAAAGCAAATGGGTAACGCTATACTCGATCCTATATGTGCCATCATCTTCTTTAGTGATATTCAGAATTTCATCAAAATCATTACTATAATAGCCTTCCTCTGGCATTTGAAAATTCGCAGTATCATTATTGGTTAAATGCTCGTTTGATACTATATCACTAACATTTTTGTTTTCTACTTGTACTGAAGTGCTTTCAGTCGATGGTTCTTATTTTCCTGAGATTGCCCACATCCAGCTAACCCCAAAACCATGCATAGCACAAACAGGTAAATTACTTTTTTCATAGCATTCTTCTCCTTTATTCAATCTATTTTTGTTGATTTATTTGTTATCGCATTTTATCATACCATAATTATTAACTTTTCTGTTTAAATAACGAACTTCAATCCTGATTTATTTCATCTGTCCACAATTTTTTTCAAAATCATATGGCTGCACATAAATTTCAAGAAAACTTGTAGCACAATCACGATTTTTCTTTTCGTTCATACAAACCACCACGGCAGTTCCAGCCACAGGTTATCCATAGCTTGTTCCTCCGTCTTTTTGGCGCGGCCTTTCGTCAGGTGAAAGTATATCGCCGTGCCGATCAGCGGATGTTCCTCGCCATCAGTGAAGCCATAGCGGTACAGCAGGTAGGTCTGTTCCCGCTGGGTCAGCCGTTTCAGACCATCGTACAGTTCCCGGCGCGATTCCTGTTCCTCCATAATGGTCTGCGGCTGCATGGCGTAGGGGTCGGCTATGGCTTCGATGCGCCGCAGTTGTTCCTCTCCCGGCAGAACATCGTCCAGCGAAACGCGCTGGTAGCAGATACCGTCCTTGCCCTCCGTTACCATCCGCTGCTCAAAAGCAGTAAAGGCATCCCGCACCATGTCCATCATAGCATTGCGGATGGCAGGAGCCGCATAAGTCAAGAACTTCATGCCCCGCGCTGTATCGAACTTCGGCACAGCTTTCCATAAGCCCAGATTGCCTGCCTGTTTCAAATCGTCCGTGTCAAGGTTCAGGCCGGACTGTGCCAGATTCATGCTGCGGAAAAGGTCATTTGCCACCTTGCCAATAAAGGACTTGTTGTTCGCAGTTGCATCGCCTTTCTGCGCCAGCACACAAAGCCGTTCATTCGTCTGCTTCATGGGCGTTTTCCTGCTCTGCGGCAGACTGCAAGATTCCCAGCAGACCGCTCCGCAGCTGTTCCAGTGCTTCCGGCGTAGCTCCTTCCATGCCCGAAACGCTGTCCAACATTGCATCTGTCAACTGCTCTGCCGTGATCGTTGGGTGCTGCACATCCTGCCCCTTGGTCAGTTCATTGAACATCTTCTCGGCCACTTTCTTGCTCATGGCTTCCTGCTCGGCGTAATGGCTCCCGATACCCTTTTTGATTTCCTTGATTGCCGCCATGAAGTACATTTCAATATCATCAAGGTCGCCTTGGTACACCGGCTTTCTCCGAAGGCTGATGTCCTTTGCGGCTTTGGCTGCTTCCGGGGTCTTGACCTTTGTGCGCAGCAGGGTGCTCAATGTCGTGAGCATGGCATTCTGTGCTGCGATGCCGGATGCAAAAGTATCATCAAAATACTGCGCTATGCGGTAAGTAAGCTCTGCAAAGCGGGTGTTTTCCAGCAGCAGATTGACCACCTCTGCATTGACACTCCCTGTGTAGAGGTTCTTTGCAGCTTCTACGGACAAGCCCAGCTCGGCAATGTCGTAGTTCTTGCGGTCAGGGATGTTGGTTTCTCCCAGCAGGAAATCCGTGGACACGTTAAACAGCCTTGCGATCTTCAGCACCTGCTCGTGGGTCAGCGTTCCCTTTGCACCGCTGATGAAGCGGCTGATGGTGCTTTTAGAGCAGCCGATCTCCTTGGCAAGCTCCGGTTGGCTGATATTGTGCTCTTTCATCAAGTCCGCAAGACGGACATTGGATGGTGCAGGCAGATACTCTTGTGCCATGTGGTCGGCCCTCCTTTTTGAGCTTTTTTCCTCATTATAATACGCTCTGCCGTTTTGTTCAATATACGGTTTCCTCTCTGCTCTTGCTGTTGCAGCCCTGCAACCAGCAAGGGCATTTTTCTTTTTCCGTTGCAGTTCTGCCGCTTTTTTCACCCTTTCTGCAAAATTCTCCGTATATTCAGGCAGGAAGCAAAAAACACCAGATTTCCCACGCTGGGGACTCCGGTGCAGTACATAATATCGCTTCGCCCGGCGGCCGCAGAGTGCGTGGTTTCGTGGGCATCGAGCCGCTTATCCACCCCTGTCTGTAAAAAGTGCATTTTTTCACGGAAGAAGTTCGTACAACCTGTACGGTCTGTACCCGTACGCACCCGCACGGCAAGAAGAGCCAAATTAAAACGTGTTATCGTTTGTATTTTGCTTGTTCGTACGCCGCACGAACCGTACAGGTTATTTGAACTCCGTACGCGATTTTTTCAGATGCGTACGGAGCAATCAAGTTCGCATTGTGCGAACTTGATTGTAACTCTCCCGCAGGAGACGTTCCCCCTCGGAGAGCCCACTACACTTTGCAGCCCATAAGGATGAAAGTGTTATAGTGGGTTATTACACTTCCTCAGAAGTGCATCTCCGTTCCCCCGTCACCTTCCTCTGAGTCCTGAAAGGAGGGATGCCCTCTGGCAAGAAACGATGGCATCGACCGCACAAGCGTCCGAAATCTCGCTGTTTCGGACAAAGCTGTTGGCAACACCCAGCAGCACAATGAGCGCGAAAAGGACAGCTATCGAAACCCCGACATTATCCCCCACCGCGCCACATGGAACGTCCATTTCAAGAAACCCTCTGCCAGTTACACCGACCTGTTCGCCCAGATGGAGGTCGCTGGAACCATTTCCACGCGCGGCCTGAAGCCGGATGCCACCCACTACTGCGAACTTGTCTTTGATGTCAACTCTGCCTATTTCGACAACCACGGCGGCTACGAGTTCGCCAAGCAGTTCTATGAGGATGCCTACAAAGCCGCTGTCCAGATTGTGGGCGGTGAGCAGTATATCCTCTCTGCCGTCATGCACGCCGATGAGATCAACCGTGCCATGACTGAAGCACTGGGCCGGGAGGTCTACCACTACCATCTCCATGTGGTCTATGTGCCGGTGGTTGAAAAGCAAATCCTCTGGTCGAAACGCTGCAAGGACAAGGCACTGGTCGGCACAGTCAAGGAAACCGTCATGCAGGTCAGCCGGAGCAAGAAGTGGGCATCCAAACCCCTGCTGGACGATGCCGGAAAGCCTGTCTTTCAAAAGAACGGCAAGCCAGTCCTGAAGAAGTCGTACAGCATCTTGCAGGACGATTTCTTCCACTATATGCGCAACGCTGGGTACACCGATGTAGAGCGCGGCGAACACGGTAACACCGAAGAACACCTGACTGTAACCCAGTTCAAAGTCCAGCGAGAACAGGAGCGTTTGGACAACCTGACCGCCCAGATCGACCAGAAAGAGCAGCACCTCATCCAGACCAGCAAGACCCTTTCCAAAAAGGAGAAGGAACTCGCCGCCGTTCAGAAGAAAGCTGCTGTCACAAAGGACGCCCTCATTCACGCACAGGATGTGGAATCCTTGGGCAAGCGTACCCTGCTGGGTAATTATTTCCTAACCGAAGATGAATTATCCGCTCTGAAAAAGCAGGCTGCACACGGCTATATCATGAATGTGGAGAACCGCCAACTGAAACAGCAGTTGGCGGCTGCTGAACGGGATTGCGCCGAATGGCAAGCCCGTTACCGTGACCTGCGGAATGATGTCCAACCCTATCTGGACGCTCTCCACCGTGCGCCAGAACTGGTACACGGTTTTCTGGAAAAGATTTTTGCACCAAAACAGGAACGTACCATGGATGTTCAGCAGCGAAACCGCAAGCATGGGCAAGATATGGAACTTTGATTTTCGGAGGATACTATTTGAGCAAAAAGAAAAAGTCTGTAAACAAATCCGGCTACCCGGATGATGCGATCAAGTCGCTGGCACGTTGTTTCTATCCCTCTATGATGGAATTTTTCAACAGCGAAGAAGGCCAGCGTGAATATGAGGAATGGCTGAAAGAGCAGAAAGCACTACAAGCCTTGCCTGTTGCAGCATAAAAACAGCAGGACGCTCCCGATGAAAGGAACGCCCTGCCTTACATAAATGTATCTCACCGAGGTGTGTCCGTTTGGGCACACCTCTTATTTTTTTGCCCTTAATCTTCTAACCTATGACTCCCGGCCACATTCTTCAAATATTCCTCCGGGTCACCGTTCAGAATCAAATCTGCATAGCCCAGCGGATCATTGTAGATGAGGTAGTCCAGTTCCGTCTGCTGTGCCATAGTCACATTCAGTGCATCCTCAACCCCGGTGCAGTCAATGGAAATTTTTCTCCCGTCCCGGAGCAGCAGCTCCACGCAGCCAGTGTCTATATTAAACTTGCAGGCTCTTTCATCGTACTTCATAATCATACCCTCCAAATCTTGTGATTGTCTTACGGTCTATGACAAGGCATCGGAGTTTTGCGCCGTCCACAGGAACCTTCGTTGTTGTACCCGAAAAAAACGAAAAATCCGAACCCTTCTCCAATCGGAAATAGGTTCGGATTTTTCTTGTTTGGTGGGCGCGGGTGGATTCGAACCACCGAAGCTGAAAAGCAGCAGATTTACAGTCTGTCCCCATTGGCCACTCGGGAACACGCCCATATACAGTTCTTTGCAGTCACGGACTGCCTGTATATATTACCACTTGGGGGCGTATTTGTCAACTGCTTTTTACAGCTTTTTCAGAAAAGAAGCTGACCGCACGGCTCAGTCGCGGGGACGGCCATAGCGGTGGACTTTTTTGGAGGAATGGCGGGTGTGGGGGGAGTTGAGCAGGACCCACGCCACATAGATGATGGCGCAGATGGCGCTGACGACGAGCACTACCTTGAGGTAGAGGCTGCCGAAGAACTCCTGCAGCTTCGAGAAAGAGTAGAGCAGGCTGCTCCGGCTCACATCCTGCCCGGCGATGAGGTTGACCATGCCGATGGTCTCGCCGGCCAGCTTCAGCTCCACGGTGCCGACAACATCGCCCTGCTGGACGGGGCGCAGACATAGTCGGGCAGATGGAAGTATTTCTGAGTCACGGTGCCGTCGCCCGAAGAGGGCAGCAGGGTCATCATGCTGTTGTCAGGGTAGAGCTTGAGGGTGTCGGTGTCGGAGGAATACTTCACGGGGATCTCTGCCAGAGCGAGGTCGGTGTCCAGCGCAGGCTGGATGGAAAAGCTCTGGAACACCCAGTCGATGAGGCGGGTCGTCTCATAGAGGGCCGGGCGGCGGTTGGCGTAACCGTAGGTGTCGCAGGTGTCGGGGCTCTGCATGAGGCAGAAGATATAGGTGGAGCCGTCCTGATTGGCCCACGAAACATAGCTCTGGTCGCCGTGGTCGTTTTTGTAGGCCATCACATCGCACATGCCGCCCTGCATAGACTTGCGGTAGAAGCTGCCGCCGCTGGTCTTGTTGAGGGCGACGTTCTGGTTCAGCAGCACGAAACTCTTGGTGTGCTTTTCCTTGGCGGGCATGGTGAAGGTGGGGGCCGACGAGATGTCCACGAAGGCGTCAAAGCTCATCAGATACCGCAGGATGAGGTACATATCCACGGCGGTGGTCACGTTGCCGCTGTCGAGGCCGCAGGCGTCCGTCCAGGTGCTTCCGGTGGTGCCGATGCGCTGGGAAAGGGTATTCATCTGGCTCACCCAGCCTGCAAGGTCGCCGCCCGAAAGGCTGTAGGCAAGGCCCATCGCGGCCTCGTTGGCGTTGCGCAGAAGCATGGCGTAGACGGCTTCCCGGTAGGTGAAGGTCTCATTGGAGCGCATATCGGCATTGTCACTGTTGTGGACGTAGTCCGAGATGGCAAAGGGCATCTGGAAGGTGTTGTCGAGCTGGTCGGCGTAATTCGTCAGCAGCAGCGCGATGGTCATATATTTGGTCAGGCCCCCGGCAGGCACCTGACGGGAGCTGTCCTTGTCGTAGACGATGATGTTGGTGTCGGTGTTGACGATGTAGGCGCTCCTGGCCTGCACCTCGTAAAAGAGGCTGGGGTCGAACAGGGCCGAAGCCGGCGCGCACAGGCAGCTCAGCAGCAGGACAAGGCTCAGAAATAGGGTGACGATACGTTTCATGTGGACATTTTCCTCAAAAAGCGATAATATATTATAGCAATTCAACTTTTTAATGCAACAGCAACAGCGTTGAATTGCATATCGCAAATATGCTGTTTGAATGTTGCACGAATTTCTTGACTTGCGATAGAGTATCGGACAAAATGTGCTGTCCGTTCCTACAGGGCAAAAACAAGGCTCAGAAGAGGGCCTCATACTTTATAATAACAGGTTTGGCGGAGCGTGACAAGGCTTTTGGGGCGATTTCACACTCCGCAAAAGGAGGAAGAGGATGGTATATCTTACGGGCGACACCCACGGCGAACTGGACCGCTTCAAAGACGGGGAGCTGCGCCGGGCCGGCAAGGGCGATTTTGTCGTTGTGCTGGGCGATTTCGGCTTCGTGTGGGACGGCAGCAAGGCCGAGCAGAAGAATCTGGACTGGCTGCGCAAGCGGCCTTATACCATCCTTTTCCTCGATGGCAGCCACGAGAACTATGACCTGCTGGAACAGTACCCCACCGAGGAGCGGTTCGGCGGGCTGGTGCAGCCGCTGGGCGGAAATGTGTACCACGTCTGCCGGGGCAGCGTACTGGAACTGGAAGGAAAGAAGTACCTCTGCTTCGGCGGAGCGGAAAGCCAGGACAAGGAAGACCGGGAAGCCCACGTCAACTGGTGGCCGCAGGAGATGCCTTCGGACGAGGAATACGCCCGCTGCGAGGCCGCGCTGGAAGCGAACGGCTGGCAGGTAGATTATGTGCTGACCCACGACGCGCCAAGCAAATTTCTGGATTTCAGCGTGCTGGCTGAGGGCGAGAATAACCGGCTGCACCTCTTCCTCGACAAGATCGTCATGAAAACGACTTACGAGAAATGGTTCTTCGGCTGCCATCACAAGGATGTGCGGCTCTCTACCAAGAGCCGCTGCCTCTTCTGCGATGTAGTGAGCATCGGCGAGAAGAAGCCGTGGTGGAAGAGAAGATAACGAAAAGGACTGCCGCGGGCAGTCCTTTTTCGTTACTCAATTCATTGCACCGGCTTTGTCGAACATCTGCTCCACCTGACGGGCCAGCAGGGCGTGTTCGGGCCGCTCGAGAAGCGGGTCTTCGGCCAGAAGGGCCGCAGCCTCGCTCTGGGCCGCGTGGAGGGTGCGGGTATCGTTCATCAAATCGGCGATCTGCAAGGTCGGCAGACCGTGCTGGCGGCTCCCGAAGAAGTCGCCGGGGCCGCGGGTCTCGAGGTCGTACTGCGCCACGGCGAAGCCGTCTGAGGTGGAGCAGAGGAACTTGAGCCGCTTCTGCACCGACTCGGAGGAATTGTCGCTGACGAGGAAGCACCAGCTCTCTGCCGCGCCGCGTCCCACACGCCCGCGCAGCTGGTGCAGTGCGCTCAGGCCGTACCGCTCGGCGTTTTCGATGACCATGACCGTCGCATTCGGCACGTCTACACCGACTTCGATGACGGTGGTGGACACGAGGGCGTCCAGACGTCCGGATTTGAAGTCATCCATCACCTCGGCCTTTTCCTTCGGCTTGAGCTTGCCGTGCATCAGGCCCACCCGGCGGTCCGGCAGATAGGCTTTTGCGATGTCCTCATAGTAGCTCTTGACGGCGTTCAGGCCGCTGCCGCCCGCGTCCTCAATGGCAGGGCAGACGATATACACCTGTCGCCCGGAATCGATTTCTTGATCAAGGAAGCCGTAGAGGTCGGCCCGCTTTTTGCCGGTGATGCAGCGGGTCTTGACGGGCTTGCGGCCCGGCGGCAGCTCGTCGAGGATGGAGATGTCGAGGTCGCCGTACATCAGCAGCCCCAGCGTCCGTGGGATGGGGGTGGCGCTCATGACCAGCAGGTGTGGGTTCGCGGCCTTTTCGGCCAGCAGGCCACGCTGGCGCACACCGAAGCGGTGCTGTTCGTCCACGACGGCCAGACCCAGCCGGGCGAACTCCACGCCCTCGCTGAGGATGGCGTGGGTGCCTACGATGAGGTCGGCCTCATCGTCCCGGATGGCGGCGAGGGTGGTGCGCCGTGCGGCGGCCTTCATGCCGCCGGTGAGCAGGGCCACCCGCATCCCGAAGGGGGAGAGCAGGCGGTTCAGGTTCTCGGCGTGCTGGCTGGCCAGGATCTCGGTGGGAGCCAGCAGTGCGGCCTGATACCCGGCCCGGATGCAGGCCCAGATGGCCGCAGCGGCCACCAGCGTTTTGCCGCTGCCCACGTCGCCCTGCAAAAGGCGGTTCATGGACGTTTCGCCCGACATGTCGGTCAGGATCTCTTCCACGGCCCGCCGCTGTGCGCCGGTGGGGGAGAAGGGCAGCGACTCCCAGAACGGGGAGGCGTCGGCCTTTTTCATCGGCGCGCCGGTGGAGGCCGCGCCGTGGTTCTTCATCCGGCCGATGCCCAGCTGTAAGACCAGAAGCTCTTCGTAGATGAGCCGCCGCCGCGCCGCAAAGGCTTCCTCCTCGGTGGCGGGGCAGTGGATAGCCCGGACGGCGTCTGCCTTGGAGAGCAGGCGGTATTTTTTCAGCATCTCAGAGGGCAGCGGGTCGGGCAGAAGCTCCGCGTGGGGGAGGAGCTGGCGGACGCACTTGGCGATGGCGCTGCTGGTCAGCCCCTCGGTCTGGGGGGTAGACGGCCTCGAAAGGCGACGACTTCACCTGCGCGTCGGTGCGCACCTGCGGGTTGACCATCTGACGGCGGAGCATCCCGCCCGTCACGATGCCCTGAAAATAGTATTCCTGCCCCAGCTCCAGCTTCTGGGCGGCGTATGGATTATTGAACCACGTGATCTCGAGGCTGGATACATCGTCTCCGGCGGTGATGCGCTCCATCCGCCGCCCGCCCGGCAGGATGCGCCCGCCGGGCTTTGCAAACACTTCGGCCTTCACGACGCACTCGGTGTCGGCGGGGGCCTCGGCGATGGAATAGGGCTTTGAAAAATCCAGATACCGGCGGGGATAGTGGCAGAGCAGGTCGCTGAGGGTCAGGATGCCCAGCTTCTCGAACCGCTCGGCAGTCTTGGGGCCGACGCCCTTGAGATAGCGTACCGGAGTGTCCGGCGTGAGGGTGGTGTGAAGTTCGGCAGGCATGGCGCGGCCTCCTTTCAGGGAAAGTGATAGTATGCCCATTGTATCACGGCAGAGGGCAAAAGAAAAGCGCCCCGCCGGAGTGATATGTACCCAGTTTTCTGGACACTGGATGAAAAATGAATAATTAAGATTCAGACATGGATGCTTTCCTGAATTTAGAGGGAGGCATCCATTTTGTTTTAGCTTGAATCCTGCGGTTATTGTAA
>ENA-OQOA01000496-OQOA01000496.1-human-gut-metagenome-genome-assembly--contig:-NODE-496-length-16954-cov-3.206573_pt1 | contig 16954 bp, 20 predicted proteins | sample MGYA00242633_ERZ504888 | MGnify/ENA primary metagenome ERZ504888 (study PRJEB26092, sample SAMD00036372) | human gut metagenome | host: Homo sapiens | study: EMG produced TPA metagenomics assembly of... | reverse complement strand
TAAAAGTTTACCGTTCACGTAAAAATAGCATTGATTCCGCCTGTCCGATACTGCCGATGATAAAGCCTACATTTTCCGTCTCCCACTCCCCGCAGAAACAGCCCTGGCAGACCATCTAATATTTCAAAAATCTGTTGCCACTGCCTAATCCGTCTATTAAGATAAGAATATAGAAACGGAACCTTAACCTGTCTCAGAAAGATGGGATTTGATTGAAAACAACTGCAATTGGCATAATTCTTCTCTGTTCAATACGTCGGCCGCAAGGATTTATTCGAAAAAACGGATATCTGGAAAAATAAGAATACCGATCCATACAGGGAACTTATCTCGTCATTTTCCTTCCTTCGCAAATGTAAAGGCCTCATTGCTGCACCTACCGGGATCAGGATAATCGTACAACATAACACCAAGCCAAAAATCACGGGCATCGCCGCTATCGGCAGACCGATGCAGACCACATAAGCCACTTTTAAGAATTCCCAGCTTAATTCCAGCATAGCCAGATAACTAAAAATCCGAAAGAAACTCTCCCGGGAGATCCGGGCTTATGCGGATATCACCCTTAGCATCACAGACAAAACGGCCAGCTGATACAGACGAAGCAACTGATCAAAAGTACAGCTCCGCTTACCGCACTCCCCGTGAAATAAAAAAGCACCCAGTATCCTGCATTCTACCGCAGCCGACATCAGAAAGAGTATGAGCTTCACACTGCCAGCAAAGAGGCCCTGAAGGAGTTCGGCGTAAAAGCTCTGCCGAAGCCGGAAAAACCGGACACACAGATTGAAAAATTAGAAGCTGAATAGGCCACCGCCCGGGACGAATGGAAAAAACTCCGAAAACAGCAGGATCCCCTGAACATCGTTATCAAGAATTTTAATCAGCTGCTGAATAATGATAATATCCATCTTCACTCTGAACATGTTGAGAAGCAGATACCGTCTTCGCCTGATATTTTCCAAAACCAGGAGACGCTCCATTCAACATCTGCTTCAAGAACCAACACTGTTAGTTAAAAATAATAATCACGAGAAAATCATAACACATTTATGTGATCTCTTAGATTCTCTCCGCCTTGCTTGTATTTTATTTTCTTCATGGGAAATCGGAATTAAAGGTAAGATGGCTTCATATAAATGAGATTTCTGAGTGCACCAGACATGCCAGAGATATCATCAGCCTGGGGTCTGCCGGATTTATCATGCAGCTGACCAACAGTCTGGTAAGTATCTGTTGCAATAATGTTCTTTCAGTAACAGGCGGTGATATTTATATCTCTGTCATGACTATTATATCCAGTGTTCGCCAGATGGTGGAGATGCCTATCCATGCGATCAATGAGGGAACCTCTCCTGTTCTCAGCTACAATTACGGAGCCAGACGTCCTGACAGGGTAAAGAAAGCAGGGGTTGTTCTGATCATTATGGTTCTGATCTATACAGGTATCATGTGGAGCGTCATTCTCATTGCCCCTGAATTTCTGATCGGGATCTTCAGTTCAGACAAACTGCTATTAAAGGATGCAGTTCCTGCACTGAAACTTTACTTTGCAGCCTTTATTTTTATGGATCTGCAGTATATTGGTCAGACTGTATTTAAATCATTGAATAAAAAAAGCAGGCGATTTTTTCTCCCTGCTTCGTAAAGTATTTATTGTGGTTCCGCTGACTTATTTCCTGCCCTATGGATTACACATGGGCACAGATGGCGTGTTTATGGCAGAGCCTGTATCCAATGTGATCGGTGGTTCTCTGTGTTTTATTACCATGCTGGTTACAATATTGCCTGAATTAAACAAAATGGGAAACTCCCGATAAGCAGAAAAGTCCTCAGTATTTATCCATTTTTAACTATCGCATAACTTTGCAGAAATTGTAAAAAGGATAAACAATGAGGACTTTTATTTAACTGAACATGAAAGTTCTTTACATAACTTCACACATTTCCCAATATGATATTAATCAGGTTCTTATCCAGCATGATTGTGCGATTCCATGGGTTAAGAATAATTCCCTCAATTTCATTTACCTGTAATGCTGAATGAAAAAGCTGATCTATGTCTGTCAGAAAAGTGGATTGTACGCTTCCGCCACCTTTCAGTTCTTCCTCAAAGCTTGTAAATGCCGCCCACCAGACTTTTTCATCTCCGGTTTTCACTGTGCCGATCCGGAGCTGGCTGTCTCCTGTGGGCGGTTCTACTGAAAGGATAAACTGGCCGTTTTCTCTCATTCGTCTACGGATTACAGTCAGTGTATGTGCCAGCATTTCCTGAGTGGCTTCCTGCTGCAGAGCAGCGATCGCCTGCTCTATTTTTTCATTTCCCTGAAGACCTTTATCCTGATTTACATTCTTATTATCGCTCATATTGTTACCTTTCATCTGTGGTGATATCACTTTTCAGACAGTGTGTAAGATCATATTTCAGGGATGTCGGCGGCAAATCTCTCATGCCGCCGGCATCCTGTCATTTATTTATATTTCACAGCAGTTCCATATGCGATCACTTCTGCTGCCCCTGACATTACCTGGGAGGAGCCATATTTCACACCGATCACAGCATCCGCATTCATCTCTTTGGCTTCATCTACCATACGCTTGGTGGCAATCTGTCTTGCCTCATTGAGCATTTCCGTATAACCTGTGATTTCCCCGCCTACCAGGGTCTTCATCCCTGCCATGAAATCTTTTCCTACATTTTTTGTCTGTACAACTGTTCCCTTTACAATTCCCAGTGCCTCAAACTCTACACCCGGAATGTATTCAATACTTAGAAGCTTCATCCTCTTCTCCTCCTTCAATCTCTTTCATGCGTCCTGCAAGTGCTGCCAGAATTCCTCCGATGATCACAACCGGTATGGCGATCAGGAATATCAGCAGTCCGGTCGGTATGGGATCTTGTGTATTTGCCCACAGCATAAGCCCTATGGTAAATCCCATAAGCAAGATCATAACTACTGCTCCAATGATCGCTCCTGTCCTTCTTTTCTTACGGATATCTGTTTTCTTTATATCCATAAACCTTGCACCCTCTTTCTCCATCTGCTCGATTTCTTCCAGACAGTTCTCGGCATTCAAGGTATCCAGAGACTGATGCTCTGCGATCAGGCGCTGGCACATTTCCTGCATTTTCACAAGGCCCTCACTGCGGCGTTCCAGTTCTCCCAGGTGCTGTTCCAGACAGACCTGCAGGCTTTTCCTCTTTTCAAAAAGAGCTCTCATCTCTTCTATGGAAATATCCATCTTCCGGAATAATTTGATTTCCTGAAGTCTGGCAATGTCTGCCGTATGATATTCCCGGTATCCGTTCTCTGCACGCTCCACATTCAGGAGACCCTGCTCTTCATAAAAACGGATATTCTTTCTGGTGATGCCTACCAGCTCTTCCACCTGTTTGATTTTCATACTGCTACCTCTTGCTTTCCTGACAGCAGATATAGCTGATCCGCTGCTCTACTGCCCTGTCTGTGCTTCCTTTATACTGCTTCCACAAGGAGGAAGGTCAAGTATTTTTTGAAAGAAATTGAAAAAAATATAGCTTCCGGCAGGGGGAATCTTTTAAGCTCCTGTACGGTCTGACCCCCTCATAATTGTGATCAGAGAACTGAACAGCAATAACATGGGATAAAACAATTTCGGCATAATCTGAAATGCAGAAATCTCACCACCCAGTTCATTCACTGCTGAGATTGCAACCAGCATCTGTGCACCATATGGAATCACTCCCTGGAAAACACAGGAAAAAGTATCCAGTATGGAAGCTGTCTTTCTCGGTGTAATCCCATACTCTTCTGCCATTTCCTTTGCGATAGGGTTTGCCATTACGATCGCCACTGTATTATTGGCAGTGGCAATATCCATAGTTCCTACCAGAAGTCCCATTCCAAGCTGTCCGCCTTTCTTTCCGCGGAAAATTTTATGGATCCAGCCAAGAAGTGCATCGAATCCACCATACTCACGTATCAGCGCACACATGGCAGCTACCAGAATCGCCACCATACAGGTCTCAAACATTCCGGATACACCGGATCCCATATTTTTCAGGATCTCTACAGGTGTGGTATGTCCTCCGATCAGCATAATAAATGCTCCAGATACGATTCCTGTCAGCAATACCACAAACACATTGATCCCAACAATTCCTCCGATCAATACCAGCACATACGGTATTACCTGTGTCAAATGATAGGGCTGGATCACACGGCCCTGGATTTCTGTCTGAAATGACAAAATCAGAATTAAAATCAGTGTGGCAACGGCTGCCGGAAGAGCGATCCAGAAGTTCTCCCTGAATTTATCTTTCATCTCACATCCCTGACCATTACATGCAGCAATCGTCGTATCTGAAATAAAAGAAAGATTGTCCCCAAACATGGCTCCTCCCATAACAGAAGCCACACAAAATGCCAGATCAAATCCTGATGCTGTGGAAACTGCTGCTGCAATCGGTGTCAGAAGGGTAATGGTTCCCACAGAGGTTCCCATAGCCACAGACACAAAACAGGCAACTATAAACAGCACAGACACTGAAAATCTGGCAGGTATCAGACTCAGCATACAATATGCAACACTCTCAGCACTGCTTCTTCCCACAACTCCTACAAAAGATCCAGCTGCAAGGAAGATCAGAAGCATGGTGATGATATTTTTGTCCCCAACTCCCTGTGCCATGATTTCCAGTTTCTTATCAAAATCCAGTGCTCTGTTCTGCAGACAGGCAACCAGGATTGCAGCAAGAAATGCTACTACGATCGGCACATTATAAAATCCCATGGGGATTTCCATCACATACTCAAACAAAATGCCCAGTCCAAGGTATAATACAAGAAATACACCAATGGGAAGCAGGGCAATTCCTTTTCCTTTTTTCATCTTTCATCCTCTTTCTACCATAATCTCTTTATGGTTATATAATCACTCTGCTATTTTAGCATACCCACAGCTTTCCTGCCATAATATTTCTTACAGTTTTGGCTGATAGCGCATATCCGATACATTGTAAACCGTCACAAAGGCTTTTGGATCTTCGTGATTGATGTAAGCCATCAGCTTCTGATATTCTGTTTTGTCTACGATTGTGATGATCTCATTGCGTTTCTTCATATTATAGGCACCTGTCGCTTCATAGATCGTCGCTCCGCTGTGCAGATCTTCGATAATGAATTTACGCAGTTCTTCCTCTTTCTGCGTGATGACACAGACACGACGTTTAATATTATGGTCAAAGATAAAGTGATCCAGAACCATTCCATTAAAGTATGTTCCCAGAATACTCAGCACCACTGTTTTCTTATCATATACAAGCGCTGCGGAAAGAGCCACACACATACCGGAAAGAGACATTGCTTTTCCCAATTCCATGTGGAGATATTTGTTCATGATCTTTGCCACAATATCCAGTCCGCCAGAGGATGCATTTCTGTTAAAAAGAATGCTCAGTCCTACGCTGACCACCAGGATATAGCACAGCACATCCAGCTCCTGACTGTTGGTCATAGAGCCAAAATCCGGAAATACTTTCTCAAATAATCCGAGAAATAAAGGCAAAACGATGCTGGTGTAAACCGTTTTTACGCCAAATTCGCGTCCGCAGGTGATGAAGCCAATGATCAGAAGTACCACATTCAAAATCATGGTGATTGCAGACAATGATAAAGGTACAAAGTTTGATAACACGATACCAAGACCGGAGATACTGCTTACAGAGGTATGGCTCGGCACCAGGAAGAAATAAACTGCTGCCGCAATGATTGCTACCGCACCTGTCAGGATCAGCGCTTCCTTTATGATATCTGCATAATTTAGTTGTTTTTTCATAGTTAGATTTCCTGTCTTTCTTTCCATATTCTTGTTCTATTGTAACATATGGGAAGAGAATGTCCATCAGCAATTACAAAAAGAGGATGCCTTCTATGACAACCCCTTTGTAAATCCTTATAACCTATAGGACTGCTATAAAATTCACTTTCATATTTTAGATCGTGTTTGAAAAACACTCTAAGATTTTATCCTAACGGCTCTGTATGTTCTTCAGATAAATAAGCCTTCTGTTCTTCCTCCGGAGCTTCCCAGATTGTTGTTGTAGTTCCATCCTTATCTACATACACTTCTTTTATCTCATCTTTTTTCAGAATCTCTTGAAGATTATCATATGGATAAAAATACAGCTTACATATTTTTCCCACAAACTCTGTTCAAAATGGATAGTCATTACACCTGTTTTCCTGTCCAAAGATGTGCTCCAGCGATAATTGCCTTTTATATTCGTTTTATATTTTACTTCATCTTTATTATCCTCAACAATAGTTATCCCTGCATCTTTGTAGCTGATATATGTAACATGTTTATTCATAAAAGTGAACACTGCCACAAAGCAAACTATGGTTGCTGCTATGGAAAGCAGGATTGTTTTTATCTTTCTTTTCTTTAAAAACTTTCTGAAACTCTTCAGATCATTTGCTTCATGGCTGCTTTCTTTTGTCTGTGCAGAGATTTTCATATCATTTTCAAGGTCTGCCTTTGTCTCATGATATACTCGTTGGCAGATTTCGCAGTTTTGCAGATGTTCTTCTACAAGTTCTTTTGTGTCATCACTTACCACATCATCAATGTATAATGGCAGAATATCCTGGATTACGTTGCAGTTTATTTTTTCCATGTTACTTTTCCTCCTGACTTATCTGTGCTCGTATCATCTGGCGTGCACGATGGTAAGTTACTCTGGCCCACCCTGCACTTTTCTGATAGCATTTTCCGATCTGCTCAAAGGAGAGCTCACCGTATATCCGCAGGTGAAATACTTCCCTGTAGGGTTCCGGTATCAGTTCTGCATAGCGTTTGAGATTCCGAACTGTCTCATCCTGCACGATCTGATCCAGTACTGCCGGGGATGTATCCTGCATGGAATCCTGCATTATTTCTGAAAATTCTTCGCCTACATAGATTTTATTTCGTCTGCAATAGCGGAAATATGTATTCTTCGCAATTACAAATAGCCATGCGCGGATATCCTTCCGGCCATCAAATTTCTCAATATTATTCATTGCCTTCAGGAATGTTTCCTGGGTGATCTCCTCTGCCAGACTTTCATTTTCGGAAAGTGCCCGGATATAGAGAAAGACATCATGGAAATACTTACGGTAGATTGTTTCGATTTCTGATTTCTCCATTCCCACTCCTTGTATTTTTATTATCCTACTGCATCTTTCGGGATTTTTAATGGCCCTATCTTCTTCCATTGAATGTCTGAACATGGTCCTGATTTTGTTTCATCTGCATTGAATATTCCAAAATATCGTTTCATGATGATCCTCCTGTCTGCTGTATCATTATTTTATCTGATGTCTTTCTATATAACTAAGTCACAGACAGAAGAAACGTTACAGGAAAATTTATATAACCATAAATGATGAAAAAAAGTTCACCAAACTTATACATAAAAAAAGCTGTATAAAATTTCTATACAGCCGCTTATATCCTCTATCTTCCACCTTATACAAGAATTAATATAACGTGCCCTTCCGTAAAGTAATCACTCTGCACTGATGTTTCTTTGTCTTTTTGTTATATCCAATTCCTACTGCAAGGATTTCTCCTGTGTATTTTGCCTTTTCTCCTGCTTTTCCCGAAAAGCGTAAACTATATTTTTTATCTATAATCTGCTGAACAGCTTCATCTGCAGTATGGTCTACCTTTAATTCCAGAATAATGCCTGTATCTGCCGGATTTTCAGGATAAAAATAAAGTCCACAAATCCAAGTCCTGCCTTGTCCTCTCTCTCCACCCGGTAGCTGTCTCTCGCACAAAGATACACCAGATTTACAATAGAAAATAACTCCACTTCATTATTATAAGAAAGTATCGGCGTCTCCGTATTATGAGCATATTCCAGTATTTCTTCCATAGTAGAAGTATCTTTTTCAAGTGTTGCCTTAAGCATGCGTTCGGACTCTTTTGCCAGTCTGTACACATATCCCAAAGAGGCTTCTTTCTGGAGCATTTCATCAAATTTGTCCATCAGTTCCTTATTCGGAATATAAACTTTTCCCTGATAATAGCTCAGGAAACCATACACTACCATTGCTGACAGAATTTCCTCTCTGGTTGTCAGATTCATAGACGTAGCTGCGTATTCCTTTATCTTAGCCGGAACTCCTTCACCTGATATCATAACTGCAAGATCATTTCTTACTTCTGCTACATTATTTTTTACATAGTAGAAAATTTCATCATAAGGTCCTGAACTTGTCCAGTAGCTGTCAAGATTATTGTTTGTCAGAGAAGCCACTACTGATCTTGGATTGTACATTCTCTCTCCATTTTTAGCATAGTATCCGTCATACCATGTTTCCAGTCCCTCTCTGGTCACATAAGGTGTTTTCTCTTCATTTCTGCATATCTCCAGATACCTTCTGTAAAGCATATCTGTCTCTGATTCAGTAAATCCAAAATCCTCACTGAATTTCTCTTCTGAAGCCATTGTATATTCAATGAACATATTTAATTCAGAACCGCTGGAATACTTGGCAATCGGTAAAATTCCAGTCATGTAGGATAAAGAAACATAGGCATGATCTTTTAACAGATTGCTCAGAAAAGAAATGTAATTCTGTCTGTCTTCCTCGGTAACAAAATTTTTATGAAAAATACAGTCCCATTCATCAAAAATGAAAATAAACTTCTGTCCATTATATTCGATGAAAATGCTCTCTAAAATATCCCACAGAGAGTCTTCCGGATATATTTCTATTTCAGAATATACTTTCAGAAGATCCCTTTTTAAACGTTCCTCAATACGTGTAATGTATTCCATATAGGATTTACAATTTCCCGGCATTTTGCTGAAATCAATATAAATTACATTATGCTGATTCAAATGTTTTCTGTAATCTTTATCTGCTGAAATCTGAAGCCTGTCAAAAACATCACTGCTTTCAACACCTTTACTGAAAAATGCTCCAATCATGTTTGCCATGACAGTTTTTCCAAATCGCCTGGGGCGGGTAATACATATATGTGCATTTCCCTGCTCTGCCAGTGGAATCAATTCCTTCAACAGACTGGATTTATCTACAAAATAAGGTCTGGTATATTCGCTTTTGTATAAAGAATAGGATGAAATACTGTTCAGATATATCCCCATACTGTCACCTCATAAGTCAGGCGGATAAAATCATCCGCTTCGCTACTTGCTCATAAACACCAACAATTTTATGTCATTATGCTTTTTACTCTGTGAATCATCAATACTGATTTTATTTTATCATAATTCTTTTGGGAATTCTATTTCTATATGCGATTTTTCATTTTCATTTTCTCAACAGAAAAACCTCCAGAAACCTTACTGTTGCGGGATATCTTACGTTTGGACACCATGTAGCTGATTATCGACTTTTCTTCTACAAATAATAACTATGACTGCGGATACTTACACTACCTGTTTGACTTTATAATGCAATATTCCTTTGGTCAAAGACACTGCCAACATACCCACAGCTATTACAGCTACAACGTACCAGATACTGTATATGCTGTGCAAAAATCATAACTCCCTGCAATATAAACAGGCAAAGAATCCTGTTGATTCCATGCTTCATATTTTATAGAAATCCCGAATACGCTTGTGAGCATATTTCTCATTCTCCTTTTAACTTAATTTATTTCATTTTAACTTAGTATTTGTTAAAATCAAGTTTTTAAGTTATTATTAGTTTTCAATAAAGGACCGTTATTTTACATCTGCATATGTAAATAACAGTCCTCATCTTCTTTTTATATTATAACTGATTAAAGCTCTTCTCCGTTCGTCCGGATCACATTCTGATACCAGCCAAAGGATTTCTTCTTATATCTCTTACCACTTCCGGTTCCATCATCATTCTTATCAACATAGATAAAACCATAACGTTTCTTTAATTCACCTGTTGTAAATGATACCAGATCGATACATCCCCATGGAGTATATCCCATCAAATCTACGCCATCAATCTCTACCGCTTTCTTCATCTCAGTAATATGTTCTTTCAGATATTCGATACGGTAATCGTCATCACAGGTATGATCTTCCTTCAGAATATCAATTGCTCCGAATCCATTTTCTACTATAAATAAAGGTACTTCATAACGTTCATATAAAGTAACCAGTGCATAACGCAGTCCCACCGGGTCAATCTGCCAGCCCCAGTCACTTGCCTTTTACATATGGATTGGCAATTGAATTTGGAGAACTTCCGTCCAGGGATTCTGCAGTATCTTTTCTGAACATCTGCTTTCACTGCATTGGTCATATAGTAACTGAATCCAAGGTAATCACATTTTCCTTCTGCCAGAATCTCTTCATCCCCAGACTCCATCACTGGTTTTGTACCTTCTCTTTCCCATTCCTTCTTTGCGAATGCCGAATAATGGCCGCGGATATGTACATCTGAGAAATAATATCTCTCATGCATACACTCTGTTGCAACCATAATATCATCCGGGTTGCAGGAATAAGGATAAAACGGTACGAATGAACACATACATCCGATCTGGAAGTCCGGATTGATCTCATGGCCTTTCTTCACCACCAGTGCACTTGCCACCAGTTCATGATGTGCTGCCTGATACAGGGCTTTCTTCTTATTATCATATTCCGAGAAACGCACTCCTGAATTTGTCCATCCAAAGATGTCTGCCGATGTATTACTCTGGTTATTGATCTCGTTAAATGTCATCCAGTATTTTACCTTATCTTTATAACGTTCCATAACGGTTACTGCATAACGTACAAAGAAATCTATCACCTTACGGTTGATCCATCCGCCGTATTCCTTAGCCAGATGATACGGCATCTCAAAGTGGCTTAATGTGATAACCGGCTCGATACCGTATTTTAACAATTCATCAAACATATCATCGTAAAATTTAAGACCTTCTTCATTCGGCTCTGCCTCATCACCATTTGGGAAAATACGTGTCCATGCAATACTTGTTCTGAAACACTTGAATCCCATCTCAGCCATCAGAGCAATGTCTCCTTTGTATTCATGATGAAATCCACTGCCACATGGTTCGGATAATACTTTCCTTCTACTACTCCGTCTGTAATCTCACGCATCTTTGTTGCGCTTCCGCCAGTCATAACATCAATGACACTTGGGCCTTTTCCACCTTCGTTCCATCCGCCTTCTAACTGGTTGGCAGCTACCGCGCCGCCCCATAAAAATGTATCTGGTAATGCCATAATTCTTCCTCCTGCACTTCATGCGGAAATCTTTTCAAAGATTTCCGCACTCTTTTTTCTATATTTTTTAAGATAGTTCAAGAAGCTCCACTCCGACAGTTACCTGTCCTTCTGCCTTCATCTCTACATCATTGAATTCGTCACTGTTTGTAACAACAATCGGTGTAGTCACTTCATATCCGGCTTCTTTGATTCCCGGAATATCAAATTCCAGAAGAAGCTGTCCTTTTTTCACCTGCTCACCTTCTTCTACATGGATGGTAAAGCATCTTCCATTCAGTTTTACAGTATCCATACCTACATGAATCAGAATTTCTACTCCGTCTGTACTTTCCATTCCAACTGCATGATGGCTGTCTAATAATCCGACAACTTTACCATCGAACGGCGCATAAACCTTTCCTTCTTCCGGAATGACCGCACATCCTTTTCCCATCATCTCACTTGCAAATACCTCATCGTGTACTTCGCTTAACGGAATGACTGTTCCTGCAAGTGGGCTCTCAATCTTTTTGATCTCTGCTGTCTGTTCCTTCTGCTCCTGTTTTTCACCGGAAAGCATCTCTGTCCCTGTAATTTTTTTGTTTCTTCTTCACTTTCTTCTGCTTCATCAACCGGATCGTCAAATCCGACAATCTGAATTGCCACGATCGTGATCACAAAAGCAATCACGCATGCCAGTGCCTCCCCGATAAAGGACATCGGTGCATCTTTGCTGATTGCATTTACGATTGTCAGAAGTCCCGGAAGTCCGGCATATGCGTAGTATGCAGAATGGAAGAAACTCATTACAACTGCTCCGACTGCACCGCCTGCACATCCGCAGATAAATGGTTTCTTAAGTCTTAATGTTACTCCATAGATGGTAGGCTCTGTAATACCGAAGATTCCTGTTACTCCGGCTGAAAGTGCCACACCTTTAAATTCTTTATTTCTGGATTTGATAAATACTCCGAATGCTGCAGCTACCTGTGCCACAACAGCGATTGTCTGGAATGCCTGGAATGTATCACAGCCATTCATATCGAAGTTGGCAAGTACGACCGGTGTAATTCCCCAGTGCACGCCAAAGATAACGACTACCTGCCATAATCCACCGATGATCGCTCCTGCCAGTGCCGGTGCAAAAGCTACTAATGCATTGTAACCATTCGCAATTGCATTTGCTGTAATCGCAGATGCAGGTCCGATTACCATGATCGTTGCCGGAACCATGACCACAAAACAGATCAGTGGTGTCAAAAGCGGCTTGGCTGCATCCGGAAGTTTCTTTTCGATAAAATGCTCCAGATAAGAAAGTACCCATACCAGAAGCAGTGGTGGAAGTACGGTAGATGTATAAGTTGTCTCTGATAACTTCACACCTAAGAATCTTACCACATCACCATCTGCGATTCTTGCTGCGATATCTGCCCATGACTGGTTAACCAGTGCACAGCAGCATAAGATTGCAATGTATGTATTACATTTAAAATGCTTTGATGCAGTGATCGCAATGAAGATTGGTAAAAATGTAAATGGCGTCCATGACATGAAGTTCAGCACTTCATAAGTTCCTGTCTCTGCAAATGAAGGTGCCGCCATCGTGATCAGGATCAAGGCTCCCTGCAACAGACCTGCTGCTGCAAGAATGTATACGAATGGTGCAAATACTGCAGACATCGTTGCGATAATACGGTTAACAATGTTCTGCTTAGGCTGTTCGATTTCCTGTGCAGATGCATCCAGATGCAGGGCTTCTGCAACCGAATCATAGACTTCTCCAACATGAGTTCCGATTACAACCTGGAACTGTCCGTTATTTTCCACAACCGTGATAACTCCTGCCAGTGCAGATACTTTTTCTTTGCTCCTTCCGGCGTCTCTTTTAATACCAGACGGAGTCTTGTCGCACATCTTGTGGCATTTACAATATTCTTCTGTCCGCCCACGACATCGATGATATCCAGGGCAAGCTTATGATAATCTCTTACCTTTGCCATATGAAACTCTCCTTTTCCTTTTTCTGATCCCTGTATCCTCCGGAATCTGTATACCTCTGTATGTTTGTTTAAGAGTTTTTACATGCATGTATCTCTCTTTCTATCTGACAAGTACACTATAAATAATTTATCGTTTTCTTACAATTCTTTTGCTTTATTCTGTTAAATCGTTTCATATTTTTCTTTTGTTTTTTATCTTTCTCGAAACAATGTTTCAGGCGTAAAAAAAGACATGTTGTTTTTGTATATATTGCACAACATGTCTTTGCGAAATCTGCCTATATCAAAATTTACATTTCCGGTATCACTTCCCGACATTGATCCAGAACATTTACCATAACAACTTTTTGCCCGACTTCTCATATTTATTATTCAATGCAAGATTCTCATCGTATTTCCTGCTGAATTCCATGCCATATAAGATATCCAGCAGATATTTTCCCGAAGCAAAGAACATTGAACTCCAGAACTCTTCTACTTTCTCAGAACCTGCTGCATACAGGAACTCATCCGCCTGTTTTGATACAATCCCGTCACGCACTGCAGAGATTACGATAACTTTCGTACCGCCCTTTCGCAGCATTCCGGCAATCTCTGCCAGTCGTTCATTTTTCCCCGTATGACTGATCAGAATCGCTACATGCCCATCTGCCGGCATTGCTGCATGCAGTCCCTGAATATTCGTCGCGGAATGGACATTCGCCACTTTTCCTGCATGGAAGAAAAGTGAACATCCATAATCTGCCAGATACACATTCATATCATATACGTAAAAGTCCACGCACGATGCATCTGCGATCATACGGCCGATCTTTACCAAATGACTATACGACAATTCCTTCTTTGTTTCTTCAATTGCCTGCCTCTGAACCTGTGTTGCCTTTCTCACCATCGTTACAACGTTCTCACGTTCAGACATCGTTATGACTTCTTCCTCAATCGTTTCATATTGTAATTCCCTGACCAGCTGCAGTTTGAATTCCGGGAATCCCTTCGTTCCTAATTTCTGACAGAATCTTGTCACCGACGCCGCACTGGCAAATGTGGCATGACCAAGTTCTCTGGATGACATCTCTTCAATCTTTTCCGGATGTTCCAGAATATACTTCCGGATATCCTGTTCCCGTTCCGTCAGATTCTTATGTTTTTTCATATCCTGTATCAGCGACATAGACATTCCTCCATCGTCTGATTTGATTCTATAATTGTACCAATTGGTTTCGTAATATGTGCATTCATACCGGCTTTAAATGACTTCTCTTTATCTTCCTCAAATACATTTGCGGTCATGGCAACGATTGGGATATTTGCTTTCTTATTATTCTTTAGAGTACGGGTTTATTATTTAATGGTTACTGAGCAATGACCTGCGTTTCGGTACCCCCCCCCCGCCGCCGGATTTTATGCTTCTTATTGTCTTTTCCAGCGTCTTCATATCAACCGGTTTTGAAATATGGGCATTCATACCAGCCGTCAGAGAATGCTGAATATCCTCTGAGAATGCATTGGCGGTCATGGCAATAATCGGAATTGTCTTTTGCCAGCTCATGGGAACTTCTGCGGATTGCCTTCGTCGCCTCATAGCCGTTCATGACAGGCATCTGTATATCCATCAGGATCATATCATAGTCACCAGGAACAGACTGTTCAAATGTCTCCAGAGCCCTTTTACCATTTTCACAGATTGTACACTCTGCGCCCTCAATCTTTAACAGTTCCGTCAGAATCTCCGCATTCAGTTCATTGTCCTCTGCACATAGGAATCTCATTCCTTTCAGGATATTGCCATCCTGCTCTTCTGTTTCTGCCTGTGAAGCCGGAGAAGCAGATCTTTCTTCTGCGATTTTCAGATCCATAAAAACCTCAAAACAGCTGCCCTGTCCCGGTTCACTTTCTACATCAATGGTTCCGCCCATCAAGTCAACCAGATTTTTGGTGATTGCCATTCCAAGACCGGTTCCCTGTATCTTATTTGTCAGGGAATTTTCTGCACGGGTAAACGCATCAAAAATCATGTTCTTGAAATCTGCCGACATTCCCATACCATTATCGCAGACTAAAAACGATACTTTGCATAAACAGATGAATTTGATTCACATTCCTCTGCCAGAAGCTGAATTTCTCCACCTTCCTGTGTATATTTTATTGCATTAGACAGCAGATTACTGAAAATCTGCATCAGATGAACCTGATCTCCATTCACCCACTGATGACGGATGTTTTCTTTTGTAATTGTAAGAGTCTGCTTCTTTTCAGATATCTGAGAACGAAATATAGTGTCAAGCTCCTGTATGAAATCCAGAATAGAAAAATCAGAATACTTGAAGACAGTTTTTCCTGCTTCAATCTTACTCATATCCAGAACCTCATTAATAATCCCCAACAGATGCTGTGAGGAAGTATCAATTTTATCCGCATACTCTATTACCTTGCCTTTATCACCGGCATCATGTCTGATCAGGGACGTAATACCAATGATCGCATTCATAGGAGTACGTATATCGTGAGACATATTGGCAAGAAAACTGCTCTTTGATCTGTTCGCCTCCTGTGCTACCTGAAAAGCATCCTCTGCCGCCTGTTTAGCCTGACGCAGTTTTGTATTCACTGTTTCCAGCTTGGCATTATTTTCCCGTTCCAAACGGATTGCTTCCTGCTGATTTCTGTACATAACAAAGGAAATCCCCAGCATAACACAGACAGCTACGATAACCGTAAAGATAACAATAAATACCATAACAAAATTGACAAGTTTTAATGTATTCGTAGCAACATATTCTGCCGGAACCAGAAAGATAAGTGTCCATTCGGCATTTTCCATTCTTTTTAATCCGTAAAAATATTCTGTTCCATCCAGAACTGCATTAGAATAACTGCAGCCTTTTTCTTCCAGTTCCGCCTTTGTTTTCTCAAAGGAAGAATTGTGAAGATACTTCATATTCTGTAAAACAGAAAATACATTATGGCCCTTGATCAGTTCCACCTGATTGCTGTTGAACAGTTTAGATCCATTATCATCCAGTACATACACACTGTTGTTTCCGTTATAAGCTTCGCAGTTAAAATATGGATTCAACTGTTCCATGTCCTGGGCAATTCCAAAATAAAGAATTGAAGTTTTCTTTTCTCCGTTTTGAAGATATATGGGCTCCGGCAGACGATTCAGAAATACCATCTTTGACTGATTGTCTGTCATGGAATCAAAAACAAAACTGGTCTTTTCAGGACTTTCTTCAAAATAATCCAGATCCCGGAAAAGTCCCCTTTTTCCGGATTCTGTATAATATCCGCCTTCTGAATCCACGGCCATCAACGTGATCTTATGATCTGCATATGCTGATAATTCATATTTCTTTTTCATATGTCTGCAGAGTTCATCTGTAGTCTGTATGTTTGCATCTCTCAGATAATTACATTCTTCCGTTACCCGATCCCAGTGGGAATCGATCACATCCTCCAGATTTTGAAACATCTGACGGGTAATCTCTTCCATCTGGTTTAATCGTTCTTCATAGATAATATCCTGGATATAAGTATGATACAGGAAAAAGAATGCAAAAAAACATCGCTATACCAGTCATACAACAACCCAATATTAAGTTCCGGTAACTCTTTGCCTTCTGCATCCTTCCCTCCGCTTATTTCCATTGAGCGTCTGCTTCACTTAAAGTCTTAAATTGCCCAAAAAAACTCTTTTTGCCGCATCCATACCTACAATACCACTGTCTGTCACTTCCGTTTCCGATGCCAG
>ENA-OQOA01000495-OQOA01000495.1-human-gut-metagenome-genome-assembly--contig:-NODE-495-length-16975-cov-2.313687_pt1 | contig 16975 bp, 22 predicted proteins | sample MGYA00242633_ERZ504888 | MGnify/ENA primary metagenome ERZ504888 (study PRJEB26092, sample SAMD00036372) | human gut metagenome | host: Homo sapiens | study: EMG produced TPA metagenomics assembly of... | reverse complement strand
CTTCAGGAGCTTCGTGATTCTTCAGGTAAGTTTCGTAAATTACGTTGTGAACGAATCCCGGAGTGTACTTCACGCCTGCAGCATCAGCAGCAGGGTCCGGACGGTCGAGAGCCAAATGGAAAGTGAAATTCGGGAAGTCCTTTTCGATTTGCAAGAATCTTCCAGATAGAACACTTCATTCAGCGCACGGGCACCATAGAAGTAAGACATCTTACGATCAGTTGTATGCAATGTCTTAGTCATGTGCATGATTTGCGCACGTAACGGAGCCATACCGGCACCACCACCAATCCACATCATTTCCTTCTTAGAATCGAAGATTGGGTGGAAGTCTCCGTAAGGACCGCTCATTATTACTTTGTCACCCGGTTTCAGGGTAAAGATATATGAAGAAGCGATACCCGGCATCACATCCATAAATCCAGGACCTTGTTCTTTCGGCTTGAACGGTGGAGTAGCGATACGTACTGTCAGCATGATACGGTCGCCCTCGGCAGGATAGTTGGCCATAGAGTAAGCACGGATTGTTTCTTCCGTATTCTTGCATTTCAAGCCGAACAGGCCGAATTTTTCCCATGCGGGCAGATACTCCGGACCGATAAGGTCTTTGTCAATATCCTTGTTGTAGTCCATTTCAAATTTAGGAATCTTAATCTGGGCGTATGAACCCGGAACAAAGTCCATGTGTTCACCTTTCGGCAAAGCCACAATAAACTCTTTGATGAAAGTGGCAACGTTCTTGTTGCTGATTACTTCGCATTCCCATTCCTTAACACCCATTTACAGATTCATCAATCTTGATGCCCAGGTCTCCTTTTACTTTCACCTGGCAACCCAGACGCCAATGATCCTGTTGTTGTTTACGGCTGAAATGTCCTTTTTCAGAAGGAAGAATCTCACCACCGCCTTCTACAACCTGGCATTTACATTGACCGCAAGAACCTTTACCACCACAAGCCGATGACAGGTATATACCATTAACAGACAGGGTGTTCAGCAAAGTTGAACCTTGTTCTACTTCCAGTTCTTTCTCTCCATTGATAGTTATCTTTACTTTGCCGCTCGGAGTAAGATACTGCTTAGCTACCAGCAAAATAACAACGAGCAGAAGGATAATTCCAAGGAATACTCCAATACTAGCTAATATTAAATTCATATCCATTGTCTTATTCCTTTCCTTTTAGATTTTCAAACCAGAGAAACACATAAATGCCATTGCCATCAAACCTACAGTGATGAAAGTGATACCCAGACCTTTCAAAGGAGCGGGAACATCAGAGTAAGCCATTTTTTCACGGATAGCAGCCAGACCGATAATAGCCAGTGCCCAACCGATACCTGAGCCCAAAGCGTAAGTTGTTGCCTCGCCAATGTTGATGAAATGACGTTGCTGCATAAACAGTGAAGCACCCATGATAGCACAGTTTACAGCAATCAGCGGAAGGAAGATACCCAATGAAGCATAGAGTGACGGGCTGAAACGTTCAACCGCCATTTCCACCAACTGAACGATACCGGCGATAACGGCAATAAACAGGATAAAGCTCAAGAAACTGAGGTCTACTCCTTCTACCAGCGCATTAGGTGCCAGTACGTAATTTTCCAGCATATAGTTCACCGGCAAAGTTACAATCAACACGAAAGTAACGGCTGCACCCAGACCTACGGCTGTCTTTACGTTCTTCGATACTGCCAGGTAAGAACACATCCCCAGGAAGTATGCGAAAATCATATTGTCCACAAAGATGGACTTTACAAACAAACTTAAATATTCCATATTCTTTCGTTTTATAGCGGGGATTAATTATTACTTTCCTGCAATTCTTTGTGTTTTGCACGTTGGTACCAGATGATACAAGCGCAGATAATCAACGCCATAGGAGGCATCAACATCAAGCCGTTGTTCAAGTAGCCCAAGTCATAAACAGCCTGCGGGATAACTTGGAAGCCGAACAGTGTACCTGCACCCAGCAGTTCACGGAAGAATGCCACGATAATCAGGATTTTGGCATAACCCAATCCGTTACCGATACCATCCAGGAATGATTCCCAAGGACCGTTCATCATAGCAAACGCTTCCAGACGTCCCATCAGGATACAGTTTGTAATAATCAAACCTACATATACAGAAAGCTGTACGCTTACATCGTATGCGAATGCTTTCAAAATTTTCACTAACGATAGTCACCAATGCAGCAACAACCACCAACTGAACGATGATACGGATACGGTTGGGAATGGTGTTACGCAACAAGGAGATAACGAAGTTTGAGAAGGCTGTAATAATGGTTACAGAAAGCCCCATTACGATAGCCGGTTCCAACTGAGCCGTTACAGCCAGTGCAGAACAGATACCGAGCACCTGTACGGTGACAGGGTTATTCAAACCCAGCGGGGTTAAAAGAACTTCTCTATTCTTTTTAGAAAATAATGCGCTCATATTCTATTTACCCTCCTCTTATTTATTAGTTAAAAATGAATTGTACATGCTCAGGCAATCCTTAATCATCGCATCTACACCCTTAGAAGTGATAGTACCTCCTGAGATACCGTCTACCTGATAGTCAGGTTTTGCCACCTTGCCATGTTTCTCAACGCCTAAAGCTACAATACCGTTTTCCAACACATGTTTGCCAAGGAATTGGTCTTGAAACTTAACTGTCGTGATTTCCGCACCCAGACCCGGAGTCTCACCGGCGTGTGAGAAATAAACGCCATATACGGTGTCTTTATCTTGGTCTAATGCAATGTATCCCCATACAGGACCCCAAAGTCCGGCACCGTAAACAGGAAGGATGTATTTGGTCTGACCATCTACATTACATTCGAAAACGTGTAGACGGTTGTTTGCTATTTCACCCTTATAAGAAGTCTGGAACGCTCCGTCGTTAGGAGCCAATGTTCCGTCCGGCTGAACCAGCATGTCCTTAATCTCATATTTTGTAAATTCTGCATCGACATCCTTTACATCATAAACGTTCAGAGCAGCCAGAATTTGTTTCTTGGTGTCCATTTCCACGTTCTTATACTGTGTTTCTTTCAAAGAAGAAGAAACGAATGCCAGCAGGAATGCTACGACAACAACCATTATCGAAGCATAGATGATAGTATAACTATTACTATTGGTATTCATAATGTCCGATATTTTAGTTGTTAGTTGATTTTAATCTGTTTTCGCGGGCTGTGATGTTCTTCTGTACGATACAGTAGTCAATCAGCGGAGAGAAGATGTTCATCAGCAGGATGGCAAGCATCATACCTTCAGGATAACCCGGATTCAACACACGGATTACAATGGCCATCACACCGATCAGGAAACCGTAGATGAACTTACCTTTTTCCGTACGTGCGGAAGTTACAGGGTCGGTAGCCATGAACACAGCACCGAAGCAGAAACCGCCCAATACGATGTGTTCGTACCAAGGCAACTGAGCCATCATGTTATCTGTAGAACCGAACACATTGAAGATCAATCCCATCACGATACCACCGGCAAAGACTGAGAACATCGTCTTCCAACTTGCCACACCTGTCCACAGCAGGATGATAGCGCCCAGTGCGATAGCGATAACGCTGGTTTCACCGATAGAACCCGGAATCAAACCTACAACCATATCCCACATGGTAGCGGGAGTACCGTTCACATTAATCAGTTCGCTTGCACCCGGAGCGGCTGTAGCAGCCTGTCCCAACATCGTAGCACCGGTAAAACCGTCCACTACCTGTCCGCCGCCAATGCCGAAAATGCTGTCAGTGCTTACCCAAACGGCATCACCGGACATCTTGGTAGGATAGGCGAAGAACAAGAAAGCACGGGTAATCAAAGCAGGGTTGAAGATATTCATACCTGTACCACCGAATACTTCCTTAGCGAAGATAACGGAGAACGCAGTAGCAACAGCCAGAATCCACAACGGACATTCCACAGGAACGATCATCGGGATCAACAGACCGGATACCAGGAAGCCTTCTTGAATTTCTTCATTCTTCCATTGTGCCACCACAAATTCGATTCCCAGACCTACTACGTATGATACAATAATCTTAGGCAGAACTGCCAGGAAACCATAAATAAACTTTTCAAAGAAACCTGCCTCCTGGCCTACTGCCAGAAAGTGCTGGTAACCTACGTTGTACATACCGAACAACAGGGCCGGTATCAACGCAATAACCACCATTGACATGATACGCTTGCTGTCAATCGCATCATGAATGTGAACTCCTGTTTTCGAAGTGCTGTTGGGTACGAACAAGAATGTTTCGAAACCGTCGAACACCGAACGAAACGCGTGGAGTTTGCCGCCCTCTTCAAAGTTTGGCTTTATCTTGTCGAGATAATTTCTTAACGCTTTCATTAACTTTTAATTCTTAGTTTTTAATTATTTAGCACATTTCCTTGCGAAGCATGTCCAGACCTTGACGTACGATGCGTTGCAATTCCAATTTGGAAGAGTCAACAAATTCGCATACAGCGAAGTCTTCGGGAGCCACTTCGTAAATACCAAGTGCTTCCATGCGGTCAATATCGCCGGCAATGATAGCTTTAATTAAATATTCGGGGAAAATGCTCATCGGGAATACCTTGTCATATTCACCGGACATGATCATGTGACGTTCGCCACCTTTGATACGGGCATCCAGTGTATATTCCTTGTTACCGCACAACCAACTGAAATAACTGCGGTTGGCACTGTACTGATCGGTACGCGGCATGATAAAGCCCAAGAATTCGTGCTGGTCATCTCCTTCGGGAATTACAGTGAGGCTTGTAGCGTGTGCGCCCAGGAATCCGTTAGGTTTCACCAAAGTTCCGGTCAGCACGTTACCGTTAATGTAGCGTAAGTTTTTACCTCCGTTCACACGTCCTGCAAAAAGATCTGTCAGCAGGGCTCCTACTTTCAGCTTGCAATACGCCGGTTTCTTTACTTCCGAACCGGTCAGGGCGATAGTACGGGTAAGGTCTACGCGACCCGTGTTGAACAGACGTCCGATGAAGATCACTTCTTCCGCACGGAGCGTCCAAACAGTTTCGCCTTTGTTAATAGGACTGATGTGGTTAATCTGAACGCCTACGTTTCCGGCGGGGTTAGGACCGTCGAAGGCAGTTACAGTTACATTTTTGGCGTTGGTCAGTGCAGGACTCTTCTGCTCTACGCTGATATTCAGATACGTCTTTGCCATCTTTGCCAGTGCGTCCAGACCTGTCTGGAAATCTTTTTCCTGGCCTTTCAGAACAAATTCGAAATCAGCAGCCAATGGGTTAGTGTCAAATGCAGAAACGAAGATGCCTTTTGGTTGGGCATTCGGATCAGCCACCACGATGTATGGGCGCTGAATGATGAATGAAAAGAGTCCGGCTTCCAGCAGAGCAGCTTTTACCTGTTCTCCTGTCAGAGTTGAAACATCTTTCTTTCCAAACTCTTCATAGTCCTGCTCCTTTGCTGCTGCAATGGAGATGCTTAGGACTTTACGACGCTCGCCTCTCTCCACGCTGGTAACGACACCGCTTACCGGAGATACGAACTTCACTTCGGGGTGGTTCTTGTCAACAAACAATGTTCCCCCGGCCATCACATATTCCTGTTCCTTGACCACGACTTTCGGAGTCACGCCATGAAAATCATCGGGCACTATCGCATAGATGTCCGGCTGCTTCACGTCAAAGAACTCCTGAACGGGTTTTCCTTTCAGGTTGATGTTCAAGCCTTTGTGTAATTTAATCACATTTGCCATATTGGGTTATAAAAAATGGTTTTTAAATTTGAGCGCAAAAGTACAGAAAAAAATGTGAAAAAAGAAGAATTGGCGCTTATTATGGAAAAAATTCTGTAATAATAGAAACCTTTCTGAATGTATGTGCAAACTCAGGCAGATACTCACTTTTTTTTTAGAACACAAATGACGGGAATGGCATAAATTTATCTTGATTTTTAATTTATGTCATTCTCGTCATTTGTGTTTCATTCCGGAAACACTTACAGTTTGACGGTCTTCACTTTGCCGGGAATGATGGTCAGGTGTACCGTGCCGTTGTTTTCTATATCCACCTTCTGGTAGCAGGCTTCCACCATCACTTTCCCGTCCAGTGCCATCACCCCCACCGGCAGGCGCTCTCTTCAAAAGCACAATAAACGCCCACAGGAGGAAGAATCTTTCTGTATTTGGGAGGAACGATGATACGTTCCCCCAGTTTCAAGCCCCATTTCATGCCCATACGGTACGGAAGGGCATCTCTTATCTCCTCCAGCCTCTTCCGCCTTTTCGCTTCCTCGTTCCTTCTCTTCTGCCGGTCCGTTTCCTCCGCCCGCTGTCCGGCTTCCTCTTTCAGCTTCTTTACAGCCGTGTCGAAGTCCTGCTCACCGGGTCTGGGAAGGTTAGTGGCAATGTACCGCTTCCTCTTTCCTTTTTCCACATGGTAATACCTTCCAGCCCCGTCCATCACCACGATGCTCCGGTCGGCCAGACGGCCGCAGCACCAATAAACTTCCTCGTCATCCCCTGCCAACAAGCAGGCGAACACATCAAACACCGTGGACCATACGGAATCCACCAGCTTGCAGGACTTCGGTACGCGATAATCCGGTATCTTCAAGTAATATTCATAAAAGCAGATGCTGTCTTTATGCAACCCGTTCATGGAGGCGTATGCTTTTTTGTACGGCTATGGAAAGTCTCCCCTACCCTCAGCAATTCCACACCGCCGTAGGAAAACACCACCGGCTTCTCCCGGTAAGTGCGGCCTGTTTTCATGTCCATGTAGGAAACCGTGCCGGCAGTATCCGTAACAGCCAGCAGTTCCTCTTTCAGGAACTTCAATCTCCGACAATACCCGAGTATCATTTCCGGCTCCCCGGAGGCACTCACCACTCCTGCCTGTCCATCTTTCAAACGGACTGCCACACGGTTTCCCTGAATGTCAAAGACTTGCAGATAACGGGGAGACACTGTTATCTTGTTTCCACGCTTCAGCCCCCACAGGCTACTCCGCCGGTCGGGATAAGATTTCAAGGCGGCTTGTGATTCCTTTCCCTCTTCTGCTTCCTCCCGATTCCGGATGGCTTCCAGCAACCGGTCGTGAGTCATAACAATCTCCCATACCTCCTCCTCCTGCCCGCCACTGTCCGTCAATGACAAAGCAGGCAGGTACAATCCGCCTTCCGTCCGTGCCCGGGACAGCGCGTTGCCAATCATCCGTCCCTCGAACATCGCCGCCCAGTCATGGTTCCGGGCAGGCAGACCGAAGATGCGGTACAGACCCACATTGTCTATCAGCATACAGGACTCCTTGTTTGCCGATCTCCTCAACCCACGTCCTACCTGTTGCAGGTATTTCGCCAGGGAAAGCGTGGGACGTGCCAGCTGCACGAACTCCACATCGGGACAGTCGAAGCCTTCGGAGAAGATATCCACATTAACCAGCACTTTAACCTTTCCCCGTCTGAAATCATCTACCAGTTCCTTGCGTTCCGAAGCCGGAGTCCTGCTGTCGATAGCAACAGACTCCAGCCCGTGTGCGCTATAACAAGCCGCTATCCGGCGGGCATGGGCGATGCTGACAGCATATACGATTCCTTTCTTTCCGTAGGCATATCGTTCCACGCTCTCATACAGCCGGCCGATACTTGTCTCCCGGTTCAGTACCTCGTTCATCTCCTTTACCTGGTAGTCCCCGTCCGCACCCCGTTTCTTCAACGAGTCTATCAACCGCTGTTCTTTGCTGTTCGCACGGATGGACACATAGTCAAAGGATGACAACCACCCTTTTCCGATGAATTCCGCGACAGTCCACGAAGTGATCAGGCTGTTGAACAAGTCCGTGAATCCCTTGCCGTTCAGCCGGCAGGGAGTGGCAGTCATGCCCAGTTTCCTTGCCTCCGGATAGTTCTCCCAAAGTATCCGGTAGGTTTCCGCCAGGGCGTGATGCGCCTCGTCGATGACGATCAAGTCCGGTTCTTCGTACATATCCTTCCGGTTTCGTGACAACCACTGGATGGACATCACCCTCACCCTTCCGTCCTCTTTGCTCATCCCGTGCCGGGACACGGTTTCCTCTATCTGATCCACCAGCTCCCGGCGGTGCGCCACAATCCATACCCGGCTGCCGGAACCACGCAGGAATTCCCTCACTATGGCGGCCAGCAGATGCGTCTTTCCCGTACCGGTGGGCATCTGCACCATCACATTCCGATGAAACTCCCACTCCTCAAAGAGGCGGAGCTTCATCTCCTGCTGGTAATCACGAAGAGTGTCGTTTGGGTAATACATAAGCGGATGCCGGCCACCACCGGCAATACCCCCCCATGGGGCGATGAACTACGTACAAATGGTCTATGATTCCCACAGCAACAGTGCGGATAATAAGAAAAATCATCCCGGCAAAGGCGTGGAACGTTCCGGCAAGGAGCCGGTACGAGCTTGTTTCCTCTCGTAGGACGAGGAAACGTTGATACGGAGGAAGATAAAAATTGAGAATTTAAAGATGGCAATTCACACCGGCTCTCCCAAGCAGGGACAGTGGGGACAGCAGGGACAGACTCCAAATTTCTCACACACGCACGCGCGATATAATTAGGTGGGAAAATCATCTTTCCCCCTGCCTTCCCACAGGATTATGTCCGGCCGGAACTTCTGAAAAAACGCACGACAGGGAGGATAACCGAAAGCACCGTCCTCCTTTGGGCAAACGTTTCACCAAATAAGAGGTACCGGTAAGTGTGGACGGCAAGGGAATATATCACCCAACTTATCCTCCCTTTATAGGTACACGCATACGTGTGTGAGGAAAAAAGGGGGTGTCCCCACTGTCCCCGTGTCCCCGTAAACTCCCTGCAATCCGCCAAGGGGTCAGAAGAGATCACGCCGCACGGACGTGAAGTTATCTTTGCAATGTCCAAAGGAACTAGCCGCCACCCGTCACAAGATTACAAAAACTTTGGTACAAGATTCCGCGGATCTTGTACCAAGTTTCACCGGATATTGCAGCAGTGTGCACCTCTTTTCTTCGGACTCTATTTTCTTTCTATATTTTCATTCTTCTACTATCCACTTTTCGATATTGCGGGTTTCAGCACTGAAGTTCACCCCTATTTTTAAAGAGCTTCCGTCTGTCCGAAGCAAAAGGAAGCGCGTAATGCTTGTCATTAATCTGTTGCAAAGCCTCCTCGGCCGTGCCGTCCAGCTTGAATTCTATCACATAGATAAACTTGTCAGTTTGCAGGACAAGGTCAATGCGTCCTTTGCTCGTATGATATTCCACTTGGGTATAGAAGCCGACAAGCTTGAATACGATGAAAAGCACATTCTCGTAATGTAGTTCCTGCTCGCGGATCACTTCGTAGGTAGTATCCGCAAAGAAACTTTGCAGACGGCGGAAGAAGGAGTCATAATCACCGGAACGCACCTCACGGACAAATTTCTGAATCTCAAAGGGAGATTCCACCTTATTTACGTTCGCGTAAAAAGGGAGCAGGAAACGTACAACCCCCTCTTCCACTTCCCGGTTCGGAAAACCTAAACGGTACATTCCAAATTCTTCATCATATCCCTTTATAGTGAGGTATCCGCTCTGATAGAGCAGAGGAATAGGATTGGTGGATTCCGAATCTATACTGTTCAGCACCTGGGAGTCCATTTCCTCGTGGGCCATCCGTTCCAAGTCGTAATGATGCTTCTTCAGCAGTTTCACCAGATAGGTAGGAGTACCCGTCTCGAACCAATAATTGCCGAATTCCTTATATTTGAACGCATTGAGCAAACTAAACGGATTGTACATGCCGATGGAATGATGTGTAAAGTGATAGCCGTCATAATATGCTTTCAAATCGTCACAAAGCTTGTCGTATTCATCCACCAGAATGGCCACACGCCGCCCAGTCTTCTCGCAGGCACGCTGGATGATACCGGCAAAGCGCAGAGAGAAAGAGGTTTCGGACGGACGGGCTCCGTACAGGCTTTCCCAATATACCAGATTATCATTCAGAATCTTATCCAGACTCTCCGGAGTATCATACTTCTCGATGTTCAGATCCAGATGCAGAACAGGATATTTGATCCAATCCTTTTCCAGCTTCTCCATTGCCAGACCTTCAAACAACTCCTTCTTACCTTGAAAGTAAGCTTCCAAGGTAGAGATGAGAGGCTCTTTCCGAAACGTCGCGGACGGCTCAGGAAGTAGTAACTTCCGGTCTTTACCATCTGGTACACCAAGGCCGTTTTATCAATGAAATAACCGTCCCGACGGATTTTCTCGAAATTCTGGATTCCGATGGGATATATTTTATTGCTCATACATTTTTCAATGGTTTATCATGATATTTGCAAAGAAACAAAATCTATTCGTAAAATCCTAGTTGGGTATCTTTTTAACCACAGAGTTCAGCCAAGAAACAGCATCCTGCAATGTCAGAGTCGGATGCTTCTCCTACTAATACCACAGACACTTCCGGAAGCTATAGATATCACTTCACCATTCATTATCATTTTTTTGCTGTAGCGTTCTGAATAAGTCTTTTTTCCGAATGAGCACTGCTTTATAAAGAAATTCGTGCACGCCGTTACAGCTTATCAATTTCTTCCGGCGAGAGTCCGGCAATCCGGACAATATCCGCTATGGAAAAGTCGTTGTCTTTCAGTTTACGGGCGATCTCCAAACGTCCCTTCAAACGTCCTTCCGCCTCTCCTTCCGCTTTTCCTATTACTTTTCTTTCCGCGACAGCCTGTTCACGGATATTATTTTCCACAATACGGCTCACGTTATAACGGTCCACCGCCTTATCATAAGCGATACGGTCACCCTCAGACAGGTGAGCCTTGGCGGCAAGGCGGTCAAGATGGCTGAAAACCTGTTCTTTCAGCGCATCGGGCATTCTGTTCCAGTTGTTCATATTCTTCAGTGTATACATTAGTTTATCGGATAAAGTAGAACATTCGGCCAGATCCTTCGTAAAATAAGGAAACTGGAGATAAATCTGACGAAAATTACGGTTCACCACACGGCCGCTGTCACGGTCGGAAAGCACCGTGTCGGTACGGAACTTACTTTCCAGACCAGCCTCCTTGAAATTCATCAGGAAAACACCGTACACGGCAGGAAGCCTGTAACGCAGACCGTAAGAGACCTCCTCCTCCATGAGCATAACGGAATCCCCCTCCAGAGGAGTATCGGGAACACGCACCTCACTGGAGGAAGGATTCTCCATCTGGCGGCTCACCGCACGGCACACATAATAAAGCGTACGGTCCAGAAAATGGCTGTGCCAACGGTTCTGCATCTCCACGATGATGTACTCGCCCGCAGAGGTACGGCAATAAAGGTCATAGATGATTCCCTTGTCGTGAATATTCTCTGAACGGTCCTCCTTGTCCAGGAACGTCAGGTCTTCAATGTGGTGCTCGCCGGACAGCAGTTCGTTAAGCAGGATTATCAGCAGGGCCTTGCTGGCAGGCTGGCCGAAGATGATCTTGAAGCCGAGATCCGTGAAAGGGTTTACAAAGCGGGATGACATAATAAAGATGATTTTATGGTTTCTGACCGCAAAGAAACGAATTCTATCCGGAAAATACTATGAATGAACGATTTTTATTATTTTAAATGGATTTTGAAATAAATGCCGCCGGAGAAGTATTTCCCGTCATTCAATTCGGCAATCAGGTTGATGTGGTCTTTCCATAGCTGGTAGTGTGCCCCGATGTTCACTGTGCGGGCATCGTATTCGGCCATTAAGTTCAGTCCGTTTAAGGCTTTTACCGCCAGGTTATCTTCCGGCAAGAGGTTGAATTTGAAATCCACCCCTGCGGCAGTTCTCCTGTAATGAGGAAACCAACAGGCACGGTAATCCACGTATGCGGCGTGAACACCCAGTGTCCCTACCCCGGTGAAACTGAAATGCTTGGTTGCCGCCAGATAATATCGTGTAAAAATGATTGTTCTGCATACCGTCCTCATCGAACTTGATAGCCCCACCGCCGTAGGATTCGTGCGAGGCGGGATCATCCAGACCAAGGACTACCTGCGGAGTCCAGGGCTTCCACCAGCCTTCTTTCCACAACCGCAGACGGGCATTGAAGGCGCGGTCCTGATTGGTGTACTTTCCCCAAGACTGCTCCGGAAAATAAGTGGAGCCATGATTTGCATAATTGATGGTACAGGTGTATCCTACTTCGAGCCAAGGGAAGATGGTTATGTTCAGATAATAATTGAATGTGTATTTTATCTCATTGGTGGTGAGATACTGCAATGGGACAAGATGCAACACATTCCCGCCCACCATAAATGTTTTGTCTCTTTGCATCTCGGCAGTGGGGGCATGAAGAAGTCCCGTTGTGCCATATAATGCCTGTGCCTGACTCTGTAACGAGCTAATCGCAATAAGGCATATTAAAATTAATTGTATTTTCTACCCATTATCCCTCTTCATCTCTTCCTTAATCAGTCTAGGTAAGGTCTTTATGAAATTCCAATATCGGGGAACATTTTTCTTCGGGTCTTCAAAAGCACGATGCAACCACTCCAGTTTAAGTTTCAACATCCAATCCGGAGCACGCTTTACATTTCCTACTCCTGCATTGAAATTGAATATAGCTCCAAAGCCAAACATCACTCCACGATGTAAATAAGGCTGTAAACGGTTCATGAACATTTCCTGTTTCGGAGCCCCAAAGAAACCCAAATAATATCCGGTTTATCCTCATTTATCATCTGCGCAATGCCCTGATAGTCAAATTCATCCACTTTTCTGAAAGGCAAGGTCTCAAAACGCATATTTTTATTTCTGGATCTATTTTTGAAAGATTATCTTTCAGTCCGGAAAGTACTTCCGGAGTATTACCCAAAAAGAACTGGCGATATCGGCACATCCGCACATATTTTATAAAAATATCAGCTCCTATATACGATTCTAAAGGCTTGTGATGAATATACCCCAATATTTTGGCAAGCACAGATCCATCACAATTATTGACTAAGGCTCCATTCAACACGTTCAAAAACTCAGGATTATTATTAGCAACAGTCAAATTATTGCTTTCAACCGAACAAACATATCCTACTGTTCCCTCTTCTATAGCGTTTTCTATGGTTTGCTCTAATTTTCTCTTATCGAACTCTAAACGGACATTAAAATATCTCTTCTCTTTCATAAAGCTACTCCTATAGTAATAAATTTCATCACCGAACAGGCTTGCAGGCTATGCCTGTAACCTGCCGGAATCAACAGATACGTCCCAGCCTTACAGATATACTTTTCATTAACTATCATCATAAGCCCTTCTCCTTCCATAAAATAATAGTGTTCATCCATGGTAGGATGCACATGAGTATCCACAAAATCACCTTTATGTAACTCTGTAATTGCTATTTGAGTAAGAGAAGAAGAAGTTTCCTGTGAAGAAAGAAGAACGGTTTTCAAACCGACATGATGAGAAGTAGAAACGGGAAGAATATCTGAAAATTCCTTTTGAATTATTGATTGCATCCGCTTTTTTCAATTTGGGATTTTCACCCATTTCATATTGCTGCCTCAAGCCATCCTCCAAAGCCACTTTAGGTTCCCAACCTAATATTGTTTTTTGCTTTGGTATAGTCCGCGCTGCGTGCCTTGTCTCCTTCCGGCTTGGTCGTATCATAAACTATTTTCAATATTCTTGCCGGATATTTTCACGATGGTCTCAGCTATCTCTTTAATGGAAGTACATACGGAAGGACCTATCTGAATATAACCATGCTCCCATCCCTTTTCCAAAGCCAGACAAAGAGCTTCAACAATATCATCCACATGGATGAAGGCACGTCCCTGCGAACCACTTCCCCATACATTGAACGGCTCTTTAGGATAGTTAACTGCTTTACGGATTAAAGCAGGAATCACCTGGCTTCTTTCTCCATAATCACAAGGAGAACCATATACATTATGAAACATCAAAGTACAACAGGGAATCCCCGTTTCCTTTTCTAAAAAACCAAGTTCAATCTGTCCCATCAATTTACTCCAACCATAAGCCGATTCAGGAAGAGCCGGAAAAAGTTCCTCTTCTTTTAAAGGAACCACATCCAAAGAATTCTGGCGTGTCAAAGGAAAGCTACAAGCCGTTCCTACGTATATCAATCCTTTTACACGGTCTTTTCCCGCTTTTCGTACAGAATTGAACACATGGGTATTGATTAGATTATTCAACCTGAACAATTCACCTTGATTGCCAAAAACGTAATCAATTCCGGCAACGATATCGGCCAAATGAATGACATAATCCACATTAAAAACAACACGGTCGCATTCATTTCCTACAGACAAATCAATGTTAAAGAAATGAGTATCCAAATCAATGACAGGCTTGCCCGTTTCATCATTCAAATACTCTAATTTACCGCGCCATAGATTATCTATAACATAGACATCATTACCTTCTTTTACAAGACGTTTTACTAAGTTGGAGCCTATCATGCCACAACCGCCTGTTACTAAAATTCTATTTCCCATTATTAACCTAAAAATTAAATAAGTATTTCATTACCAGCGAAATACTTTATAAAAATATTTCAAATAAAGTAAAATGATATACAGGTTTATATGCTATTAACCAATCATTCCCATCTAGTAAAATACCAATCATCCCGTGAATATAAACTCAGTGTATTTCTTGGTTTTCCAAATAGGGATGAATGTTATCATTCCACGACTCATTTTTGAATATATCATAATCTAGTTTACGAACATCACCAATGATTTTTGCAGGAACACCCGCCACAATAGCATATTGAGGAACACTTTTAGTAACTACACAATTAGGGGCGATAATAACATTATCATCAATGACAACGGGACCTTGTATGACAGCTCCAGGGCCTATATACACATGGTTACCTATTATCGGGGCATTTTTATAAGGACCTTGGCCCACTATCGAACAGTTGTTACCTATTTTCGTGTTTTCTCCAATACTTACATGCGGATTAATTAGCACCCCCATTCCTGCATGATTAAGAAAACTACCTTTCCCTATATTTGCTTTATATGGTATATTACAATTGTACACTATAAAAATAACCAACTGTATAAACTTAGGGAGAATAGGTATGTGATGAAGATATAGCCATCTGGCAATCCGATAAAAATGAATAGCATTAATCATGACAATAATCTATTAATAAAAGAAGTAAGTCCCCTATTTTATGACTTATAAATTGGTATATAATATTTTTCTACGATATAAGCCCAATTAAACTTCTTTTTAATTTGAAATTTGTAAAGCCTATCGAATTGACGAGTGTGATATCTTTGGATAATTTCATAAAAAGTTCTTCCAAATCATCTGAATTATTGAAATAAAATCCATTCACCTCTTCTTTGATTATATCTTCGGCAATACCAACTTTGCGCGTTAATATGCATTTACCTAATACAAAAGGCTCCACAATACACAAACCATAAGTCTCTACGTTTGTTGGAATAACAGCTACATTACATAACCTTTCTAATTCGCATAATGTATTCCGTGTACAATACCCCGGAAATAAACTCTATCGGCAATACCTAAAGTCTTTGCCAATGATTTCATTTCATCTAATAATGGTCCATCACCTGGCAGAAAAAGAGAAGAATTTTGATCTTTACTTCTTACAATAAAATGAGCAAAAGCTTTAATTATCAAATCCTGATTTTTTCCTTTTCGAAATATTGCAGGAAATATCAAATGTAATCCCCTATCTGGTAAAGACAAAGGTTCTTTCATAAACAAATCAGGAACACCTATTGGAACTAAAAACATTTTATAGCTTAAAAATGAAAATTTCCGATATAGGAAATTGCAAGTATAAATAACCCTATTAGCCAACAAGAACAATAATATTCCAATAATTACGCGTGCAAAAAAAAACTTTTTTAGGATCATTATGTCTATAGGCATGAATAGTATACGTTATTGACAGTCGCTTCCTGAACAGTAAAAAGAATCGGACTACTGATATCAACATCAATTGCCAATTAGTTTGCACATGTACATAATTTATTTCATTATTCTGTATATAAGAACTCAAAGCAAAAATATGTTTCCACATATTTTTGTGACGTTCAAGTCCCGATAATAAAATCATTGGAATACCGGCTTCTCGCATAGATTGTATTAAACCTGGTTCCAATTCTTTCGAACTAACCACAGCAAAAATGTCAACACCGGCTTTCTTCAAAGCAATAGCATGATCTACGTGGTAGCCTATTACCCCGACACTGCAATCCGTAAAAGTAAAATTTTCATGAAATATTTATTTTGTTCTTGTTATCTATGAGATAAATGAAGACAGCTAAATAAGAAAGGACTAAAGGGCTGGTATATGCGTGTCCTCCATAACAGGCATGACCTATAAACATGAATAGCGCTATGACAGACCAATAATCCAAAATGTTATGTTTCTTAAAAAATCCCTTGATGCAGGAAAACAATTTCTTTATCGGAATATATAAAATAAAAAAGAAAATATAATTCCAGATTGTCCTATTAAATCTATAGGGTCAACTTCTGCCTCTTTGGGAGCTTCAAAATGTAAGTAGCGTTGATTTTCTATTAAAAAAGATTTCCTTTACCGAAAAACCAATCAAAGACATTAAAGTTGCCAATTGTCCGAACAGCAGCATCTATCAAACGGTCCCTTCCGGATGCAGATAAGAACACTTCCATTATATCTGCATATTTTCTTGACAAAAACGAGTCTTCTTGAATAATCGTAATTATTTTAATTACCAGAAAATTAAATATAACAAATAGAAAAAGCACTACTATGATTTTCAATGTGCGAGAACTTTTATAATCCTCAAAGTCCATGAACAATACACTTATTGCAAAAGAAAGTAATATAAATGCTGTGCCAAAAAAGCATGCCATACTACCAACCAAACAAGCTCCACCAGACATCACTAACGAAGCCAATAAATAATTATTATTTTAGTTTTTGAAAAGAATAGCATGCTAATATATTAAGTAATAG
>ENA-OQOA01000494-OQOA01000494.1-human-gut-metagenome-genome-assembly--contig:-NODE-494-length-16980-cov-4.413932_pt1 | contig 16980 bp, 22 predicted proteins | sample MGYA00242633_ERZ504888 | MGnify/ENA primary metagenome ERZ504888 (study PRJEB26092, sample SAMD00036372) | human gut metagenome | host: Homo sapiens | study: EMG produced TPA metagenomics assembly of... | reverse complement strand
AGTGTATACCATAAATTTGCAAAAGAACTTGCACTGAGGTAGGATGAGCTCAAGTGATGTAGACGTCATACAAAACAGCAGCTTGTAAAACACATTACAAGAAGCAAAAAAACTTATTTAAAAATTACAAAAGGAGGGTTGTTTCCATGATCGATATCATTATTGCAACACATGGAAATCTTGCAGAAGGACTAAAAGATGCAGTCAGTCTTGTTGTTGGTGAGCAGGAGAATTTAGAGTGTATCGGACTTCGACATGAAGACAGCATTGATACATTTATTGAAAATGTAAAGGAGCTGGCACAGAGAACAGAGAATGATGTTTTATTTCTTACAGATCTGCTTGGCGCAAGTCCTTATAATGCAACAGCACAGGCAATGAATCATTGCAAAAATAAAAAAATTGTGAGTGTTTCTGGTGTTAATTTACCGATGGTAATAGAAGCAGTATTTAAAAGAGACACAATGGAAGTCACAGAACTTGCGGATGATCTTGTAGAGATCGCAAGCCAGGGAATTGCAAAACTTGCATTTGAACTATAAAAAAATGAGCTATAAAAATAAAAAGAAAACAGATTAAAGAAAGGAAGAAAAGAATATGAGTAATATTGTATTAGCAAGAATTGATGACCGATTGATCCATGGACAGGTTATGACGGCATGGGTTCAGTATACAGGAGGAAATGAAATCGTCATCGCAGATGATAAAGTAGCAAATGATCCATTTTTAAGTGCAGTTATCACAGGAGCGGTACCAAAACATTTTAAAAGCAGAAGCAATGACACTTGAAAAAGTAGCAGATTATTTAAAGAAAGAAAAAGATAATAAAGATAAGAAATTTATTGTGCTGGCTAAAGGACCAGAGGCATATGAAAGTCTGATTGAAAAAGGTGTCGATATAACAGAAATTAATTTAGGAGGTATGGGATCAAAACAGGAACGAAGCAAATTATACAAAAACATTTCAGCCAGTGATTCAGAAAGAGAATTATTTAAAAAGATCATGGCACAGAATGTACATGTCTATATTCAGGTAGTTCCGAATATGGAAAAAGTTGAACTCGAGAAAGCATTATAGAAAGAGAGGTTATATATGGAAGTAACAATTGTACAGGCATTACTTATTGGTCTGGTTTATTATTTGGGGGCAAATGGAACACCATGGTTAACAGTTAACATGGGCTGGGCATTAAGAAGACCTTTGATCTCAGGTATTATGGTTGGTCTTATCTTGGGAGATCCGGTCAAAGGGTGTATCGTAGGTGCGGCAATCAACGTAACTTATTTGGCACAGATCACAGCAGGTGGTGCACAGACAATGGATGAAGGTCTTGCAGGAACTGTTGGAACAGCATTAGCGATCATTTCAAATACATCTGCTGGAGTTGCGGTAACATTAGCCGTACCTATTTCTCTTCTTGGAAATTTACTTTGGATGGTATATATGACAGGAGATATCTTCATTGTACATAGAATGGACAAAGTAGCAGCATCAGGAGATATCAAAAAGATTATTTTCTATAATATTGTGCCATCACAGATTTTTAAATGCATCATCTACACAATTCCAGTAGCGATCGTTGTATTCAGTGGATCTGGTGCAGTTACAAATATGTTAAATGCATTACAGGGAACACCAGTGATCGATGTATTAAGTACGATCGGAACAATCCTGCCAGCACTTGGAATTGCGATGAACTTTAAAGCAATCTTATCAAATACAGGTGCAAAAGCATATTTATATATGTTATTAGGATTTATCTTATCAATTTATTTGAACTTGCCAATGGTAGTAATTGGTGTAGTTGCAGTAATTTTAGCACTGTTACAGAAAGATGACAATGTTCAGGCAGTATAGGAGGATGTTATGGGAGAAACAGTACAAAAGAAATTAAGTAAAAAAGATATTATCAAGTCCTATTTGATTTGGACATTTTTCAGTCATTCAACATATAACTATGAAAGAATGCAGGCATCCGGTGTGTTACATGCGATCGCACCAAGTTTGGAAAAATTATATGGAAAAGATACACAGGAATTAAGAGAAGCATGCGAACGTCATATGGAATTCTTCAACACAGAACCAAACGTTGGTGGTTGCATCTTAGGTATCACATTAGCATTAGAAGAGCAGAGAGCAAATGGAGAAGATGTAGACCCTGAAATGATCTCAAGTATCAAAACAGGATTAATGGGACCATTAGCTGGTATCGGAGATACAATCTGGCAGGGTACATTATCACCAATTGCCTTAGGAATTATTCTTGGAATGGCTAAAGTTGGAAACTTTATGGGACCACTTATTTACCTTCTGACAATCGGAATCGTCTTATTTGGATTAGGTTATGTTTCTTATACAAAAGGTTACTACATGGGACGTGAAGGAATCGGAAAGATCATCGGAAGTGGATTATTAAACAGAGTAACAGAAAAAGCAACAGTTGTAGGAGCAACAGTACTTGGTGGATTAACAGCTTCTTATGTAACGATTCAGTCCGGTTTAAAATTACACTTAAGTACAGGAACATTAGATGTACAGACAGCAGTATTAGACAGCATTTTTAAAGGAATCCTGCCATTAACAATTACATTATTAACTGTATTTTTATTAAAGAAAAAGTAAATGTAAACGTTATTTTATTAATTCTGATCGCAATCGGAGCTGTAGGAACATTAATTGGATTCTTCTAAAAAGAAGGTGAAGATATGAAAATTATTTTAAATGCAGATGACTTTGGAATGACGCATGAGGCAAATCTTGGAATAGAAAAAGCGATGCAGGAAGGATATTGTTCACAGACATCGGTTGTTGCAAACACAAATTATTTTGATGAAGCAGTAGAAATTGCACAAAAACATGGATTTATGGATAAAGTTGGTCTTCATATTAATTTATTTGATGGAACACCATTAACTGGTGGAATAAAAAAACTTAAGAAATATGCCCGGTCTGATATGTTTGATTACAGACCGGGGATCATCTACAGTCATCTTCCATTTTATAAAGATGAGATCGGAGAAGAACTGGAGGCACAGATTCAGAAATACAAAAAAGCTGGTTTTTCGTTAATGAATATCGATTCACATCATTGTGCATTTTATGATATCCCAGTTTTATTTGCTCTGATCCCGTTATTAAAAAAATATCGGTTTGAATCTGTGAGATATATCGGAAACAGCTATTTCAATGGCAAGTGGTTACGCGAAAAATACGGAAAGTACTGGATTGAAACAATGGATAAAACAGGACTTCGGCATGTCAATTATTCAAGCAGTGTGGCAACATACGATAAGAATATGAAAAAACGAAATCCTAAACTGATCCGTGAAAAAAATGTGGAAGTTTATGTACATCCGGTATTGGTCGGTGATCATCTGATTGATAATTATACAGGAGGAACTCATCTGAAAGAAAGTTTTCATAGAACAGGATTAGCGAAAAAGCAATTTATTACATCAAAGGATATATAGCAGAATAAAGGAGATAAAAATGACAAAGGAAGAAGTAATTCTTAAATTAAAAGACATTGGATTATTAGCAGTAGTACGTGTTGAAACAATCGAGCGAGGATATGAGATCGCTCAGGGATGCCTTGACGGGGGCGTTGGAGCATTAGAGATCAGTTATACAAATAATAATGCAGGAACAGTCATTGCAGCATTAAAGAAAAATTTGGAGATCAGCTGATTGTTGGAGCAGGAACTGTTTTAGATGGAACAACAGCAAGACTTGCAATCATGAATGGGGCACAGTTTATTATCGCACCATGTTATGATGAGGGCGTTCAGGAAATGTGTAATCTGTATCAGATTCCATATGCTCCAGGATGTACAAGTTATACAGAAATGTTAACAGCATTAAAAGCAGGAGCTTTCATTTATCAAAGCCTTCCCAATTTCTAATTATTATGGACCAGACCTTGCAAAAGTTATCAAAGTTCCATGCCCACAGGTACCTATTATGGCATCAGGAGGAGCAAATTTTGATAATTTGGCAACATGGTTTAAAAATGGAGTTGATTGTGTAGGACTTGGAGGACTTTTAACAAAAGGAACAACAGAGGAAATTGCAGCAAATGCTAAGAGATTACGTGAAATTGTGTTAGAAGTGAGAGAAGGGTGAGATCATAAATGAGTACAATTTTTAGTAAACACCAAGAGGATATGCTAAATATGGACAGGAGGCAGCAAAAAGCTTGAAGCACTTGGATATGAGATGGACATTAACGACACAGGGAAACCAGTGCCAAGAGAAGTTTTTATGGAAAAAGCAAAAGAAGCAACAGGAATCATCGTTGGTGTGGATGAACTGGATGAAGACTTATTAAGACAGTGCAAAAATTTAAAAGCAATCGTGAAATTTGGTGTTGGAACAGACAACATTGACCTGAAAGTCTGTGAAGAACTTAGAATTAAAGTAGGAAGATGTCTTGGAACTAATTCAAATGCGGTTGCAGAACTTACCGTAGGAATGATGTTTGCGTGTGCAAGAGATCTTGTAGCCAATGCGATCACTGTCAAAAATGGTGGTTGGATAAAACCTACTGGTTTTGAATTAAAGGAAAAAACTGGGAATCGCAGGATTTGGAAATATCGGAAAAAATGTTGCAAGAATGGCAAAAGGAATTGGCATGGAAATTCTTGTATATGATGTTTTTGATATTCCGCAGAATGTACTGGAAGAATATAGTGCAGTGCAGACGACCATGGATCAGATTTTAAAAGAATGTGATTTTATCACATTGCACGTGCCATTGACAGATGAAACAAAAATATGATTTCTACGAAAGAATTTGATAAAATGAAACCAAATGCGATTTTAATAAATGCGGCACGAGGAGGAATTGTTGATGAGAAAGCTTTGTATGAAGCGTTAAAAGAACATAAGATTCATTCAAGTGCATCTGACGTATTTACAAGCGAACCTCCACAGGGAGAAGACTGGGTGCAGGAATTACTGAAAATGGATAATTTCATCCAGACAGCTCATATCGCATCACGATCAAAAGAAGCAGAAATTAATACAGTAAATGAAGCAACATACCAGATCACAGAATTATTAAAATAATAAAAATCAGTAGTCGTCACATCTGTGAAGAGATAAATCACAGATGTGATGGCATTTTTACAATGCAACATCTTTGAAAAATCATACATTTTACAGTAATAATATCTGTCTTTAGGAGTTGAATTAACAAACTAGTGCTAAACCATAGATTAAAATCTATGGTTTAGCACTAGTTTGTTAGGCTTTAAGCCTGTTCATCAAAGTTCTGTTCCTCAGAAGAGAACTTTGATGAACGAATAGACCACCGGCTAGGCCGGTGAGTAAGTATTTTTCACAGGAGTGAGCTTTTTCAATACAAGAAATAATAATTTTTATTGTGGTTTTGGAATAACAGTTTGTAATAAAACAGCCACAATAAACACTAAAATTTCTGTTACTGGAAATGAGATCCAAATCCCATTTATCCCAAACATATGATTAAACAGCCACATCAAAGGCACCAATAAAATTCCCTGTCGTAAGATGTGGATCAACATACTAGACCGGATCTTCTCAATTGCCTGCTGATAAGTAGCGATCATAATAGAAAATCCACAGAAAACTAAACCGATTGACAGGATCCGCATGGCTGGAACTCCGATTTTGATCATTGATTCAGAAGCTGCAAACAGGAACAAGATCTGTTTTGGTAAAAACAGAAGCAGGCATGTTCCACCGATCATCATAACAGTTGCCGCCTGTGTGCCAAAATGAAAAGCTTCTTTTAAACGTTCTGGCTGTTTGGCACTGTAGTTGAATCTCATGACAGGCAAACATCCTTGGATCAAGCCATTTACTGTCATGAAGATCATCTGTTGTACTTTGAAATAGGCGCCAAAAAAGGCAACAACAGTATCTGAATAAGCTGTTAAAAACAGATTGGTAAATGTCAGCATAAAAGATCCAAGAGCATTCATAACAAATGAAGGAAATCCATAGGAAAACAGATTCTTTAACATATGAGAATCAACATGGAATCCTTTGATCTTGATACGAACTTTCTGTTTTGTAAAAACAAGCAGAAGAAAAGCAATCACCATAGATAAAGCATATCCAAGGACAGTAGCCAGTGCAGCACCACGGATTCCCATCTTAGGGAATGGTCCGATTCCAAAGATCAGTAATGGATCGAAAACAAAGTTAAAGATAACTCCTGCGATCTGAAACCACATAGGAGTGATCATATTTCCAGTACCCTGAAAGACCTTTTGGATGGCGATATGTACCATGTTTGGAACCTGCATAAAAGTACAGACGGACATATACTGCATCGCATAGTCAAAAATAGCTGGATTGTTTGTGAATGCTGAAAAGTACGGCTTCATGATCAATAGTGCAAGGATATTGATACAGATACCGACGATCAAGGCTACCAGCAATCCAAGTGTTGTTGCACAGTCAGCAAGGTCTTGTTCTTTCTCTCCAAGATAACCTGCGATCAAAACGTTGATACCGACCCCAATCCAGATGGACAGGGAGATCATAAGGGTTGTGATTGGGAAGGAAAGAGAAACTGCCGCAAGTGCATTTTCATTGATATTAGCCACGAACATGCTGTCAACAAGGTTGTAAGAATATTGCAGAAACATGGAGCACATCGGAGGAAGGGACATCTGCAATATCAGCTTTTTGATGGGAAGATAACCCATCTTGTTTTCATTTGCCATAAAAAACTCCTTTTTGTGTAGTTAAATAAAACGTCACCCCTTGAAAAATCCGACATTTTACAGTAATATTATTCTTAGTATCATTGTACACAAAAACTGTGTATATAACCATAGAAAAGGAGACATTTTGCAATGGCAAAAGATAAGAAATTAGTAGAAGCGATCACTGCGATGGAAGATGATTTTGCACAGTGGTATACAGATGTTGTTAAGAAAGCAGAATTAGCAGATTATTCAAGCGTTCGTGGATGTATGATCTTACGTCCGAATGGATATGCGATCTGGGAGAATATCCAGAAAGTTTTAGACGCCAAATTTAAAGAAACAGGTGTGGAGAATGTTGCAATGCCAATGTTTATTCCAGAAAGCCTTTTAAAGAAAGAAGAAGACCATGTTGAAGGATTTGCACCAGAAGTTGCATGGGTAACTCATGGTGGAGATAAAGAATTACAGGAACGTCTTTGTGTAAGACCTACATCTGAGACATTATTCTGTGATTTCTATTCAAAGATCATTCAGTCTCACAGAGATTTACCTAAATTATATAATCAGTGGGTATCTGTTGTACGTTGGGAAAAAACAACAAGACCATTTTTAAGAACTTCAGAGTTCTTCTGGCAGGAAGGACATACAGCACATGCGACAGAAGAAGAAGCTGAAGCAAGAACGGTACAGATGTTAAATATGTATGCAGATTTCTGTGAACAGTACCTAGCAATTCCAGTTGTAAAAGGACAGAAGACAGAGAAAGAGAAATTCGCAGGTGCACATTCCACATATACGATTGAAGCATTAATGCACGATGGAAAAGCATTACAGTCTGGAACAAGCCATAACTTTGGTGATGGATTTGCGAAAGCATTTGATATTCAGTATACAGATAAAGATAATAAACTTCAGTATGTACATCAGACATCATGGGGAATGTCTACACGTATCATCGGAGCGATCATCATGGTTCACGGAGATGATTCAGGTCTTGTATTACCACCAAGAATCGCACCAGTACAGACAATGATCGTACCGATCATGCAGAAGAAAGAAGGAGTGCTTGATAAAGCAGAAGAGATCAGAAAGAGACTTGCTTCTTCTTACAAAGTAAAAGTTGATGATTCTGATAAGAGCCCAGGATGGAAATTCAGTGAACAGGAAGTACGCGGAATTCCTACAAGAATCGAGATCGGACCAAAAGATATCGAGAAGAATCAGGCGGTGATCGTTCGTCGTGATACAAGAGAGAAGATCATTGTATCTTTAGATGAGATCGAGACAAAACTTGGTGAAGTATTAGAACAGATGCAGAACGATATGCTTGAGAGAGCAAAGAAACATCTGGAAGAACATACAGTAGAGGCTAGAAACTGGGATGAATTCAAAGCCCACATCGAGAAACAGGATGGTTTCGTAAAAGCAATGTGGTGTGGAGAAACAGAATGTGAAGAAGCGATCAAAGACGAGACAACAGCTACAACAAGATGTATGCCATTTGAGCAGGAACATTTAAGTGACGTATGTGTTCACTGTGGAAAACCTGCGAAGAAGATGGTTTACTTTGGAAAAGCTTACTAAGAGTATAATGATAACAATTGCCGGGGATTATGAAGATACATTTCCGGCAATTCTTCCGTTTGCGAGATACATTTGTAAGAATAGTAAATGAATATGAGAAGCAGATATAAGAACAAAGAAAAGGAGAGGTGATAGGATGAAGATCAAGATGCCCGCACAGGCAGCAAAGGTAATACAGACATTAGAACAACATGGATTTGAGGCATATATCGTTGGGGGCTGCGTCAGAGATTCCATACTAGGAAGAACTCCGGGTGACTGGGATATCACAACATCAGCTTCACCTCAGGAAGTTAAAGAAATCTTCGATCATACAGTAGATACAGGAATCGAACATGGAACAGTTACGGTTCTTATGAATCATGAACCATACGAAGTAACAACCTATCGTGTCGATGGAAAATACGAAGATCATAGACGTCCCAATGAAGTACATTTTACAAAGTCATTAAGAGAAGATCTGTTACGAAGAGATTTCACGATCAATGCGATGGCATATAATGACAGTGAAGGGATCATTGATATGTATGATGGTATGACAGACCTTAAAAATCAAACGATCCGCTGTGTCGGGGAAGCAAAGAAACGATTTGATGAAGATGCATTGAGAATTTTAAGAGCTCTAAGATTTCAGGCTCAATTAGGATTTCAAATCGAAGAAAAAACCGAAGAAGCAATTAAAAATCAGGCAAAATTTCTAAAAGATATCAGTGCTGAGCGAATTCAGGTAGAGCTTGAAAAACTGATCACATCGGCACATCCAGAAGTATTGGTCAATGCATATAAACTAGGTGTGACGAAGATCATTTTTCCAGAATTTGATATTATGATGGAAACACCGCAGAATAATCCGCATCACAAATACAATGTTGGAATCCATACGATCGAAGCAATGAAACAGATCGAAGCAGAACATATTTACCGGTGGACAATGCTGCTTCATGATGTGGGAAAACCAACGGCGAGAGTTGAAGGTCCAGATAAAGATCATTTTAAAATGCATCCGGTGATCGGAGAAGAGATGGCAAGGAAGATCCTCCGAAGATTAAAGTTTGACAACCAGACGATCAAGCAGGTAACGACTCTTGTCAGATGGCATGACCGTAGATTTGCTTCTATAGAAGAAGTCAATAAGAAAACAGTCAGACGATGGGTCAGCCAGTTAACCCCAGAGTTGTTTACAAGACTGATGGAGGTCCAGAAAGCAGATATCAGTGCACAAAGTGATTATCAGAGAGATAAGAAAGAACAGGTATTACAAGAAACAAAGAAATTAATTCGAAGAAATCATCGAAGAGAAAAAACTGCCTTTCCATCAAAGAATTAAAGATCAATGGAAAAGACTTGATGGATATGGGAGTTCCACAGGGAAAAGAAATCGGTCAAATTTTATCCTGGCTGTTAGATCAGGTATTAGAAGATCCACAGTTAAATGAACGCGAAACATTAACGCGGATGGCAGAAGAAAAGAGGGATGTGAAATGATCCTGTTATGGATACCAGTCTTAATCTTTGCATACATCAAGATGATCGATCCGGGAAGAAAAGAAAACATCCTGTGCTAAAATGTAAAATACTATGCACACAGAGGATTCCATGGAGAAGAGGGAATTCCAGAAAATTCCATGGCGGCTTTCAAGAAAGCGAGGGAATCAGGCTATGGAATAGAACTAGATGTTCAGCTGACCAAAGACGGTGTAATGGTAGTTCATCATGATTATGATCTTAAGAGAACATGTGGTGTGAACAAAAAATCGCGGATCTTACTTATCGTGAATTATGCAGATATCGTTTGATGGGAACGAGAGAAAGAATTCCAAGATTTGTAGAAGTTTTAAGAGAAGTTGATGGCAAAGTACCATTATTAGTAGAATTAAAAATGGAAACATGCAATCGCAAATTATGTAAGAAAGTTGCAAAAGCTTTAGATCAATATAAAGGATTATATTGTATGGAATGTTTTCATCCGTATGCTCTGTATTGGTTTAAGAAAAACCGTCCAGAAGTGATCCGTGGACAGTTAAGTGAGCAGTTTTTGAAAGAAAAAGAAGAAGGGACGTTTACTCGTAAAATCGGTTATTTTATTGTGAAGAATTTATTGACAAATTTTATTACAAAACCAGATTTTATAGCCTATCACTATAAATATAAAGACTGTCTTCCACTCAAGATCTGCCGCAGATTTTACAAGATTCCAATTTACGGATGGACATTTCGTGACAAAAAAGCATATAAAGAGAATGAACCTTATTTTGAAGGATTTATTTTTGAAAAATTTGTGCTATAATCAAATGATAATGATGAAATACTTTTTATGATGATAAAGGAGCTTAAATCAATGAAAAAGAATGTAGTAGTGATCTTTGGAGGAGATTCCTCTGAACATGATGTTTCATGTCTGTCAGCAACAACAGTCATCAAGAACATGGACACTGAAAAATATAATGTGATCTTAGTTGGTATCACAAAAGAAGGAAAATGGTTATTAGTAGATGGTGTTAAAGATATCGAAGATGGAAGTTGGAGAGAAGGAGAAGTGAAAGCATTTATTTCTCCTGATACAACAACTCGTTCTTTAGTGATCCTTGCAGAAGGTACATATAAACTTCAGAAAGTTGATGTGATCTTCCCAGTTCTTCATGGTATGAATGGTGAAGATGGAACCGTTCAGGGATTGTTTGAATTGTCTAAAATTCCATATGTTGGATGTGGTGTATTGGCATCAGCAGTTTCAATGGATAAAGTATACACAAAGATCATCGTCGATCATATTGGAATCGATCAGGCAAAGTTTGTTCATGTCAGAGAAAGCGATTTTGAACATTTGGAAGAAGCAATGGATCGTGTGGAAAAGGAAATTCCATATCCGATCTTCGTAAAACCATCTTGTGCAGGATCTTCTAAGGGAGTTTCCAAAGCAGAGAATAGAAAAGAATTGGAAGCGGCATTATACGAAGCAGTGAAACATGACCGTAATATCCTTTGTGAGGAAACAATTGTCGGAAGAGAAGTGGAATGTGCGGTGTTAGGTGACAGAACACAGGTGAAGAGTACATGTGTTGGAGAGATCCTTGCGGCCGAAGAAGCGGCATTCTATGATTTTGATGCAAAATACAACAATGCAGAGTCTAAAACGGTTGTTGATCCAGAGATGCCAGAAGAATCTAAACGCAAGATCAAAGAAGATGCAGAGGCAATCTTTAGAGCTGTTGACGGATTTGGATTATCAAGAGTTGACTTCTTCTTAGAAGAATCAGGAAGAGTTGTATTTAACGAGATCAACACATTGCCAGGATTCACATCGATCAGTATGTATCCAATGTTATGGAAAGCATGCGGACTTGATATTCCTGAGTTACTTGATACATTGATCGATCAGGCAATGACAAGATATCGTTAGGAGGAATTTGATATGAATGCACCAATCGGGGTGTTTGATTCTGGAGTTGGCGGGCTCACTGTTGCAAGAGAGATCATGCGCCAGCTCCCGGAAGAAAGTATGATATATTTTGGGGATACTGCACGTGTACCTTATGGAACGAAGTCCAAAGATACGATCGTGCGCTATTCCAGACAGATCGTCAATTTTCTGTTGAGTAAGGGTGTTAAAGCAGTGGTCATCGCCTGTAATACAGCGAGTGCGCTCGCCTTAGCTGATTTACAGGAACTTTATAATGTGCCGATCATCGGTATGGTACAGCCAGGTGCGATCGCAGCAATGAATGCGACGAAGAATAAGAATATCGGGATCATTGGGACAAATGCAACGATCAAGAGTGGACAGTATGGCCAATATTTAAGGAAACTAGATCCATCTGTAACTGTCGTTACAAAAGCATGTCCATTATTTGTTCCGCTAGTAGAAGAAGGACTGATCGATGACCGTATTACAGAAGATATGGTATCCAGATATTTAAGAGAATTTAAGCAGTATGATATTGATTCTTTGATCCTTGGATGCACGCATTATCCATTGTTGATCAATCCGATCCAGCGATTTGTAGGGGATAAGGTCACACTTGTAAACCCTGCCTATGAAGTTGCGAAGACTTTAAAGCAGATGCTCGCACAGAGAGATATGGCGGCATCAGAAGATCATACTGCGAAGTATGAATATTATGTCAGTGATATGGCGGATCAGTTTTTATCATTTGCCGACAAAGTACTTCCATGCCGTGTGGATCAGGTACAGCCGGTAGATATTGAGAATTATTAGGAAGTGAAGATAAGATGACAAAAGATATATTAATTAATATTTCAGGACTTCAGATGGATGTAGATCCAAATGATCCGATCGAGATGATGACGACAGGTGCCTATTACCTGAGAAATGGAAAACATTATATTTTATACGATGAACTTTCTGAAGACAACGAGATCGTAAAAAATGTCATAAAGATCGGGCCAAAGAGCGTGGAACTTACAAGAAAAGGAGGACAGTCTTCTCATATGGTCTTTGAAGAGGGAAAAGAAAACCTCTCTTACTACGATACACCATTTGGAAGTCTTTTGATGGGGGTCAATACAAGCAATATTGACTGGATCGAAGAAGAAGAACAGATGCACCTTAAAGTGGATTATGATTTGAGTATGAACTCTGATCACGTCTCAAAATGTAAGATAGATGTGAATATCCGGCCGAATGGAGAATAAACATGGAGCAGAATGAAAAAGGTTTGATGCAGTGGGAGAAGGATTTTTTGATCTCGATCACGATCCTGATCATTGCGACCATCATTGCGCATATTTTTTTCTATCAGACAGCTCACAACATTAATGTGCCAATGATTTATACATTGGCAACTTTTTTTATCTCAAGATATACAAAAGGATATGGATGGGGAATTGTTCTTCACTGTTAAGCGTTATTTTATTAATTGGAGATTTACGTTTCCATATTTTAAGATTAATTTCATGATTGACGGATATCCGATGACATTTCTTGGAATTTTAGTGATCGCAATCATCACGAATATGACAACAACAAGCTTAAACCGAGAGAAAGAAGCAGCTGTCAAGAGAGAGAAAGAACTTGCAAAATTAAATGAATATAACAAGCAGATCAATGAGCTTCAGATTGAGAAAGAAAAGGAGAAGATGCGCTCAAATTTATTAAGAGCGATCTCACATGATCTTAGGACTCCGCTGACTGGAATGATCGGGGCAAGTTCGACATATTTAGAAGCCAAAGACCAGCTGGATGAAGAAGCAAAAGATCAGCTTGTCATGGGAATCAAAGAAGATGCAAACTGGTTGTTAAACATGGTGGAAAACCTGCTTAGTATCACGAGGATCCAGAGTAATGGAAGTGATACACAGCCACATGTAAAGAAAGTACCGGAACCTCTCGAAGAAGTTGTAGCAGAAGCAATCCAGCGTTATCAGAAGCGCTATCCGGACAGTGAATTAAAGGTAAAGATTCCAGAAGATTTTTTAATGGTTCCAATGGATCCGACTTTGATCGAGCAGGTAATTATGAACCTTTTGGAAAATGCATGGGTACATTCTGGAAGTGATGCACCTATTGAACTTGATATCAAAGAAGAAGGTAACAAAGTTGTATTCTATATCCGTGACCATGGAAATGGTATCGCACCAGAGCGCTTGGACCAGTTGTTTGATGGCTGTGCAGGTGCATTAGACCATGAAAGCCGTAAGGGCATGGGTATCGGATTAAGTATCTGTAAATCAATCGTTATGGCACATCAAGGTGATGTCTATGCAAGAAACTATGAGGATGGAGCAGAGTTTAGTTTTAGTCTGCCAATGGATGAAAAAGAATTGACGGAGGAAAAGGAACTATGACAGAGATAAAATTTAATGTATTGATTGCTGAAGATGAAGAAAACATCGGCAATTTTATATCAGCGATCTTAAAAACCAATGGCTACAAACCAATCATAGCAACTACAGGAAATCAGGCGATCCAGTGTGCGGAATCATACTGTCCGGATGTAATCTTATTAGACCTTGGACTACCGGATATGGATGGAATCGATGTGATCTCCGAGATCAGAAAATGGGCAGTTACTCCGATCATCGTGATTTCTGCAAGGAACAGAGAATCAGAGAAAGTAAAAGCCCTGGATGCCGGAGCAGATGACTATATCACCAAACCATTTGGCAATCAGGAACTGCTTGCTAGAATCCGTACTGCCCTAAGACATAGAAGACAGCCAATGGGAGCAGAGACGAAGACACCAATGTATCATGCAGGTCAGTTAAAGATTGATTTTGATAAGCGAAGAGTCTTTCTTGGAGAAGAAGAAATCCGTCTTACACAGATTGAATATAAACTGGTATCCCTTCTTGCAGAGAATGCAGGAAAGGTTATTACATATGAGTCTATCATCAAAGATATCTGGGGACCTCATGCAGATACGAACAATAGGATTTTGCGAGTAAATATGGCAAATATCCGCCGCAAGATTGAGAAAAATCCAGCAGTTCCAAAGTATGTTTTTACAGAAGTCGGAGTCGGATACCGTATGCTTGAGAACGAATTAAATAGTTAAGATTGTGCTAAAAAAGATACATTCTTTGCATAAAAAATGCTAAAAATATTATTGACAAATAAAAATAAGGCGTTTATAATTCCAACCATAACAAAGGCGTTATGAGATGACACAGATCATTCTTCATAACGCCTTTTCTTTTATCAAGAAGGATTTCTAAAAGCCTTCAATCAATTCATTGAGTAAAGACACGCGCGTTTCTCCTGAATGAAAAAACAAAACTTTCGAAATGGGAGGACAAAGATATGACAAAAGAAATTATGAACGCAGTAAATACCCAGATCTTTGGGGTATGGTTCCTGATCGGAGCCGCATTGGTATTCTGGATGCAGGCCGGATTTGCAATGGTTGAAGCCGGATTTACAAGAGCTAAGAATGCCGGAAACATTATCATGAAAAACCTGATGGACTTCTGTATTGGTACTTGTGTATTTATTCTGATCGGTTTCAGTTTATTACTCGGGGAAGATATGATCGGATTGATTGGAAAACCTGGATTTGACATTTTTACATCTTATGCAAATTTTGACTGGTCCAGTTTTGTATTCAACTTAGTATTCTGTGCAACAACAGCAACGATCGTATCTGGAGCCATGGCAGAGAGAACAAAATTCTTATCTTACTGTATTTATTCTGCAGTAATCTCTGCACTGATCTATCCAATTGAAGCACATTGGATCTGGGGTGGTGGATGGTTATCTCAGATGGGATTTCATGATTTCGCAGGATCTTGTGCAATTCATATGGTTGGTGGATTATCTGCACTGATCGGAGCAAAATTCTTAGGACCACGTATTGGTAAATTCACAAAAGATAAAGATGGAAATATTACAAAAGTAAATGCATTCCCAGGACACAATATTCCACTTGGAGCATTAGGAGTATTTATCTTATGGCTTGGCTGGTATGGATTCAACGGTGCAGCAGCAACATCTGTTGAACAGTTAGGATCTATCTTCGTAACAACAACAATTTCACCAGCAGTCGCAACAGTTGTTTGTATGGTATTTACATGGGTAAAATATGGAAAACCTGATGTATCAATGTCATTAAATGCATCTCTTGCAGGACTTGTAGCGATCACAGCACCATGTGATGTCACAGATGCTTTTGGAGCAATTGTGATCGGAGCAGTTTCTGGATTACTTGTTTGTTTTGGAGTATGGTTATTAGATTATAAATTAAGAATTGATGACCCAGTTGGAGCCGTAGCAGTTCATTTTATGAACGGTTTATGGGGAACATTAGCAACAGGATTATTTGCAACAAAAACTGCACCAGGAAGTGAATTAAATGGACTTTTCTATGGTGGTGGATTTGGATTATTAAAGATTCAGATCATCGGTATTGTTTGTGTCTGCGCTTGGACAGCCGTGACGATCAGTTTAACATTTACAATTATCAAAGCAACGATTGGTCTTCGTGTAACAGAAGAAGAAGAGATCATCGGTCTGGATGGACCAGAACATGGTTTAACATCAGCATATGCTGGATTCAGTATGATGGATATTTCTAACACAATGATCATGGAAGAAAATGCAAATACTGTTCTTGGAGAAGAAGATTACGAAAGAGCTTCTAAAGTACAGAAAGCAGCAGCTGTACAGGTCAGCAAAGCTCCAGATCTTGTACCTACAGGAATGTATAAAGTTGTTATTATCGCAAAATTAACAAGATACGACAAGTTAAGAAAAGCAATGAACGATGTTGGTGTAACTGGTATGACAGTCACTCAGGTTATGGGCTGCGGTATCCAGAAAGGTGCCGGAGAACGTTACAGAGGTGCTGAAGTCGATGCAACATTACTTCCAAAAGTTAAAGTTGAAGTTATCGTAGGAAATATCCCAGTAGAAAACATCATTGAAGCTGCGAAGAAAGCTCTTTACACAGGTCATATCGGAGATGGTAAGATCTTTGTATACAACGTAGATAAAGTTATTAAAATCCGTACAGGAGAAGAAAATCTTGCAGCATTAGCAGACGTTGAATAAGAATGAAATTTTAATTCTTGTAGTTGGCCAACTGTAGATTTTGAGTATATGAAAAAATAAATAAACGATCGGAAGAGCAGCTAGAGAATTTTCCTCACGTTTTTTACAGATCGCTGATCCGCCGGCTTTCCTTGCGTAACTCGCCTTCAAGGGTATTCAAAACAGAAACTCTATGAGGCTCAGACAACGCA
>ENA-OQOA01000493-OQOA01000493.1-human-gut-metagenome-genome-assembly--contig:-NODE-493-length-17021-cov-4.372677_pt1 | contig 17021 bp, 14 predicted proteins | sample MGYA00242633_ERZ504888 | MGnify/ENA primary metagenome ERZ504888 (study PRJEB26092, sample SAMD00036372) | human gut metagenome | host: Homo sapiens | study: EMG produced TPA metagenomics assembly of... | reverse complement strand
CTCGCACGGCATCTTCGCTTACCCCCTCGCTCCATCGAGCGCGGCGGCCATCTCGTCCTGCTTCGTGGGGAACAGGTGCGCGTAGCGGTAGGTGATGTCCACCGCCTCGTGGCCCATGCGCTCGGCGATGGCCAGCGCGGAGAAGCCCATCTCGATCAGCAGGCTCACGTGGCTGTGGCGTATGTCGTGTATGCGGATGCGCTTCACGCCCGACGCCTTGCACCCGCGCTCCATCTCGTGGGGCCAGGAAGTGCTTGGTCACGGCGAACAGGCGCTCGTCGGGGGCGACGTCGTCGCGCATCTCGATGAAGTCCGCCATCTCGTCGCGCAGGAAGGCGGGCATGACGATCGTGCGCACGGACTTGGGCGTCTTGGGGTCGGTCACGGTGTCCACGCCGTGGAGGCTCTGGTACGACTTGTTGATGCGCAGCCGCGAGCTCTCCAGCATGAAGTCGGACGGCGTGAGCGCCAGGAGCTCGCCGCAGCGTATGCCCGTCCAGTACAGCAGCTCGAAGGCGTGGAACGACAGCGGCTTGTCCATGACCGCCTCGCTGAACCTCAGGTACTCGTCCTTGGTCCAGAACTGCATCTCGCCGCCCTTCTTCGAGCCTATCTTGTCGACCCTGCGCACCGGGTTGTCGGTGAGGCCGTAGTAGCGCTCGGCGTGGTTGAAGATGGCGTTCAGTTGGTTGTTCACCGTGCGCAGGTACGTCGGCGCCCAGGGCTTCCCGTCGGCGTCCCGGTGCTCGGTGAGCTCGTTTTGCCACCTGATGAGGTCGATCGGCCTCACGTCGCACATGCGCATGTCTCCGAAGAACGGCACGAGCTTGTCGTTGATGATGTACTCCTTGGTGATCCACGTGTGCTCGCGTACGCGCGGCTTCACCTCGGAGGCGTACACCTCGACGAACTCGGAGAACGTCATGTCCATGGCCCCGCCGTTAAGGCTCTTGAACTGGCTCTCCCACACTGCGGCCTCCACCTCGGAGGAGAAGCCGCGCTTCGTCTTGTGGCGCTTCGAGCCGCGGGCGTCGCAGTAGTAGCACTGCACGTAGAACGTGCCGTTGTTGCCATCCTTGTACACGGGCATGTCAGTCCACCTCCGGGAAGTACAGGGCGTCGAAGACGTCGCTCCGGACGCGTCCGCGGATAACCACGCGCCCGCGCGCCTCCTGCTCGGCGTTTATCTTCCTGATCACCTCGTAGGCGCTGCCTTTCTGATCCTCAGCAGCTCCGCGACCTCGTCGGCGTCCAGCATGTGCGGCCTCGGCGTCTTCGCCACCTTCTCGTCCATGGCTCCTCCAATCAATGGCGTACGGATACGTACGGTTCACAGATTCAGAGTAAACGTACATATCTGTACTGTCAATAGAATTGCGTACATTTGCGTACGCTGATAAGATGTGCTGGTACGTAATTCCAGGAGGAGGGCTCATGTCCGTAGGCGAGAACATAAGGCGGTACCGCAAGTCGCGCGGCATGACGCAGGCGCAGCTCGCCGAGGCGGTCGGCCTGACCGAGGGGGCCGTGCGCCACTACGAGAGCGGCATCCGCGCCGTGAAGCCCGAGCTGCTCGAGTCCATCTCCGCGGCGCTCGGCGTGTCCGTCAACGCCCTCAAGGATTACGGCGTCGAGACTGCGGGCGACCTCATGTCGCTGCTCGTGCGGCTCGAGGACTCCTTCGGCATCGTGCCCGCAGCCGACGGCACGGGCCTCTCCCTGAACCCCAAGGCGCCGCACGCGCCCAAAGCCGCGATGGCGATCGAACTGTGGGCAGAGAAGCGCGCGCAGCTCGAAAACGGCAAGATCGACGCCGACGAATACGAGGACTGGAAAGCCTCGCTGTAGCGGCTCTCCGCATTTCGCGATCAACGCAACCGAATCAGGACGGTGGACCAGGCGGCGAGCGCCGCTCGGGCCTGCGTAAGCTGAGTTTTTACTCCCCATTGCATGCCAAGGCATTTCCGGCGCACCTGGGGAGTAAATGACGCGGTGGCTTACACGGCGGCACGCGGCAGTACGCCGCGGCATTTCCCCTGGTTACTCCCGTTTTCATTGAGGCGGCGAGATTCTTTACTCCCCATTAACCACCTGGGAAAACGCTGTGAGAAGACCGCCGAAAAGCCTATTGAGTTCGATTTGAGTTTCACAGGCCCCGAAACGGCCCCGTTTGGCTCTCGGAGACAAAAATCGCGCGTCTACTCACTTGGGATGAATCCTTACTCCCGTTCCTCCGAACTGCCCGCACCGTGCCTTGCCGTCTTGAAACACGGGGGAGTAAATTGCGAAATCGCAGGTGAAAGGGAGTAAAACGACAAAGAAAAAGCCTCCGTCCCAACGCGGGAACGGAGGCTCGGTTATCGTATTTACTCACCAACATCGCTGGCGGCTTTGCCATGACTCTCGTACGAAACGAAACTCAGCGGCACAGTGCGGCACTCAAAAATGCAGGTCAGAACCCTATCAGCCTACTCCCATTCGATGGTCGCCGGCGGCTTGGAGGTGCAATCGAGGACGACGCGGTTGATCTGGCGGCATTCGTTGGTGATGCGCGTGGAGATCGTGGCGAGCACATCGTAGGGGACACGGGACCAGTCGGCGGTCATGGCGTCTTCCGAGCTGACCGGGCGCAGGACGATCGGCGAGCCGTAGGTGCGCTCGTCGCCTTGGACGCCGACAGAGTGAACGTCAGCCAGAAGCACGACCGGGCACTGCCAGATGTCGCGGTCGAGACCGGCCTTGGAGAGTTCCTCGCGGGCGATGGCGTCGGCCTCGCGCAGCAGGTCGAGGCGCTCCTTGGTGATCTCGCCGATGATGCGGATGCCCAGACCCGGACCGGGGAAGGGCTGGCGCCAGACGATCTCGTCGGGCAGGCCGAGCTCGGTGCCGATGGCGCGCACCTCGTCCTTGAAGAGGGTGCGCAGCGGTTCGATGAGCTGGAACTTGATGTCCTTGGGGAGCCCGCCGACGTTGTGGTGGGACTTGATGTTGGCCGCGCCGTCGCCGCCGCCGGATTCGACGACGTCGGGGTAGAGGGTGCCCTGCACGAGGAACTTGACTTCCTTGCCGCGGGCGCCGGCCTCTTCGAGGACCTGACGCTGGGCTTTCTCGAAGGTGCGGATGAACTTCTCGCCGATGATCTTGCGCTTGCGCTCGGGCTCGGAGACGCCCTTGAGCGCTTCGAGGAAGTCGTCGGCGGCGTCGACGGTGATCAGTCGGATGCCGGTGGCGGCGACGAAGTCGTGCTTGACCTGCTCGACCTCGCCTTTGCGCAGCAGGCCGTGGTCCACGAACACGCAGGTGAGCTGGTCGCCGATGGCCTTGTGGACGAGGGCGGCGGCGACTGCGGAGTCGACACCGCCGGACAGGCCGCAGATCACTTCGGCATCGCCGACCTTCTCGCGGATCTTGGCGACCTGGTCCTCGATGATGGAGGAGGCGTCCCAGTTGTCGGGCAGGCCGGCGCACTGGTGGAGGAACGTCTCGATGAGCTTCTGGCCGAGGGGGGTGTGCTTGACCTCGGGGTGCCACTGCACGCCGTAGAGCTTGCGGGACTCGTCCTGCATGGCGGCGACGGGCGCGCCCTCGGTGTGGGCGAGCACTTCGAAGCCGGCGGGCGCGGTCTTGACGGCGACGCCGTGGCTCATCCACGTGTCCTGCTCGGCCGGGGAGCCGGCGAGCAGCCCGTCCGTCTTGTCGATGGTCGTGTCGGTCTTGCCGTATTCGCCGAGCGCGGCCTTGTCGACGTCGGCGCCGAGCGCGTACGCCATGGCCTGGAAGCCGTAGCAGATGCCGAGCACGGGCACGCCGGCGTCGAACAGCTTGGGGTCGACGCGCGGGGCGCCGGGCTCGAATACGGATGCGGGGCCGCCGGACAGGATGATGGCCTGCGGGTCCTTGGCGAGCATCTCGTCTACCGGCATGGAATGGGGGACAAGCTCCGAATACACGTTCGCCTCGCGCACGCGACGGGCGATGAGCTGCGCGTATTGGGCGCCGAAATCGACGACAAGCACCGGGCCGTTAGCCATGGGACTCCCTTCATGCGGCCGCGCACGATAGCGGATACATAGGTATGGGCGATATCGTTGATTGCGGCCATTGGTATTGTGTGGACTTCTTACAGTATGTCACATCAATTGTGGCGATTCGAGCCGACATTGGCGTGTGCGATGGGCGGGTGTCGTCCGGGAGCGACGCACCGTTTCACAAAACCGAACAATTAACGCTGTTAATATGAACAACACGCCGCATGTTCTGTTGCCTGCATGAACACGCGGCGTACCGGTAGATCGCTGAAATCGTTGGAAAATAAAAGTTTCTCACTGGATGGCGCCGTAATATAACCTGTGAGGGCGCCGGTTATTCACTCATAATTCATACAATTAATCTAACATTTTCGAACACACATGCAAAAAAGCTGCCAAAAGTCTTGCTCTCAACGTACCATGATGAACGATTGGGATTGGGCAACCGCGAAATCGCAAGGCTTCGCGAGAGTCCATGACCGAACGATAATGATCAATTGCACATCACTGTGCAGGAGTACAGGAGTACACATGACGAGTCCTGTTATTGGCACCCCTTGGAAGAAGCTGAACGCTCCGGTTTCCGAGGAAGCTCTTGAAGGCGTGGACAAGTACTGGCGCGTTGCCAACTACCTTTCCATCGGCCAGATCTATCTGCGGAGCAACCCGCTGATGAAGGAACCCTTCACCCGTGAAGACGTGAAGCACCGTCTGGTGGGGCACTGGGGCACCACCCCTGGCCTGAACTTCCTCATCGGCCACATCAACCGCTTCATCGCTGACCACGGCCAGAACACCGTGTTCATCATGGGCCCGGGCCACGGTGGCCCCGCCGGTACCTCCCAGTCCTACCTGGACGGCACCTACACCGAGACGTACCCCAACATTACCAAGGATGAGGCTGGCCTGCAGAAGTTCTTCCGCCAGTTCTCCTACCCGGGCGGCATCCCCTCCCACTTCGCTCCGGAAACCCCGGGCTCCATCCACGAGGGTGGCGAGCTGGGTTACGCCCTGTCCCACGCCTATGGCGCGATCATGGACAACCCGAGCCTGTTCGTTCCCTGCATCGTCGGCGATGGTGAGGCCGAGACCGGCCCGCTGGCCACCGGCTGGCAGTCCAACAAGCTCGTGAACCCGCGCACCGACGGTATCGTGCTGCCGATCCTGCACCTTAACGGCTACAAGATCGCCAACCCGACCATCCTGTCGCGCATCTCCGACGAAGAGCTCCACGAGTTCTTCCACGGCATGGGCTACGAGCCCTACGAGTTCGTCGCCGGCTTCGACGATGAGGACCACATGTCCATCCACCGTCGCTTCGCCGAGCTGTTCGAGTCCGTGTGGGACGAGATCTGCGACATCAAGGCCGCGGCGAACACGGACAACATGCACCGTCCGTTCTACCCGATGATCATCTTCCGCACCCCGAAGGGCTGGACCTGCCCGAAGTACATCGACGGCAAGAAGACCGAGGGCTCCTGGCGCGCTCACCAGGTGCCGCTGGCTTCCGCCCGCGACACCGAGGCCCACTTCGAGGTCCTCAAGAACTGGCTGGAGTCCTACAAGCCGGAAGAGCTGTTCGACGCCAACGGCGCCGTCAAGGACGACGTCCTGGCCTTCATGCCGAAGGGCGAGCTGCGCATCGGCGCCAACCCGAACGCCAACGGTGGCGTGATCCGCAAGGATCTCGTGCTGCCGGCGCTCGAGGACTACGAGGTCAAGGAAGTCAAGGAGTTCGGACACGGCTGGGGCCAGCTCGAGGCCACCCGTCGTCTGGGCGTCTACACCCGCGACATCATCAAGAACAACATGCACGACTTCCGCATCTTCGGACCGGATGAGACCGCTTCCAACCGTCTGCAGGCTTCCTACGAGGTCACCAACAAGCAGTGGGACGCCGGCTACATCTCCGATGAGGTTGACGAGCACATGCACGTCTCCGGCCAGGTCGTCGAGCAGCTGTCCGAGCACCAGATGGAAGGCTTCCTTGAGGCCTACCTGCTGACCGGCCGTCACGGCATCTGGAGCTCCTACGAGTCCTTTGTGCACGTGATCGACTCCATGCTGAACCAGCACGCCAAGTGGCTTGAGGCTACCGTCCGCGAGATTCCGTGGCGCAAGCCGATCGCCTCCATGAACCTGCTGGTCTCCTCGCACGTGTGGCGTCAGGATCACAACGGTTTCTCGCACCAGGATCCGGGTGTCACCTCCGTCCTGCTGAACAGTGCTTCCACAACGATCACGTCATCGGCATCTACTTCGCGACCGACGCGAACATGCTGCTGGCCATCGCCGAGAAGTGCTACAAGTCCACCAACAAGATCAACGCCATCATCGCCGGCAAGCAGCCGGCCGCCACCTGGCTGACCCTGGACGAGGCTCGTGCCGAGCTCGCCAAGGGTGCCGCCGCTTGGGATTGGGCTTCCACCGCGAAGACCAACGATGAGGCTCAGGTCGTGCTCGCCGCCGCCGGCGACGTCCCGACCCAGGAGATCATGGCCGCTTCCGACAAGTTGAAGGCCCTGGGCATCAAGTTCAAGGTCGTCAACGTGGCTGATCTGCTCTCCCTGCAGTCCGCCAAGGAGAACGACGAAGCGCTGACCGACGAGGAGTTCGCCGACATCTTCACCGCCGACAAGCCGGTGCTGTTCGCGTACCACTCCTACGCCCACGACGTGCGTGGCCTGATCTACGATCGCCCGAACCACGACAACTTCAACGTCCACGGCTACGAGGAGGAGGGCTCCACCACCACCCCGTACGACATGGTTCGCGTGAACGAGCTGGATCGCTACGAGCTGACCGCTGAAGCCCTGCGCATGATCGACGCCGACAAGTACGCCGACGAGATCCAGAAGCTGGAGGACTTCCGTCAGGAAGCGTTCCAGTTCGCGGTCGACAAGGGCTACGACCACCCGGACTACACCGACTGGGTGTACTCGGGCGTCAAGACCGACAAGAAGGGCGCCGTCACCGCCACCGCCGCCACCGCTGGCGACAACGAGTGATGATCGCCTGATTCTTTATCAGGATCTGAGCTGAAAGGGCTTCCGGAGCAATCCGGAAGCCCTTTTTTTCGTCAGGCTCCACCAAGCGACAATATCGTTCGTGAGAATGGTCATCGCCTACAAACCGACAAGTCGTCATGACACGACGGGTAAATCCACACTACGTAGTCATCTCCATATATAATCAAGACGTCCGCTGAATGCGACCCACCGCATGACGGTCCCTCGAAGAAGAAGGTGATGACTCTCTTGGATGTATCATTCTCATATTTCATCCAACAGGTATGTTCGAATCCGGCACTGGCCATCACCACGTTGCTGACGCTCGGCGTCATTTTCGTGAACGGCTGGACCGACGCCCCCAACGCCATCGCCACCTGCGTCACCACCAGATGCCTACGTATCCGTCCGGCGGTGATCATGGCCGCGGTGCTCAATTTTTTCGGTGTGTTCATCATGACGCAGCTGAACGCCTCGGTGGCGTCCACCATCAGCAACATGGTCGATTTCGGCGGCGACACGAACGCCGCGCTGATCGCGTTGTGCGCGGCGCTGTTCTCCATCGTTGTCTACAGTGTGGGCGCGTCGCTGCTGGGCATCCCCACGTCCGAGAGCCACAGCCTAATCGCCGGCCTTTCCGGCGCCGCCATCGCCATCCAGGATGGCATCGGCGGCATCAACATGGGGGAGTGGGTCAAAGTGCTGTATGGTCTCGCGGCCAGCCTCCTGCTCGGATTTGGCATCGGCTGGATCGTGTGCAAGCTGGTGACGCTGATCTGCGCGGGGCTTGACCGCAGGCGCGCCAACGTATTCTTCACGTATGCGCAGATCGTCGGGGCCGCGGCCATGAGTTTCATGCACGGCGCGCAGGATGGTCAGAAATTCATCGGCGTCCTGTTCCTCGGCATGGCGTTCTGCAGCGGGCAGACCGGTGTCGCAGGCGTGATCATCCCAGTGTGGCTGATGATCCTGTGCAGCACGATCATGGGTGTCGGCACCAGCGTGGGAGGGGAGCGCATCATCAAATCCGTCGGGCAGGACATGGTCCGGCTGGAGAAATACCAAGGCTTTTCCGCGGACCTGTCCAGTGCGCTGTGCCTGCTGGTGATGACCGTGCTCGGCATCCCCGTTTCCACCACGCACACCAAGACCAGCGCCATCATGGGCGTCGGAGCGGTGCGCAGGCTGTCCGCGATCAACTTCGGCGTCGTGCGCGACATGATGCTCACCTGGGTGTTCACGTTCCCCGGCTGCGGCATCATCAGCTACGTCATGGCAAAACTGTTCATGCTGGTGTTCTGACACCGCTCCGGCACACGGCATCAGTCATCGTTTCAAGAAAGGATCAGCATATGGCGAGGAAAAACGATTCGTTCTATTTCGACGGATTCAAGCAGAGCGCCGATTATGCATGCCAGGCGGCACATCTGCTGTCGGAAGTCATGCACCATTACGAACCGGATCGTCTGCTGGAACGATTCGACGAGATGCATCGCATCGAACAGGCGGCGGACGAGGTCCGTCACGGCATGATGGACGAGCTGGTCACCGCATTCATCACCCCGTTCGACCGGGACGACATCGCGCGGCTGAGCAGCGTGCTCGATGACGTCACCGACCGCATCGAAGGCGCCCTGCACCGCATGTATTACGACAACGTGCTGGAGATCCGACCCGATGCGCTGGACCTGGTCGACATGGTCGAGCGTTCATGCGGGAAGATGGCGGAGCTGATCGGCGAGCTGCCCCGGTTCAAGCGGTCGAAGACCCTGCGCGAGCAGGTGTTCTTCATCAACAAGATCGAGCAGGACGCGGACCGCCTGTTCGTAGAGGCGATGCGCCGCCTGCACACCACCTGCACCGACCCGCTGCAGGTGCTCGCCTGGCACGAGGTGTACGTGCATCTGGAGCTGTGCACCGACGATTGCGAGCATGTCGCCGATGTCGTCGACAACATCGTCATGGAGAACAGCTGAGAGCGGTTCCCCGTCCCGGCCACGGCGTTGGACAGGAATGCCGCCTAACGGTGGGTGTTGAGCCACGCGATGGCGAGCTGGGTGCGGTTGGTCAGAGCAAGCTTGTCGAGCATCGCGCTGATGCGGTTGCGCACGGTGCCCTCGCTCAGATACAGTCTGGCGGCGATGTCGCGGTTGTCGAGTCCCTCGGCGACGAGCGCCGCGATGTCACGCTCCCGTTCGTTCAGCAGCTGATCGATGCCATCAGACGTACGACGGCCGTGCGGGATGCCGTCGCCGGCCGTGTCCGAGGCGTCGTCCGACCCCTTGTATCCGGCACCGGCCGTCGGCCCGGTGAGTTTGCCGATCACGTCGGCGCCGAGCACCACCTGACCGGCCATCACCGCATGCAGGGCGGGTGCGATCGCCGCCACATCCTGCTTGATGAGATAGCCTTTCGTCCCGAGCCGCATCGCCTGCTCGATATAGGCCTGGTCAGAGAACGTGGTCAGGAACAGGATACGTGCCGCCGGATCCTTCGTCAGGATCTCCCGCGCGGCGTCCAGCCCGTTCATGCCGGGCATCTGTATGTCGATGAGCAGGATATCCGGATGATTCTCCGGCGACTCGAAATACCTGCGAATCGCCGCGCCGCCGTCGTTGACGCTCCATAGCACGTCGGCGGTGCTGGTGGCGGTCAGGATCGTCTCCAGCGACTGGCAGACGATCGGGTCGTCGTCCACGATCGCGATTCTCATAGCTTCCCCCTGTTCCCTGATGTGCCGGCAGCCGTCTTCATGAATGCCGGCTGGTCTGTTTTCGCGCAAGATCCCGGGGATGCATGCCAACGTTGCTTCGGCACGGACACGAACACGCGCCATCCGCCATCATACGGGCCGCACAGGGCGGTTCCGCCGATTGAGCGCACGCGCGATTCGATGTCGGCGAGTCCCATGCCGCGAGGCGGCTCCCCGTCCATCCGGCGCCGCCCGCGGGCATCACGGGCGCGGACCGCGGGCCCTGGATCCTGGACGACCAACTGCCACAATGCCGGAAAATCACGCAGCGTCACGCTCGCCTCATGGGCCTCGCTATGATGCGCGACGTTTGCCAGCGCCTCGCGAATCACCGCCGCGAAGCAGCGTGACACCGGGGCCGGGGCCGTGCCGACGTCGTTCGCCAACGACACCGAGAAGTCCGGGGAGATACCGTCGAATGAGGCGACGGCGGCTTCGATCTGCGCGGCGAAATCGGTGCCATCATCCTCAAGGTCATGTACCGAGCGGCGCACCATCGTCATCGCATTGTCCAAGGTCTCGCCCAGCGTGGTGAATCCACGGGCCGCGACCTCGTCATCGGTCGCCTCGGCCACGGCCCTGCCGGCCTGCGCCTGCATGATCGCACGAGTCAGCAGGTGCCCCACATTGTCGTGGATCTCGCGGGCGATACGCGTGCGTTCGCCGAGCGTCGCCATGCGGACCGACTGCGCGCGCTCCTCATCGATATCGGCGATGCGCGAGCGGACGGAACGGGAGGCTTCACGGGCCATATCCTGAGCGTGCAACAGCGCACGCCGATTCCCATCCGAAGCCTCGCGGGACCGTCCCGCAACGAATCCGAGCAACGCGGTCAACGTAAGAGCCAGCGCCTGCATATGGCTGTTGGCATCTGCGGCTCCGGCCGCGACACCGGCATGTGACACGTGGACGAACCACAGCGCCGCAAACGGCAACACCCATAGCCAGCGCACGGCCGTCACCAGCCACGAGCGGCGCCCTGCGGCAGCCAGACGCGCCGTATCGTAGGCGACAAGCGGCATGAACGAGCACCATGCGGGCACCGCCGCGGCGACGATCAGATACGCCACGCAAGGCAACCACGGCCATCGTTCATCGGCATGCAGCCATTCGACCAGTCCGGTGACGGAGACGGCCAGCAGAAGCCCCGCGATGAACACGGCATCGGCGCGGATCCCGGTCATCACGGCGAGCACGGTGCCCAACGCGAGCAGAATACCCTCCTCGGCCAATACGCGCATGGCACCTCCCGGATCGTCATTCGTTTCAATACCAGTCTAGCGGTGGAAGGAACTCCACGAACATGCCGATCGTGGCGGATAATCCGCGTGGCGGCTCCCTGACGATGGGTCTGTTCTCCAACCGGACCATCAACATCGGCATCGTGACCGAGATCGTGCTGCTCGTGCTCATCACCGAAGTGCCGTTATTGCAGACCGTGTTCCACACCACGCCCCCGGGCCGGGACGACTGCGTATACCTGTGCTGCATCCCGTTCGTGATCCTCGGCATAGAGGAACTGCGCAAACTCATCTGGCGGTACTCTTTCCCAACCGAGCGGGTATAGCGTGCTCCGCCCCGCTGGCGGGGGCAAGTGGCGCCGTGAAATGATGACAAATGTCACGGGTGCGCGGCCAAGTCGTGACGTTTGCAGGTGGCGATCGCCGACACTCTCTTGGGATGATGTAATCATCAAAGAAAGGAGCGGCTATGGCAACCGACAACACAGCCCCCGGACGCGATGTGGCACCCGACGCAGTACCGGCCGTGCATGTCAGTCAACTGGTCAAACGCTACGGTGACATGGTGGCGCTCGACTATTTCGACCTCGACGTGACGCAAGGCGAGATCTTCGGCCTGCTCGGGCCGAACGGCTCCGGCAAGACCACGGCGATCAACTGCATCCTCGCGCTGCTCACCTACGATTCGGGCACGATCCGCGTACTCGGCCAGCCGATGACGCCGACCTCATACGCGCTGAAACGGCGCATCGGCATCGTGCCGCAGAACGTGGCCGTATTCAACGAACTGACCGTCACGGAAAACATCGACTACTTCTGCTCGCTGTACGTGCCGGGCAAAGCCGATCGCGCACCGCTGGTCGAGGAGGCGATCGAATTCGTCGGATTGCAGGATTTCCGCAAATTCCGGCCCGGAAAGCTTTCCGGCGGCCTTCTGCGGCGTCTCAACATCGCCTGCGGCATCGCGCACAAGCCTGACCTGATCTTTTTCGACGAGCCGACCGTGGCCGTCGACCCGCAGAGCCGTAATTCCATCCTGGAAGGCATCCGTCGTCTCAACCGGTCAGGTGCCACGGTGATCTACACGAGCCATTACATGGAGGAGGTCGAGCAGATCTGCGACCGCATCCTCATCATGGATCACGGCCGTCATCTGGCGCTCGGCACCGCCGACGAACTCAAGAACATGATCGACACGGGCGAGCGCATCACCATCGAAACGCTCGATCTGACGGATTCGGCGATGGCCGAGGTCCGTGCGCTGCCGTGCGTGATCGAAGCCAACTACGACGGCAAGGAACTCGACGTGCGATGCCGTCGCGGCGAACACAACCTGACCGACGTGCTCGACGCGGTGAAACGCTCCGGCGCCAACATCGGCCACCTGACCAGTCGTCCGCCCACCCTCAACGACGTGTTCCTCGAACTCACCGGCAAGGCACTGAGGGACTGACCATCTTGCCCCTGCTGGCGGGGCTCCCGCGAAGCGAGTGGGGGTGGCCTTGCAACAACCACCCTCAGTCGGCTTCGCCGACAGCTCCCGCCAGCGGGAGCAGGTAAGGAGACATCATGTGGACCACATTTTTGGTCGCATTGAAAGCGAACCTGCGCAATCGTCAGGCACTGTTCTGGATGATTGTGTTTCCGATCGTGCTGGCAACCATGTTCAACGGGTTCTTCGGCGGACTGTCCGAGGGATACGAGCTCAAACCGATACCAATGGCCGTCGTCGAAGATAGCCGCTGGCAGCAGGCGGACGGAGCGCGTACGTTTGTGGATGCCTTGTCTGGAGAGACGGCCTCATCGTCGGAGTCTTTGGACGGCACGGCATACGCCGATATCAATCAGCAATTGCTGACCATCACCGCAGCCGACACCGTGCGGAAAGCCGAACAGCTGCTCGCCGATGGCACAGTCCGCGGCTACCTGGCTGCTGACGGCAACGGGCGTTTGGCGATAACCATCAGTCGGGAAACGGTGACCGCGGCCAATGACACCACAGGAAGCGTCGGACTGGATATCAGCCTATCGGCATTGCGCAGCGCCATCGACCTGTACAACCGCACCGACGCCGTCACCCGACAAACCATCGCCGACAATCCACAGGCTGCGCTCAGCCGCAACTTCTGGAATAGCATCGGGCAAAGCGTCGATGTGACTCACGAAACAACGCTCACGCATTTCCAGCCCAATGCCATCGCCAGATACTATTACGCGTTGCTGGCCATGTCCTGCATGATTGCCATGGGGTACTCAATCAGCACGGTCTCCACAGCACAAGCCAACCTGTCCGCATTGGGCATTCGCCGCACCGTGGCGCCATTGAGCCATGCCAGACAGCTTATTGCCGGTTTCCTTGCCTGCTGGTTGTGCGCATCGGTCGCATTGCTTATCGCATTGGCCTATATTCGCTTCATCTGCGACATTTCGTTTGGAGGGCGAGAACCGGTGACGGTGGTCGCGGTAATCATCGCCGCATTCATGACCAGTTCAGCCGGTACTTTGCTCGGCGCGGTACCGAAGCTTTCCTACGACACGAAATACGGTTTGTCGAGCGGAATCGCCTGCACATTGTCGCTGTTCACCGGACTGTACGGCGGCTTCGCCATGCAGATCAGTGACTGGATAGCACGCAACGCGCCCATCCTCGGCACCATCAACCCCGCGCAACAGGTGACGAACCTGTTTTACGACATTTTGTACTACGACAGCTACCAGCCGTTCATCACCACTTGTGCCATTTTGCTGGCGATGAGCGCGGTATTCCTCTTGGCCGGCATCGCAATGCTGAGGAGGCAACGCTATGAACACCTGTAAAGCCACATTGCGTGTACTGTTCTCGCACAGGGCCTACCTGTTGATTTACCTCGTGTTCGTGGGCATCATGATGCTGTCTATCAGCTGGTCGATGCTGTCTGGCACATCCGATTCCGCAGCCGCGGCATTCGAGCCGGCCAAAATGCGTGTCGCCGTCATCGATCGAGACTCGGACAGGGGCGGCATCGCGTCATCGATGCGCACATACCTGTCGGATTCCAGCGAACTGGTGAACGTTGACGATGCTAGTGAAACTCTGCAACAAGCCGTCGCCTCGAACTGGGTGGATCTGATCGTCATCATCCCCGATGGTTTCGCCGACGATTTCATTGATGCCGCGGCGACAGGCGAGAATCCACCAAGCGTGGACACGGTCACCAGCTATACGTCCGGCGCAGGCTCGATGGCCCGGATGAACGTCATCGGGTTCCTTTCACTCACGCGTACGGCACTGATTGGCTCGCATACGACGGTCGATAGTGCGGCGCTCGCAGCTATGGCCGGTATCGACATTGGAGACACTGCGGGTGATTCGTCTGAAGATGGCATGGGCGGTTTGGTGAATTCTCGAATCAGGACATGCTTGATATGCTGCCGGCCGGTCAGATTGAGAAACCCAGCGTCGGCGATCTGTTCGAGGCATCGAAAGCGGCTGCCGCATCGGCGAGTGACATGGACGCGAACCATAAGGTCGCTGTGATCGACACGGCAAGCGCGGACGCGGAAAGTGCTTCGGACATGGCGGCCAGCAGATTTGGCAACACCATGAAAACCGCGCTGTATCCGCTGTTTTTGGCGATGACCGTCTGCGGGTCAATGATTCTGGGCATATTCACCACCGGGGAAGTTCGCCGTCGTCTCACCGCATCCCCACAACGCATGTCGTCGATGGGACTCCAGCGGTTGCTGACGCTCAGCGGATTCGCGCTCGTCGTATGCGTCGGTTATCTGGTGCTGGCGGTCGGTCTGATGGTCGCGGCAGGACTTGATCCGTTGACATTGAGCGCCGAAGGAGTGCTGATGACGTTCTGCGCAACCTGCGTATATGCGCTGATGACCGTCGCCTGTGGATTCATGCTCAGCGAATTCGGGTTTTCGGAGGCGGCTGCCAACGGATTCGCCAATATCTTCGGCCTGCTCATCATGTTCACGTCGGGCGTCGCATTGCCGGTTGACATGATGCCCGGCGTGATGGTGACCATAGCCAAGTTCCTGCCCGGCTGGTGGTATTGCACCGCGATCGACAACGCGCTCGGCTTCGGCACGGCTGCGGAGAGCGGCGTGAGCGTCGCCGGCTGGGCCGGCTCGCTGGGATTGGTCGCACTGTTCGGTGTGATGTTCATCTGCATTGGCCTGGCCGCCGGCCGCTTCCGCCGATCCCGTCCCACCCTGGCCGCGCCCCGGCCACCACGCAGCTGGCCGAGTGAGAAATCAGCCTTTCAACCGATACCGCTGTACCGAGTCGTCGGCGAACTTGACTCGGGCAACCCGCCTTCCTTCATCAGCTCGCGCATGCCGGACGTGGCGGCCAGCGGAGTCAACTGCAGTTCGCGCATGATCTCCTTGACGCTCATCGCCGAATGCCGTTCCAGTACGGTCATAATCGCCTTGACCACGTCACCCGGTGAACTGTTCGCCATCGTGCGCTGCTTGGTGATGGTCATCGTGAACGTGTTGATGTCGTTGCGCGTGGTCGCCGGCTCGATGCCGGCCTCGCGCAACGCGGCGGCGATGCGCTGGTAGCCGTCGCCGCCTTCTGGGTTCACAAACCCGCCGCCCGGATACGGCGTGGACTCCAGCAGCGTGAACAGGAACTGGTTTCGGGTGGAGACGAACGGCGCGCCCGTCACCGGATGCGGGCTCGCCAGCACATCATGTGTCACCATGCCGTACAGGCCACCCGGATTGGTGATCTCGATGCGATCGGTGAACACGCTGATATGCACCTGCGTGCCGCGCGCATCGGGCGAATAATCACGGTGGGTGAGCGCGTTCGCAATCGCCTCGCGCAACACGAGTGGCGGATAATCGGGCTTCTTCGCGCCAATCCAACGCATCAACGAGTCGACCGCATCGTCGATCATCACCGGAATCGAACCGACCACCGACTTCGAGGCGACCAATCGTTCGTCGCCCCGGAACACATCGTCCCGGCTCGTCCCCGGAAACACGGCTATCGAAATGCCGAGCCGCGGATAGAACTTCTGCGGATAGCGGCCCAACGCCAGCAGTCCGGCCAAGGTGGGACGCAGTATTCCGCCGACCTCCGACTCGTCGGAATCATCATGGCGCAACACCTGCAGATCCAGCAGCACATCGATGCCGTCCCGGTCGGCGAACACGCGCGGATGCTGTTCGCGCACGCGTGCCAACAATCCGGCAACAAGCTGCGGGTCGAGGTCATCGGTCGTGGCGCCGGGCACGATATCCAGATCGTATGTGGGCTGCAGATGCTCCTCGATGAGCCGGTCGACCTCATAGGAGGTCATGCGCCGGTCGCCGTCGCCGGTGCGGATGAACGAGCCGCCGTGCGGTCCGAGCGCGGTGGTGAAGCAGGGCTTGTCGCGCGGCAGCATTTCGTCGATGCGCGCGAACACCAGATTCGCGCCTTCGAACGGGCAGGTGACGATCACGGGCCGCACCACCGGCGTCATCTTTTCGCACGCCTGGCTCAGCGCCTCCTGCATGGCGCGCGCGTCGAATCCCTCGACCGGCGTGAACCCGTTCTTTTCGGACAGGCCAAGGATGATCCAGCCGCCGGAGCCGTTGGAGAACGCGGACAGCGTATCGGTGATGGTCGAGGAGATCTTGCGCTTGCATTCCTTGACCTCGCACTGCTGCGTATCGTTGCCGATCATGCGCATCAGCTCGATCAGCTCGGTCATCTTCGCGGTGTAGTCGTCAACCATGGCGGTCCTCCTTGACACCATTGTCCCGCGGCCGGCTGTCTGCCGAAGCCTCCCGCGCCCACGTCCTCCGTCAATTCATTGAAAATTCACGCGGTTGGGGTGCGCATAAGACTGTGTTTTCATTGGTGCAGTACGAGGTCCCGTTGTCTATTTGTAAGTGCAACGCCTTCGTCAGAGTTGTAAGTCTGGCAGCTCGTCGGCAAACGCCTCGGCGGGTGTGCGGTAGCCGAGCGCTCGCATGGGCCGGTTGTCGGTCTCGTCGACGA
>ENA-OQOA01000491-OQOA01000491.1-human-gut-metagenome-genome-assembly--contig:-NODE-491-length-17048-cov-4.848177_pt1 | contig 17048 bp, 15 predicted proteins | sample MGYA00242633_ERZ504888 | MGnify/ENA primary metagenome ERZ504888 (study PRJEB26092, sample SAMD00036372) | human gut metagenome | host: Homo sapiens | study: EMG produced TPA metagenomics assembly of... | reverse complement strand
CAAAAACGCCAAAGCCAACGAAACGCATGCCGGATTCCTCCCCGAGGAGCGCGCATATGTCGACAAATGGTTGGGAGAACTGGAGTTTGTGGATGTGATGCGTAATCTCGCCGGAGACATCCAAGGAGCGTGTCCACCCGGCCTGTAAGCTTGACTTCGCCCTTGTCGAGGTCGAGGCTGGTGACGCTCAGCTCGGCCCCGGTGAGTTCCAGCGTCCCTTTCGAGGTGAGCATCGCCGCTCCCTCGGCGTCGCAGCGGATGACCCGCCGCACACCGGTGACGGTCAGCTTGTTCCGCCCCTCCAGGATGAGGTCATGAGGCAGAGCCTGCTCCGGCTTTGCGTCCTGTTGTTTCATGACATTCCCCTCCCCTTTTCTGCCATCTTATGCAGGGCGGGGCGGGGTCATGCCGGATTTACTCGGCTTTCGGGGCGTCGTGGGCGGCTGCCAGCACGTTGTCCTGCTCGATGATCTCGTACATCTCGCGGGCCACGTCCTTGGTGCGGGGCTCCACGTCGGAGAGGACCTTCACCTTGATGGGCCGGTTGCCGAAGGTGACCTCGATGATGTCGCCGGCCTTGACGGCCTGGCTGGCCTTTGCGGTCTTGCCGTTGATGAGGATGCGGCCCGCGTCGGCCACCTCGTTTGCTACCGTGCGGCGCTTGATGAGCCGCGAAACTTTCAGATATTTGTCTAAACGCATTTCTAAACTCCTTGTATCAACCTCTCAGTCTCGCTGTCGCTCGACAGCTCCCCTAGTAGGGGAGCCTCTGGCGAAGAGGCAAAGCTTTACGATATGCCAAAGCCTCCCCTATTAGGGGAGGTGGCACGCCGTAGGCGTGACGGAGAGGTTGTTCCTCTATTAAAAAAGCCGCCGGGCCTAAAGGTTCCGGCGGCGGTGGGTTTTCTCTTACAGGGTGTCCTTCAGAGCCTTGCCCGGCTTGAACACGATGCTCTTGGAAGCAGCGATGGTGATGGCCTCGCGGGTGCGGGGGTTGATGCCCTGACGCTCAGCGCGCTCACGCACCTCGAAGGTGCCGAAGCCGGAGATGGAGATCTTCTCACCCTCGGCCATAGCCTTGCCCAGTGCCTCGAATGCAGCGTTGACAGCCATCTCGGCGCTCTTCTTGCTCATCTCAGTGTTTGCCGCAACCTGTGCGATCAGATCGGTCTTGGTCATAATAAAAGCCTCCACAATATTCTCAACATTTTCTATTCGAGCAGACGGTCTGACCGTCTGGTACCCGTTTACGTTTCGTCCGCTTCCAGCCTCTGGGTGAAGCGCTTTGCCGCAAAGGTCAGGGCCTCTTCGGCGTCCACACCGGCCAGACGCATGGCATCGGCGGCGGCCAGCAGCAGCTCACCGGCGTTCTCTGCCGTCTGCTGTGCGTCCCACGCGGCCCTGGCGCTGTCCAGAGCCCTGGCCGCACCGGCGGCATCCTCCGGCCCGCAGCCGAACCGCGCGGCCCGCTTCTGGAGCTTCTGGGCGCGCATCAGGGCGGGCAGGGTGGCCGGGACGGTGTCCAGCTCATCGGCCAGGGTCGTGCGGCCCTTTTCCTTATTTTTGAGCGCATCCCAGCTGTTTATACCAGCATTTTCCGCCGCAGAGGAAGCAAAGATGTTCGGGTGGCGGAAGACCAGCTTCTCGCACACCTCGCGGCAGACCTTTTCCATGTCGAAACGGCCCCGCTCCTCCTCGATGACGGTGTGGAACACCACCTGCATCAGGACGTCGCCCAGCTCTTCCTGCATCATGACAGGGTCGTCAGCGTCGATGGCTTCCAGCGCCTCGCACGTTTCTTCCAGAAAGTTTTTCCGGATGGAAGCGTGGGTCTGGACTTTGTCCCACGGACAGCCGTCCTCCCTGTCTCTCAGGATGCGGATGATCTCCACGAGGTCTTCCGCCGTATAGTGTTCCCGCGGCGTCCAGTCCTGCATGGGGCGTCTCCTTTCCGCATTCCGAAAACATCTGCGAACAGATTCAAATTGTACCGCAGAATCTGCCGAAATGCAAGGGTACAAGCGCATTTTCCAGCTTTTTGCGGCAAAATTTTCATTTCATTCACAACAAAAGGCGGCATCCCCCGGGGGACACCGCCCTGCGTGGGCTTTTTCGCTTACAGCTGTGCGCCGCACTTGTTGCAGAACAGCGCGTCGTCCGAGACGGGCGCGCCGCACTGGGGGCAGGTCTTGGCCTCGTTGTCCTCGGGCTTTGCCTCGGCGGTCTCTGCGGCAGCGTCAGCCGTCCCATCGGCGGCCTCTTCCGTCTCCTCGAACGTCGTCTCAATGACGGTATCCGGCTCGAGAGAGGCTTTCAGGTCGGAGAGCTCCTGCTCGATGTTGGCGATCATCTCAATGTATTTGTCCACAAGGGGCTGGTTCTCCTCGTTGCCCTTGGCCAGACTATACACCAGAGCGCCCAGCTGGCGCTGCGCCTTGTACAGCTTGCTCTGCGCGTTCACGATCTTTGCCTGGGTGCGGCCCTTTTCGGCCAGATCCAGCGCGGCATTCTTGCCTTTCTCGGCATACTCGAGGCCCATTTCCTTGATCTTATTGAAGTCCATAAAAGACACCTCACTTGTCTATGCCCGGGGTGGGCAGCACTCCTCTGCGTTTTCTGCTCAGGCTGTCCCTGTGCCGCCGGAGATTATTTTCATTATAGCGCACTCCCGGGGGGAATGCAACGAATCCCACCCAAGTTTTACAGAATCGTGCGGATTTGGAAACAGTTTTTTCGCAATTTGCACACGTTCCACGTTCTGATGTCGTTTAGAAGCTGTTTTCGTAAGCAGGGTGCGCCGAACGGCGAGGATTTTTGCCCGCAGACAAGGCGATTTTTCGCAGCAATCCTGACGGATTGCAAGGGAAAGCAACGCAGTATGCGGGCAAAAAGACCGTTTCGGGCGGTGTGCAATGCTTAGGAAAACGGCTTCTCAAACCTCGCCTGCGTAGAACTCGCGCAGCATACTGTCGGCGGGCAGAAGCTCCAGCTCCACCGGGGCCACATGCTCGAAGCGGCGGGCCGTCTCGTCCCAGAGCTCCGCGTTGTGGCCTTCCAGCGTGAAGCGCTGGCTCACCGGGCGCAGGAGCTTTGCGATGAGGCCCAGCTCGTAGGTGAAGGAAGTGTCCAGCAAAAAGTCTGCCGTGGTCTTGAAGCCCTTGATATACCGGGTCTCGCCGTCGAGGACTCTGTCCCACATGGCGAGGGTCTTGGCGGGGCTGCGGCCCCGGGCGGCGGCATCCCGCAGGGTGCGGCGGCAGAGGCGGATGTCCTGGGTGTTGATGACACGGCGGCCATCAATGCAGTATTCCTCCCGCAGGCCGGCGTAGATGCGGTAGACGTCGTCGCCCTTCACAAGGCCCGTCAGCTCAGGGTTCAGGGCGTGGATGCCCTCCACGATGCAGACGCCGCCCTTGAGGTCCAGCGTCTCCGTCTCGGAGGAACGGGACTCGGTGGTGAAGTCGTAGATGGGCAGCACGGTCTTGCCGGTGGTGCTCAGATCGCTGAGGCACTGGCGGATGAGGGGCATATCCAGCGTGTCGGGGTTCTCGTAGTCCAGCGTACCGTCAGGCAGGCGGGGGTAATACTGAGCGCCCTTGAAGAAGTTATCCAGACTGATGACATGGGCCGGGGTGCCGGAGGCTTCCAGAGCCTCGGCCACCTTATGAGCCGAAGTCGTCTTGCCGCTGGCCGACGGGCCGGTGAGCATGACGATCTTGGCGCGGGAGTCCCTGATCTTCTGGGCAGCATAGGCCACCCGCTGGCGGTAGCTCTTCTCGCTCATCTCCGCCAGCGCCGCCGGGCTCTGGGCGGCGACGTTGTACAGGTCTATCTCAACCAGACGTTTCGGTACCCAAATCGTGATCATAAAAAACCGCCACTCCTTTTTTCCGTTCCAGCACTTCGTCGAAACGCTGGATGTATTCTGTCGGATACTTGAAATTAAAGATGCGCTGCATCCGCTTGCCGCCGTCGGCCACCAGCTTGGTGCTGCCGCCTGCGCCGGCCGAGAGGATGGTCTGGACTTCTTCCATGATATAGATATTATAATACCCCTCGTGGCCCGGCTTGCACCAGCCCACGTTTTCCAGGTTTTGGAGGGTATTTTTCTGACGATAGAGGTAGTAGGGCCGATAGCCCGCCTCGGCCAGCAGATGGCACTTTTCCAGCATGGCGGCCACGTCGGCGTAGTCGTTCTCCTTCTGGTCCTCGATGACGATGCGGGAGGCCCGCTTGAGGGTCAGGGTGTGGACGGTGATGTTCTCAGGGTCGAGGGCGATGGCCTGACGCAGACTCTTCTCGAACCCTTCCACCGTGTCGCCGGGCAGGCCAGCGATGAGGTCCATGTTGATGTCGTCGTGGCCTGCGGCCCGGGCCTCGGCATAGCAGTCGAGGATGTCCTGGGCCGAGTGCTTGCGGCCAATGTTCGCCAGTACTTCATCCGAGAAGGTCTGCGGATTGATGGAGATGCGGGTCGCGCCGTATTCCCGGATGACGGCCAGCTTTTCGGCGTCGGTGCAGTCGGGGCGTCCGGCTTCCACCGTGTATTCCACGATGGCGGAAAGGTCGAAGCAGTCCCGCACCGTCCCCATGAGCTGGCGCAGCTGCGCTGCCGAGAGGCTGGTGGGGGTGCCGCCGCCGATGTAGATGCTGCAGAGCTTCAGCCCGGCCTTGCCGGCCTCGTCCCGGATGGCCTCGACCTCTTTGCACAGGCAGTCTACATAGGGCTGCACCAGCTTGCGGTCACGGTCGAGGTTGCAGCTGACGAAGCTGCAATAGCTGCACCGGGAGGGGCAGAACGGGATGCCGATATAGAGGCTGTAGGTCTTGGGCGCACTGCCTGCTTTCAGGATAGGCTCCTGCAAGTCCGCGATGGCCTTGGCCATACCGTATTTTTCGGGCGAGCAGTCGAAGCGCTTCAAAAAGAAATCGTCGATCTCCTCTTCCGTCCAGCCTGCGGCCCGCTTGTCGTGGACAAGGCGCACCGGGCGGACGCCGGTCATCTTGCCCCAGGGCGGGCGGATGCCCGTCCAGCTGCGCAGCAGGTCATAGGTCAGGCTGGCCAGCGCAAATTCCGGCGTCTCGCCGCCCTCTTCCACGGGAATGGGGCAGAGGTGCTTCAGCAGTCCGGCTCTTGCCGCCCTGCCGCACCATGGCCCAGAGCTTATCAGGCCGCTTCTCGGCCCAGACGCAGTCTGCGCCGTCCTCGGGCGGGGTGAGGGTGAGCGGGGCCATTGGGTAGAACAGGCGGACGAGGTGCTCCACCTCGTAGCCCGAGCCGAGGCCCGTGATATAGATATTCATGTGAAATCCCGCCTTTTTATGCGTTTCTCAGCGCATTTTTGATATAGAAGTTGGTGGCGGCCTCCTGCCCGAAGGTGGAGAAATCGCCGTGGCCGGGCAGCACCTGCGCCTCAGCCTGGACGGGCAGGGCCGCGAACTTGCGCAGGCTCTCGTCCATCTTCCGGCTGTCGCCGCCCTCGAGGTCGGTGCGGCCGATGCTGCCCTGAAAGACCGTGTCGCCCACGAAGAGATAGTTTTCGCACAGCAGCACTACGCTGCCCTCGGTGTGGCCGGGGGTGTGCCAGACAGTGAAGCGCAGCTCGTCGAGGGGGATGACCTCGCCCTCTTCGTAACCGCTGTCCGAACCCTTGAGGGGCAGCAGCTGGGTCCCCTGACAGTCGGCGGGCTCACAGTAGAGCTTTGCGCCCCACTCGCGGCTCAGGACCCCCGCACTGCCCACATGGTCGTAGTGGCCGTGGGTGCAGAGGATAAGGCTCAGCTTGCCGCCGTGCTCCTTTAAGATCTTATCGTACTCCTGCACCTCGGCGGCGGGGTCGATGACCACCGCGCTGCCTGCGTCCGAGATGAGCAGGAAACTGTTGGTATAAAACGGCGCAGGGCCGACCAGATGAAATGCCTTCATGGTTTATTTTTCTCCTTTATGCCACTCGTCGGTGTCGATGACGATGGTGCAGGGGCCTTCGTTGACCAGCGACACCTGCATATCCGCGCCGAACTCGCCGTGCTGGACATCCTTGAGGCCCTGCTTGTTCATCTCGGCGAGGAACAGCTCGTAGGCGTCCACAGCCAGCGGCGGTCTTGCCGCCTTGATGAAGCTGGGACGGAAGCCCTTCTTCGTGTCGCCGTAGAGGGTGAACTGACTCACCACCAGTGCAGAGTACCCGAGGTCCTTTGCGCTGAGGTTCAGCTTGTCGTTTTCGTCCTTGAAAATGCGCAGGCCCGCGCATTTTTCAGCCAGTTTCGGCACGATGTCGAGAGTATCGGTGTCCTTGACGCCCAGCAGGATGACGAGGCCGGGACCGATGGGGCGCGGCTCGCCGCCGTTGACCCGGACGCTGGCCGAGGATACGGCCTGAATGACTGCACGCATATTAGCTCCTTGTTACCTTGAGCACATCCTTGACTTTGGACAGACGGGCCACGACCCGGTTGAGGTGCTCTGTATTGTTGATGCCGATGGTCAGGCTGATGACGGCACAGTTGTTCTCCACCTGACGGGCGTTCATGGCGTAGATGGGGACGCGGATGTCAGCCAGCGCGGCCAGCACATCGGACAGCAGCTCGTTGCGGTTGAGGGCGATGATCTCCAGACCGGCCTTGTAGCTGTCCTTGACGCTGTCGGCCCAGTAAGCCTTGACCCAGCGGGGGGCGTTGGAGGGGTCTTTCATGCTGGACATCGCGTTGGCGCAGCTCTGCTTGTGGATGGAGACGCCGAAGCCCCGGGTGATGAAGCCCACGATGGGGTCGCCGGGCAGGGGCGAGCAGCACTTTGCAAACTTGATGGGGGTGTTGTCGAAGCCCTCCACCACCACGCCGTCGGTGGCGTGGACGCGGCTCAGATCGACCTTCGGCAGGTCCTCCACCGACTTGTTCTCAGCAGCCTCGGCGGCCTTGAGCTTCTGCCACTCCTCTTTGAGCTTGGGCAGGCAGTTGGCGATGGTCATGCCGCCGTAGCCGATGGCGGCGTAAATCTCCTCCGCGTTGTTCTGGCGCAGACGACGGCTGCAGCTGCCCACGAACTCGTCCAGCTGGTCGTCGGGGATGAAGATCATCTCCCGGCGCAGCTCTTTGGCCAGCGCGTCGCGGCCCTGCTGGATGTTCTCTTCGCGGCGCATCTTCTTGAACCAGTTGCGTATCTTGCTCTTGGCCTCGCTGGTGCGCACGATCTTGAGCCAGTCGCGGCTGGGGCCTTTGTCCGCCGGGCCGAGGATGACTTCAATGATCTCGCCCGTCGCCACGACATGGTCGATGGGGACGATGCGGTTGTTGACCTTACAGCCCACCATCCGGTTGCCGACGGCAGAGTGGATGGCGTAGGCAAAGTCGATGCAGTTGGCGCCCGCAGGCAGGTTGATGACGTCGCCCTTCGGGGTGAAGGCAAAGACCTCCTCCGGCAGCAGGTCGCTCTTCAAATCGTGGAGCAGGTTGCCGGAATCCTCACTGACGCGCTGGTTTTCCAGCAGCTGGCTGACCCAGGCCAGACGCTCGTCCAGCTTATCGTGGCCCTCGAGGCCCTCCTTATACTTCCAGTGGGCGGCAACGCCGTACTCGGCCTGCTCGTCCATGGTGCGGGTGCGTATCTGCACCTCAAAGGGGATGCCCTCGTGGCCGATGACGGTGGTGTGGAGGCTCTGGTAGCCGTTGGGCTTGGGGGTGGAGATATAGTCCTTGAAGCGGTTGGGCAGCGGGTGGTACATATCGTGGATGAGGCCCAGGGTGCTGTAGCACTCAGCCAGGGTGTCCAGGATGATGCGCACCGCGTAGATGTCGTAAATTTCATCGAAGGACTTGTTCTGCATGATGGTCTTGCGGTAGATGCCGTAGATGCTCTTGACTCTCCGCTTGATGGTCGCGCCCTCGATGCCGCTCTCCTCGAGGCGGCTCTTGATGACGCCCGACACGCTGGCCAGGAACTCGTCTCCCGCGCGCTCGCTGAGCATCTTGTTGATCTCCTCGTAGCCCACGGGGTCGAGGTAGTGGAGGCTGCGGTCTTCCAGCTCCTCCTTGACGTTCAGGATGCCCAGACGGTTGGCGATGGGGGCGTAGACCTCCATGGTCTCCCGGGCTTTGTCGCGGCGCTTCTGCTCCGGCCATGCGTCGCCGGTGCGCATATTGTGCAGGCGGTCACAGAGCTTGATGATCATGACGCGGACGTCACGGCTCATGGCCAGCAGCATCTTGCGCAGGTTCTCGGCCTGCAGCTCTTCGATATTGGAAAATTGGATCTTGGTCAGCTTGGTGACGCCGTCCACCAGCGCAGCCACCTCTTCGCCGAAAGCGGCGGTCAGGTCGGTCAGTGTGGTGGGGGTGTCCTCCACCACGTCGTGGAGCAGGGCGGCAGCGATGCTCTCGCTGTCCATACCGAGGTCCAGCACGAGGCGGGCCACGGCCAGCGGGTGGCAGATATAGGGCTCACCGCTGCGGCGGCAGACCCCCTTGTGGGCGTCGTTGGCCATATTGTAGGCTTTTTCGATCATGGCCATATTGTAGGCTTTGCCGCTGGCTTTGATGGCCTCCACCAGCTTCTCCCAGGTCACGATCTCGGGCCGCACCTCCGAGGGAAGGGTCCCCTCAGGGGCGTTGGCCGGCAGAGCCGTTGCGGCCACGGTAGCCATCTCCGTCACCGGCACGGGCTGATGGAGATGGGTCTTTGCAGAATAGCTGTCCTCTTTCGCCGCAGCCGATGCTGCGGGCGCGGGGACGACAGGTTTCTTTCCCTCAGGCATCTTTATCGTTCCTCCAGACATTTCAGGATGGGCGCATCGGCAAGGTTCTTCTTTCCGGTGGCAGGCACGAGTTCCCAGAACTTTGCCCCGCCCCGGTCAGCCGCTGTGATGAGGCCGACCTGTTCCAGCGCGGCGACGGCCACCAGCGTCCGGCCGGTGTTCTCCTCGCCGAGTTTTGCAAACAGGGGCTGCAGGTCTTCGGCGTGCCAGCGCCGCGCCTGCAGCTCCCGATAAACGGTGATGATATGGCTGCGCTCCGGGGCGATGCTCTCCTTCTGCTCCGGCGTCAGGGGCGTACCCCGGCGCAGCGCCTGCACCAGCGCGGCCTGCTCTGCAGCTGTGTTGCCGAGGCCCGCCGGGTGCAGCTCGATGATGCGGCCCGACAGCTGTGCGCCCCGGGGCGAATCGTAGACCGAAAGGCTGATGGCTGCGTCCACGACGTCGCCCGTCGAGTAAGGCACCTGTTCCGGGTGCATCCCGAACCAGACGGCGTAGATGCTGGAACTGCCCTGCCGCAGACGCAGACGGCAGTGCTTGCCCTCCGAGACGGCGTAGACGCCCTCCACGACAGCCCTTTCCAGCACGAAGACCGGGCTGGGGTTGTCGGCACCGTAGGGTGCCAGCTGGTCGAGGCGGCGGACGCTCTCCACCGTCAGGCGGTCGAGGTGGACGGACAGATCGCATTCCAGCGGCGGGGTGCGCAGCACGGGACACTCCCGGGCCGCCCAGTCGTTGAGCCGCTGGCGGAGCGTCTGCAGATCCTCTTCCCGCACCGAGAGGCCCGCTGCCATGGCGTGGCCGCCGAAGCGAAGCAGGATGTCGGCGCAGGAGGCGATGCACTCGTGCAGGTTGAAGCCCTGCACGCTGCGGCCGCTGCCCTTGCCCTCGCCGTGCTCATCCACCGACACCACGATGACCGGGCGTCCGGTCTTTTCCACAAGGCGGGAGGCCACGATGCCGATGACGCCGGGGTGCCAGTCTCTGCCCCAGAGCAGGATGACCCGGTCTTCGAGGCGTTCCGGCTCAGCGTCCAGCAGTTTCTGTGCGGCTTTGACGATCTCCATCTCCGTCTCCTGCCGCTGGATGTTGATGTCGCTCAGCTTATGAGCCAGTTCGACCGCCCGGTCTTCGTCCTCACAGAGCACCAGCTGCAAAGCGGTGACGGCGCTGTCCATCCGGCCCGCCGCATTGATGCGGGGCGCGATGGCGTAGCTGATGTTCTCTGCCGTCACCGGCTTGCCTGCAAGGCCCACTTCTTCCAAAAGGGCGCAGAAGCCGGGTCTGTCCGTATTTTGCAGCTGGCGCAGACCTGCTTTGACGATGGTGCGGTTCTCCCCTGTCAGGGGCATGACGTCGGCCACGGTGCCAACAGCGGCGAGGTCGCCGCAGTATTCCAGCATCTCTTCCGGCGGGCAGCCATCCAGCGCGGCGCAGAGCTTGAAGGCCACGCCCGCGCCGCACAGGCCCTTGAAGGGGGCTGTGGTCGTCGGCACGGCGGGGGTCCACGATGGCCACTGCCTGGGGCAGGGTGTCGTGGGGCAGATGGTGGTCTGTGATGATGAGGTCGATGCCGAGGCTGGCCGCGAATGCGGCTTCCTCTACGGCAGAGATGCCGTTGTCCACCGTGACGATGAGGCGGCAGCCCTTATCGTAGATCGACTGGATGGCGTTCTTCGAGAGGCCGTAGCCGTCGCCCTCCCGGCTGGGCAGCATACACTTGACGGCGGCGCCCATCCCTTTCAGGTGCTGATAGAGCAGGGCCGTGGCGGTCACACCGTCCACGTCGTAGTCGCCGAAGACGACGATGGTCTCCCCCTCGTCGATGGCCCGCAGGATGCGCTCACAGGCTTTGTCCATGTCGGTCAGGAGCATGGGGTCGCTCAGCTCTTCTTCGCCCGCCAGAAGGGTCAGCGCCTCGGCGGGGTCGGTGATGCCCCGGGCAGCGAGGATGCCGGCCAGCAGGCCGGCTTCTTTCTGCTGGGCCGCGAGGACAGAGCGGTACTTTTCCTCGCTCCACTCTTCGTCCATGTTCTGGTATTCCAGCTCTTCGGTGTTCTGCTGGGCGATGGCCGCTGTCAGCTCTTTCAGGGCGGCGCGGTCAACGGTCTTGGTGTTCCAGGCCCGGTAGGTCATCGCAATCCCTCCCCGGCCAGACCATCGTTCGCCAGCATCCCCTGCAGCGCAGCGATCTCGCTGGAAACGTCCAGCGCCACGTCCGACAAAAGCTTATCGTAGAGGTTATCATACGCCTGATTCAGGGTGTGCAGGATGCCCGCAATATCCCGTCGGATGGCCTCCGCGTTCTCGCCCTGCTGGCTCTGCACGTCGTTGTAGGTGTGCAGGAGCTTGAGGGTGGTGGGGATATAGTATTCCGCAAAGCGGCGGGCCTTGGGCAGGCTCTCGGGGTGGGCTTCCAGCCAGGCACAGATGGACTCGGTGGTCTTCTGCATATGCTGCAGCTCCTCCACCAGCCCGCTCATCCTCCATGAGCTCCTGCTCCTTCTCGAGCACCTGCGCAAAGCGGCGGGTCGTCTCGAGGTTCAGGGGGACTTCTCCGGCCTGTTCCGGCGCTTTTTCCGGTTCGGGCTGGGGCTGATTTTCCTGTGCGGCGCGGTAGTCCTCTGCCGTCAGGTAGAGCTTGTCGTTTTTCTCGTCCAGCCAGGCACTGAGCCAGCCCCTGTGGATGAATTTCCGCAGCATCTTGAGAGCCTTGGTCTTCTTTTTATGCGTCAGGTCGGCCAGCATGGAGAGGGAGAGGCCCTTGTGCCAGTCGAAGCCCTCGGCGGTATCGGCGTAGAGCTCCAGGGTCTTGGCGGCCTTCATACGGGACGCGCCCGCTGCGGTCAGCCAGCCGAACACAGCGGTCACAGCGGCAGAGCACCACCCCGTCACCGCGATCGCACCCAGTGCGAGATCGCCGATGGCACTGAGGAACGTCATATCAGCCGCCACTATCACGCCGCCGGACGTGAACGCCCCCGCCGTGCCGAAGCAGGCGATGGCCGTGATGCCGAAGATGACGGCGAAGGTGATGCCGGTCGCCAGCATGGCGACGCCTGCGCTGTGGCGCTTTTTCGCGCTGGTGCGGATATTCTCGATGGCCGTCGGTTCCGGCTTCTTTGCAAGAAATTGCGCGCCCAGCCCGGCATCCCGCTGGCGCTGGCGCTGCTTCTGGCCTCCTCGGCCCGCTTCTGGTACTCCTGTTTTCCGGCCTGAAAGGCCCGGCCTGCTTCCGAGATGCCGTAACCGGCGGCGTTCACTGCGGCGCGGCCCACATCCCACACACGGTCGCCGATCTCCTCGCCCCGGCCCTCAAAGCCGTGTCGGAAGGAGTCGGACATGGTGTCGCCCAGCTCACGGAGCTGGCGTTCTAGCTCCTGCTGCACCTTACGGCCTTCGCTGTCCTTCGCCGTGCGGTCAAAATCGTCTTCACGATCAGTCATTCAACTTCTCACCCTTCTGCCGGGCTGTACCGGCTGATGATGGCGCGGGCCACCCGCAGGCCATCGACGGCGGCACTCATGATGCCGCCCGCATATCCGGCACCCTCGCCGCAGGGATACAATCCTGCCAGCTGGGCGCATTCAAAATTTTCTTCCCGCTTCAGCCGCACCGGGCTGCTGGTACGGGTCTCGAGGCCGGTCAGAATGGCCTCGGGGGCGGTGTAACCCGCAATTTTCCGCTCGTAAGCCCGCAGACCGGCCCGCAGAGTGTCGGCCAGTTCGGTCGGCAGCAGCGCGCCGAGGTCCGCAGCGACGACGCCCCGGTCATAGGTGGGCTGGACGCGGCCAATGTTCAGCCGGCCCCTGCCCTCCAAAAAGCTCTGGATGTTCTCCGCCGGGGCAGCATACTCTCCGCCGGGACGGCCTGCCGCATAGGCCCGGGCTTCCAGCTCCCGCTGGAAGGCGATGGCCTTCCGGGGGTCGTTGCCGAAGTCTTCGCCGCCCACGCTGACCACCACGGCCGCGTTGGCATTCCTGCCGCTGCGGGCGTGGTAGCTCATGCCGTTGGTCACGACGCGGCCCTTTTCGCTGGCCGAAGCCACCACCTGGCCGCCCGGACACATACAGAACGTATAAACACACCGTTTTTCAACGTGCTGCGAAAGCTGATATTCGCCGCGCGGCAGGGCCGGATGGCCCGCCGCCTCGTGGTAGAGGCTCTTTTCGATCTCCGATTGGAGATGCTCTGCCCGGAAGCCGACGCTGAAGGGCTTGCACTCCAGCACGAGGCCGCTGTCCATCAGCATCCCGAAGGTGTCGCGGGCCGAGTGGCCCACCGCGAACACCAGCGCCTCACAGGGGAACGCACCGTCCGTGGTCTGGATGCCGACGAGCTGGCCGTCCCGCCGCTCGAAGCCGGTGAGGGCTGTGTTGAAGTGGACCTCGCCGCCCAGCGACTCGATCTCTTTTCGGATCGAAGTGATAACGCCCCGCAGCAGGTCGGTGCCGACATGGGGCTTCTGCTGCCATGCGATCTCCTTCGGCGCGCCGTGCTCGAGGAACACTTCGGTCACGAAGCCGCAGAGCTCGTCGCCGATGCGGGTGGTGAGCTTGCCGTCCGAGAAGGTTCCGGCGCCGCCCTCGCCGAACTGGATGTTGGCGTTCTCGTCCAGCTCACCGGTGGCGGAGAAATGCTCCACGGCCTTGACGCGCTCGTCCAGCGCAGGGCCGCGTTCCAGCACGATGGGCCGGTAGCCCTGACGGGCCAGCAGCAGCGCCGCAAAGAGGCCCGCCGGGCCGAGGCCGCAGACCACAGGCCGGTGCGTCAGCGGCAGAGTGCCGTTCTGCACCGAGAGATCGGTCTTGCCCCGGACGGTAACGCTGCGGGAAGCACCCGCACAGGCGGCCTCTTCCCCCTCCTCTTTCAGGGTCACGGCCACGGTGTACACCAGCTTGGGCTGGCCGTGGCGGGCGTCCACCGAGAGCCGGGCGATGCCCAGATGGCTCACCTTTCCCCGGGGGATGCGGGCGAGACGGAGGGCTTTTTCGTAGGCCTGCGGCTCCCCGGCAGAGAGGGGCAGGCGAATATCATGGATCAGGATCATATACTCAGTTACTTTCTATCTTGCACTGCACCACATAGCTGCCCAGCGCAAAAATTTTGTCGTTGGCCGGCACATAGAGGCGGCAGGCGATGTTCTGCTGGCCGATGGCGACATAGAAGTCGTCGGCGTCGATCTCAATGACCACCTGTTCCGGATTCAGTGCTTCCAGCGAACCGGCCGGGCCGCAGAGGATGACGTTCATCAGCCGCTCCGTCTCCACGGTCAGGGTGTAGGTGGAGGGCAGGTTGATGACCTGCACACAGCTGGCGGGCAGGTTCATGGTCTTGGTTTCCAGACGGGAGCTGTCGAAGCTGACCGTGATGGTGGAGATGTTGTCCAGCAGGCGGATGCCGCTGGGCAGTTCGATGGGCATTTCGTACACCTTATCCAGTGCAAAGGTGGAAAGGTCGATGGTACCCACCGACAGGGTGGACAGACGGTCGATCTGGGACTCCGGGCCGGCCACATTGAGGGTCTTTTTGCTCAGGGAGTAGACCAGCACCGAGGGGTCAAAGTCGCGGGGCGCGTTGATAAAGCTGACTTCCACCGGCAGGGTGGCCAGCTTATACACCTGCAGCGTGACCTCGACGCTGTCTGTTTCCAGAGTAGTATACTCAAATTTCACCTCTCCGCCGCTGCGGGTGTAAAAACGCAGGCCGGTGTCCAGAGTGACGGGACTGGTCAGCTCGCCGCTGTAGGTCACCTCGGCGGTGCAGGTCTCCACCTTGCTCAGCTCGGTGCTGGGTCCGGAGAGCGTCACCGTCTCCTTCGAGATGTCGGTGCCGTAGAGGATATAGCCGTCTGCTATCTTCAGGTAATTCGTCGTCACCTGGATGGGCAGGGTCTTTTCTTCCACCACATCGAACACCACGTCCACGGTGTTGTCGCCGTCGATGGAGACGGACACACCGGTGAGCAGGGTGCTCTGGCTCCGCACCTGAAGGCGCAGGCTCTTTTCGCCGCTGTCGCGGACGCTGGACCAGTCGGGGTAGACGACAAAGTCGTTGGCCGACAGGCTGCCGATGGTGTAGCCGTCGCCGGAAAGCTTCAGGTTGACCGTTTTTTCCTCCGCATTGACGATGCTCAGGCCCCGGGAAGTGTAGGCAGCCGAATCATAGCTGAAGTCCACCGGAACATTATAGATGGTGGTGGTGGTGCCGGGCTGCACGACGATGGTGACAGCCATCCACGCGATGACCGCACCCAGCAAAGAAAGCAGGAGCCGGATGCGGCGGTCGTTCAGCAGATTGCGCTTGGGGGATACGGCAGGCTTGCCGTTGTTCTGCTCAGTGCTCATTGCTGCTCATCCTCCTCCTTGTTGTTCACCCAGTTCAGCAGGCGCTTGCCCCGGGCCTTCCAGCCCTCGGCAGCGCTCTTCTCGCTGGCGGTCTCCTTGGGTATCATCTCATCCACCAGCCGGGTGTAAAGGGTCTGACGGTCAAAGTGGCGCATGAGCACACCGTTTTTCGCCATCGAGATGATGCCCGTCTCCTCGCTGACCACGATGGCGATGGCGTCGGAGTTCTCGGCGATGCCGAGGCAGGCGCGGTGGCGGGTACCCATGTCTTTGCCCAGGTCCAGGTTGTTGGAAAGGGGCAGCACACAGCCTGCGGCCTTGATGCGGCCATTCTCGATGATGGCTGCGCCGTCGTGGAGGGGGGTACCCTCGTAGAAGATGGTACCCAGCACCTCGAGGTTGACTGCGCTGTTCACAGGCGTACCGGTGCGGACGATCTCAGAAAGGTTAGTGTTCCGTTCCAGCACGATGAGCGCGCCGGTCTTGGTCTCCGAAAAGCGCTCTGCCGCGTCGCAGATGGCGATGATGGCGCTGCGCCACGCGCCCTTGAGGCTGGTGTCGTTGTAGCGGTTTTTATTGAAGAAGCGATAGGCCCACTGGTCGGTCTGGCCCATCCGCTCCAGCGCACGCCGTATCTCGGGCTGGAACAGCACCACCAGCGTCAGCAGACCGACTTGCAGCAGCGAGTTGAGCAGCCAGGTGACGGTGCGCATATTCAGGATGTTGGCCACCAGATAGACCGCCAGCACGATGAGCGCGCCCTTGGCCAGCTGGCCGGCGCGGGTGCGGTTGACGATGCCCAGCAGCTGGTAGATGAGGAACGCGATGATGAGGATGTCCAGCAGGTCTACCAGCTTGAAGGTCTGGAAGTTTGCTACGATAGAGTTCAGAGTCATGGGTCACATTCTCCCGTTCACACTGCTTCGATGAGGGCGACGGCATGGGCCGCGATACCCAGCCCCTCGCCGGTAAAGCCCAGATGCTCCTCGGTGGTGGCTTTGACGCTCACGGCGTCCACCGGCATCCCGAAAGCCTCGGCCAGCTTTGCCCGCATGGCCGGGATGTGGGGGGCCAGCTTCGGGCGCTGGCAGAGGATGGTGGCGTCGATGTTCTCGATGCGCCAGCCGTGCTCGGTCACGATTTCTGCCACACGGCGGGCCAGCATGAGGCTGTCGGCCCCGGCGTACTCTTCCGCCGTATCGGGGAAGTGCTGGCCGATGTCGCCCAGCGCCGCTGCGCCCAGCACGGCATCCATGACCGCGTGGGCCAGCACGTCGGCGTCCGAGTGGCCCAGCAGGCCCTTCTCATACGGCACTTCCACGCCGCCCAGGATGAGCTTGCGGCCCTCCACCAGACGGTGGACGTCGTAACCATGACCAATGCGCATTTTCTTTCCTCCGTTCCCGGCCCGGGGCAGGTCCTCCCGGGTGGTGATCTTGATGTTTGCGTAGTCGCCCTGTACCAGCTCCACCGGACGGCCCGTCAGCTCGAACAGGCTGCAATCATCGGTGACGAGGCGGGCGCTGGCCTCGTCCAGTTCATCCAGCGCCGCCAGATAGGCGGCCCGGTCGAAGCACTGGGGCGTCTGCACCGCATAAAGGGTGCTGCGGTCGGGGGTGTTCTCCACCATGCAGCCTTCCGGCACAGTCTTGCCGTCGCCGCCCTTCGCCTGCTTGATGGTGTCCTTCACCGGCACCGCCGGGGCGGCGGCACCGCAGCGGGCAGCGGCCGCTATCGTATCGGCGATAACGCTCTGGCTCACGAAGGGCCGGGCCGCGTCGTGGACCGCCACCAGTTTGCCGTGGGCAGCGGCCACACCGCTGCGGGCGCTCTCGGCGCGGGTCGAGCCGCCCCTCACCAGCCGCACCGGCTTTTTGCAGCGGGCAGCGGCCCGCTGGGCATTCTCACCGGACGCGCCGGTCACGATCACCAGCTCGTCCACCTCCGGACACTC
>ENA-OQOA01000489-OQOA01000489.1-human-gut-metagenome-genome-assembly--contig:-NODE-489-length-17125-cov-4.024179_pt1 | contig 17125 bp, 19 predicted proteins | sample MGYA00242633_ERZ504888 | MGnify/ENA primary metagenome ERZ504888 (study PRJEB26092, sample SAMD00036372) | human gut metagenome | host: Homo sapiens | study: EMG produced TPA metagenomics assembly of... | reverse complement strand
AACTATCACAATTAAACTTCAAGTGCATCTTATGATGTTTGCACACCTGCTTTTCTCATATATGCTGTCTGACGTTGGCTAAATTTACGAAAAATGAATGTGTGGCTAAAATCAAAGGGAGCGGCATGAAGGGCGGAATTGTGCGTAAAGCGCACAATTCCGCCCTGTTTCGTCCCACTTGATTTTAATTGAATATTCAGTATTAAATTATGTCGCAACACAGACAAATATAAGCTACAGGCAGTTCTGCATACTATGTGAAATGCACTTGAAGTTCAATCGTGCTGAATCTTAGACTTTTCCTTCGTTCCCAGCTAGCTTCGTACATGGATGTACGAAGCAATGAGGCCGCGCCATGGACGGCGCGTCCGAATGGTAGCGTCACCTATAACTACCTATATGAAAAGTCTTAGAGTAAGCCGATTGAAGCTTCTGGCATTGAACATAGTGTGCAGGACTGCCTGTAGCTTATATTTGTCGTCCGTTCGTCACCAACTAATATTCAATTAAACAACAATTATCTTGTCTTATTCTTTATCTCTGTATCTATCTTCTCAACAAACTCATCAAGTGGAAGTGTTGTTGTATCCTGCTCACCATGAAGTCTATATGATACTGTCTTGTTTTCCTGTTCGTTAAAGCCAATAACAAGAAGATATGGAACCTTCTGGATCTGTCCCTCACGCATACGATATCCAAGCTTTTCTGCTCTGTCATCAAGTTCTACTCTTACATCCTTTGCAGAAAGTGCATCTACTATTTCGTGTGCATAATTCATGATTTCTTCATTGTCTGTCTTAACAGGCATTACTCTTACCTGTACTGGTGCAAGCCATGTTGGAAGGTTACCCTTTGTTTCTTCAAGTATATATGCCATGAATCTGTCAAGAGAACCAAGTATAGCTCTGTGAAGCACAACAGGTGTCTTCTTCTCACCATCCTTGTCTACATATGAAAGATTAAACTTGGCTGGAAGACAGAAGTCTAACTGGCATGTTGAAAGTGTAATCTCGTTACCTACAGCTGGCTTTACATTAACATCAAGCTTAGGTCCATAGAATGCTGCCTCACCTATTTCTTCTGTATATTCAATTCCAAGGCTGTTCATAACATCTCTTAATGCATTCTCTGCCTTGTTCCACATTTCATCATCATCATGGTACTTTGTCTTGTTTTCTGGATCACGAAGTGAAAGTACACAACGATAGTTAGTAATTCCAAAATCCTTGTATGTGCTGAATATAAGATCAACTACACTTGATATTTCATCCTTAATCTGCTCTGGTGTTACGAAAAGATGGGCATCATTCTGACAGAAATGTCTTCCTCTCTCGATACCCTTTAATGTACCACTTGATTCATATCTGAAATCATGTGCTATCTCACCGATTCTTATAGGAAGATCCTTATATGAATGAAGTCTGTTAGCATATATCATCATATGGTGAGGACAGTTCATTGGTCTTAGTACAAAGCTTTCATCATCAACCTGCATCGCTGGGAACATGTTTTCTTTATAGTGATCCCAGTGACCTGATGTCTTATAAAGATCTACTGTTCCAACACAAGGTGTAAGAACATGCTGGTAGCCAAGCTTTCTTTCTTTATTCTTTATATAATTCTCAAGCTCCTGCCATATAACATATCCCTTTGGAAGATACATAGGAAGTCCACGTCCGACTAAGTCATCAACCATGAAAAGCTGCATATCTTTGCCAATCTTTCTGTGATCTCTTTCCTTAGCTTCTTCAAGCTCCTGAATGTGTGCTTCAAGCTCCTCTGGTGTTGGGAAACATACACCATATATTCTTTGAAGAACCTTATTATTGCTGTCACCCTTCCAGTATGCACCTGAATGTCTAAGCAGCTTAAAGTTACGGCATAACTTAACATTATCTACGTGAGGTCCACGACATAGGTCTGTAAAGTCACCCTGCTCATAACATGAGATTGTTCCATCTTCAAGATTAGAGATAAGGTCTAACTTATACTCATCATCCTTGAACATCTCCATAGCCTCTTCTTTAGAGATTTCCTTACGGATAATCTTCTTGCCAGACTTTGCAACCTTCTTCATTTCCTTTTCAATCTTAGGAATATCCTCATCTCTTATAACATCATCACCAAGATCTACATCATAGTAAAAGCCTTCTGCAACTACTGGTCCAACCCAGAACTTAGCCTGTGGATAAAGATGCTTTATTGCCTGTGCCATAAGATGTGCACATGAATGATTTAATGTTTTTAACTGTTCATCTTCTTTAAAATTAACCATTGTTTTTCTCCTTCTAATAAATCATTTCTTAAATTCTTTCCCTATTCTGCCAGCATTCCTATAACAGCATACTTATACAGTTGTTTTAATATTAAATATATTGTTATAACAACTTCATCTGGCTGTTACTACAACGAAAGCACCCATAGGTAGGTACACTTTCGCCTGCCTAAGGGTGCTTTCACACGGTTCCACCTTATTATTTCACTTTCATGGTCTGTAACGTACACCATACGGTAACGCTTCGAAGCATACAGCAGCTTAAAGCCTCCTTCAGCTCTTTTACGCACAGCTCAGGAATGGTTTTCATGTAATAGTCACATAAACTGCTTCCACCATATGCAGCTCTCTCTGTATGCTCCACATACACTACTCTTTCCGTCATAGCTTTTATTTATTTGCTTTACTGGTTGTTATTGTACCACGTGATTGTTCAATTAACAACACATTTTTTAAAAAGAGCCATTATTCTTTACTCTTAAAATGTATTTCTGGAACTGCTACTCCTTCATATGTGACATGTGTTTTCTTTTTATCCACGCCTTCTGTGTCCTGTTCTGTTTCTTTTGTCACTGCCATATCAGGGCTTTCATCATCCTGACCATTTATATGAATCTCTGGAATCGCCAGATTATCATATGAAAGATTGTAACCTTTTTTAGGAGTGTTATCTTTATTCCTGATTTTTTAATAAAATTAAACATATCGTTCCCCTGATTTAAAACAGCTATGACTATCAGCCAATACCCACAGTTTAACTGTTTTAACTTTTACATTTATAGTAAATTAATAAACAACGTAATAACAAGACTGTTAAGGAAATCTGCGAAAAGACTTCCTATTAATGGGATGATAAGATACGCCTTAACTGATGGAACATATTTATCACATAAGGCCTGCATATTGGCCATGGCATTTGGTGTTGCACCCATACCGAAGCCACATGTACCAGCAACAAGCACCGCAGCATCATAATCTCTTCCCATAACATTAAATACTACAAAATATGTATAAAGTATTATTAACACTACCTGTGCCACAAGAAGTATGACAAGTGGAAGTGCAAGTGATGCAAGCTGCCACAGCTTAAGTGTGATCATAGCCATTCCAAGAAAAAGCGAAAGCGCTATACCACCGAGGTCGTTTATCTCCCCCATATGTATAACAAACTTATCGTTTTCTGCATATTCTGCAATATTTCTCATAAGTGCTGCTGCTATCATAGCTCCGATATATATAGGAAATGTCATTCCTGTCTGTGTAAGTGCCCATGAAAATACTGTACCTATTCCTATCGCTATAATAAGCTGGAATACCGCTGCCGCATACATCTGTGTATGACGCTCATGCTTCTTCTCATCCTCAACTAACAGACTATCATCCTCTGGAATAGCTGTTTTTAAAAGATCCTTCTTCTCTATAAGCCTCTTGCCTAAAGGTCCACCTATAATACTTCCGAATATAAGTCCGAAAGTTGCCGCTGCTGTACATATAGTTGTAGCCCCCTGTACATTAAAATCTTCAAGTACAGGACCAAATGCACCTGCTGTACCATGCCCACCTACCATAGGTATGGAACCTGTACACATTCCTATAAGTGAGTTGAGACCTAATAATTTTGAAAGTCCTACTGCCACAAAATTCTGCGTAAATATAAGCACGATCACAAGCCCAAGAAATACTATCAAAGACTTTCCACCCTTCTTTAGCACCTTAAGATTCGCCTGAAATCCTACAGACGTAAAGAAGAATACCATACACACTTCCTTTAATATATCATCAAACTCAAATTCAAGAATACCTGTTGCGTAACATATACATGTAAATATAGCAAACAGAAATCCACCAACTACAGGAGCTGGAATACAAAATCTCTCAAGTATATCTATCTTCTTTCGTAAATAACTTCCAAGCATCAGGACAGCAACAGCAACTGCCATCGTCTGATACATATCTAACTGAATCTTCATATATCTCTCCATTTCATTTAACGTATTAAAAATATCTGCTGCAGGCTGTTATTCTGTCATTCTGTTCTGACACTCACACCCTGTTTTGTATAATACGCCGCCGCTCCGGCATGAAAAGGAATATCTATACCACCTGTTGCTGCATTCACATCAAATATAGAATCAAGTGATGTGGCATTCTTAATATCTGTGCTATGTGAGAATATAATGCTCGTAATCTGTTCCGTTACCCCTGCTGACAGGTTAGCTGATGCCACAAGTACTGCCCTCACACCTATTGTATTAACAGGCTCACTTTGTCCTGTATATGTATCAGCTGGTATTGTATATCTCTCATACAAAGGATATGCGGTTAACATTTTCTCTATACATTTCTCATCAATACTTATGACATCTATAGAACATTTCTTAGAAAGCTGCTCTATAATACCTGTTCTTATTCCTGATGTAATAAACATAGCATCTATTTCGCCTGCTATCAGCTTATCCACAGCTTCTGAATAGTCCATGTTAACTGTCTTTACAAGCTCCTCTGTAATGCCGCTTACTTTAAGTATCTCTTCTGCATTCTTCTCTGTTCCTGACTCAGCCGCACCTATACTTACAGTTTTACCCACAAGGTCATCAATCGTTTCGATACCTGATGCACTTTTTACTATTATCTGGCAGACTTCTGTATACAATGCTGCCACAGCTTTATAACCCTTCTTATAATCTCCGTCCTTAAAAGTCCCTTTACCATTATATGCATCACTTAACATATCCGCCTGGACTATTCCAAGGTCTATATAGTCTCCGGATAAAAGCCTGAGATTCGCTACTGAGCCTGCTGTAGCCTTAGTTTCAAATGAATAATCGCTCATATCCTCATGTGCAAGCTGTGAAAATGTACTCGCATACGAATAATACACTCCACCTATATCTGCCGCACCAAATCTTATATTCTTACCTGTACCACTGCACCCAGTCATAACAAGCATAATAAAAGCAAGCATCAACGCCGCTGTCCGTTTCATAAATAACTCTCCTGTATGTATTATTAATTATAAGTAACTACTGCATACAAATCATGATTTTAGCGCAGAAATCTATTTTCATGCTATTAACCACGTAACATCAATTCCTGTTCCACTACTTCACCATTTTTTATATATTTTCTTGGCACTCTCTTACTTACTGCACATGTCAGCTCATAAGGAATAGTTCCAGCCATCTTTGCCATCTTCTCGATAGGATTCTTTTTACCAAAAATCTCAACCTCGCTTCCGACATCTACCCCTGTCTTATCTGTTAAATCTATCATGCACATATCCATACATATTTTGCCTCTTTGTGGTGCCAGTCCTTCACTTGTCATAAGCTCATATCTGTTAGAAAGACATCTAAAGAATCCATCAGCATATCCATAAGGAACAACGCCTATTCTTGTTTTCTTATCTGTCTTATATATTCCACCATAGCTTATGGCTGTTCCTTGTGGATACGTCTTTATAGTGCTTACTGTTGTCTTAAGGGACATCACTGGCTTAAGGTCGAGCTCATTTGCAAATTCACCATATCCATACAGCAAAAGACCCGGTCTTACCATATCCAGCCATGTTTCCGGATATCTTGCAACTGCCCCTGTATTAGCACAGTGCCTTATCGCAAACTTCCTTCCCAGCTTCTTTTCAACCGCATCTATTACACTTGTAAACAATTCAAACTGATGTTTTGTATATGCCTTACATTCATCACCAAGCTCATCTGAAACAGCAAAATGCGTAAATATTCCTTCAGGCATAAGTCCTGGAAGTAAGCACCCCTCACATATTCCCTCAACACCACTGTCAAAGTATTCGCCATCACACAGATAGCCAAGTCTTGACATACCTGTATCAACCTTTATGTGTATCTTTAATATACCACCGCACTTAACTGCTTCCTCACTGTATTCAAGTGCTTTAGCCTTACATGTAACTGCCTGTGTTATATTATTCTTTATAAGCTCACCAACCTCTTCCTTAGGTGTATGTCCAAGAATAAGTATTGGCATTGTTATACCGTTGTGTCTTAACTCTATAGCCTCATCTATACTGCTCACTGCAAGATAATCTGCACCAAACTCTTCAAGAAGCCGGCTTACCTGTACCGAGCCATGACCATATGCATCTGCCTTTACTACCCCTAAAACTTAACATTATCACCTATTCTTTTTCGTAATGTCTTATAATTATGAGCAAGAGCATCAAGATCTATCTCTGCCCATGTTCTTCTTAATGTTGACTTCATATTAATCTCCATTCCTGCGCATGTTTTGCACTGACCATCATTTCATCTATTATATTCTGATTGACATTTTCATGCAACTATTCTCTTTTATTATTCTACGCTTCGTACAACTCTACTCTTTCGTCAGTAATCTCCATCTCTACCCTGTTGGTATTCATCTGCTGGTCATTAACCTCCATGGTATACTCAAGTAAAATATGTATTGCATCCTCCTGCCTTTCTATCATGAGGACACTTGTAAATATAGAGATATTAATACTTCCATAAGGAGTATTATAACAGCTGACCGTTTTCTGTTTTTTACGAATTCCATACATGTTGTGATAGCACCCTTTCTGCTTACTTCAACACAGTCATCTGATATTTTTATAAGACTTACTGACTTCTGGTCTGCACCATCATAGACTTCTTCAAACTTTATATATTCCTTGCCTCCACGCTTTGTATATCTGCCTACATTTATGACTTCTATATTATCAGCCTCTTCTTTAATGCTTCCATCTGCTGCCTGTTCTTCTAACGCAAGCCCTTTTAACTTAATATACACCTTATCTTTCATATATTCCTTACTCCATTTTTATTTGTATTTTTCATCTGCCGGAATCTGCACAGCTTTTTAACCACTATATTAATCACTTAATAAATCACTCAATATCACTCAATAATTACTCAATAATTACTCTATAAATCTGTTAAATATCTTAAGATACTTAAATCTAAACTTCACATTTTCCCCTGATACCATACTGTATTCTTCCTCTGTGAGCACTCCTTTAAGTTCTTCCTTTGACTCCTCTGGAACCTCACCATATACAGCATCAACAAAACATAAAGGTGGATATAAGACACACCACCAGTTTTTACCCTGTGCCTCTCCTATATCTACCCTGAAAGCCTCATATTCTCCGGGTGGAAATGTCATGTCTCCATATGTTTTCATAGGAAAATAACAGTTCTCAAAATACACGTTAACATCACTTTCATCTCCAAGACTCCTAAGTGTTGCAGCTGCAACATTCCTTATATTCTCACTTTCGTTATAAAGCAGCTGTCTGGACTCATCAACTGACTGTGACTTTGAAAGAACCGGACTTATATAAGCCAGCACTGCCTCTTTGACCTGCAGTTTAAGCCACTGGTCTTCTTTTGAATCACTTTCTGCCCTTACATGAAACCTGATAATATTAGAAGCAATTCCCTTCTGAAGCTGTCTTTCCTCACTGTCACTATACAACCTGCCACCTGCAATTACAAGCATAATTGTCGCGGCTAAGATAAATACCCAGCCAGCCTTATTGTTTTTATCACATTTTTTATTAATATGCTTTTTCCCATATCCTCCAGATTTTCCACTACTCATTATTCCCTCCATAATATTTATGTACTAAATAAGCTTTTAACAATAATAGCAGCTTATAAGCTGCCTTACGTTTAACATTAATGTTACTCACACATACATAATTCCCATATAATGGAGATCTATACCTAAGCTCTTACAATTTCCATAAAAATAGCAATACCATAAAAATAACGATACCATACAATCTGACTGATTCATATGATATCGTTACTCTTTATGTTATGATATACGCATTAATTATACCTAAATATTAAGAAGTCTTATAATACCCTTTTCCTGGTTATTAACATGCTGTCTTACTATAACCTTGGCCTTCTCAACATCTTTATCTGAAAGCTGCTTTATGATATCGTTGTGCTCACTTATAAGAATAGAATGGGTCCTTGCATCCTTAACATATTCAAGACGATATCTGTACATCTGCTCACTAAGACTGTTGATAAGCTGTATAAGCCTCTGGTTATCTGTCATTGAATATATAATATTATGAAATGCCACATCAGCATTTACTATCGCTACCACATCCTTTGATACTATAGCCGCTTCAAACACCCTGTTAGCTGTTTTCAACTCTTCTATGTATTCTGCTGTAACATTTTTACATGCAAGTGTTGCTGCAAGCTCCTCAAGTGCTGAACGTACTTCAAGAACATCCCTCATGTCTTTAACAGTTATATGGGCAACCTCTGCGCCCTTTCTTGGTATCATAATAACAAGTCCTTCAAGCTCAAGCTTTCTTATAGCCTCTCTTATAGGTGTACGGCTTACACCAAGCTTGTTAGCAAGCTGTATCTCCATAAGCCTTTCACCAGGCTCCATCTCTCCGGTAAGAATAGCCTGTCTTAATGTATTGAATACAACATCTCTTAATGGAAGGTACTCATTAACATCCATCTTTAATTCGCCTTTCATCTTCTAATCCTCCATATGTATATCTCTATATTAGTAAACTTCCGGTTTTCGTATGACATCATATATTTTCTAATATACACAATCCCTATACTTAAAATGTTTCTGTTATATATACCTGCCTTGCATCCTCCTGCGCCTTTAGATATTCTTTGCATTTAAGCGCTGTCTGCTCATCAGGAAATATACCAAACACTGTAGGACCGCTTCCACTCATCATGGCATTATACGCCCCCTGGCTTATCATATCGTTTTAATCTTGGCAATAACAGGATACATAGGCACTGTAACATCCTCAAGCACATTCCCCATACGCTCTGCTACCTTCTTAACATCTCCTTCGTTAATAGCTTCAATAATAGCATCTATATCTGGATGCTTCGTTATAGCACCCGCATCAAGACTTTCATACACCATTTTTGTTGAAACATTGATAGGTGGCTTGGCAACCACTATATGACAATGTGGCATAGGTGAAAGCTTTGTAAGTTTCTCTCCTATTCCTTCTGCAAGTGCTGTTCCTCTCATAATGCAGTATGGAACATCTGCACCTATCTTAACCCCCTGTTTCATAAGCTCTTCGTTGGATAAACCAAGTTCAAAGAGTCTGTTAATTGCAAACATCGTTGACGCAGCATCTGTACTTCCACCTGCCATTCCTGCTGCTATAGGAATGAACTTGTTAAGGTCTACATCTATACCACCGCTAAATCCATACTCATCCTTCATAAGCTTGTAAGCCTTGTATATCAGATTGTTTTCATTAACAGGAAGAAACTTAAGATTAATGTTAATCCTTATCTCATCTTCGGGAATCTTTGTGATTATAAGCCTGTCATATATTCCAACAGTCTGCATAACCATTCTGACATCATGGTACCCATTCTCCCTTTTACCCAATACATCAAGACCAAGATTAATCTTGGCTCTCGCCTTAAGTCTAATTGAATCCATATCTTTTATCTCCAGTTTTTATACAAGTATTAGTGTCAAAATCACCTTTCATACTCATATCATTATATAAAACATATTGTATGAAAGCAAGTACAATGAGCCAAATTATACGTAAATTGTTGCAAACAGTTGCTTTTTAACGCACTGCTTAAAGTAAGTCATAATACATATTAAAAATTCCCGGAACCAGAACTTATTGGCCGGTTTCGGGAATGGTATAAAGATATAAAATCATGTAATCATGAAATAAATATATTAATTAAACCGCTTCGTTAACATCGGCAGCTGAAGCTTCAACATCTGAATTCTTAGTTTTTCAATCTTAATGGTTGACTTCTTCCAGATACCTGTCCAGTAAAGTATATAAAGTATTACAGCTGATGTAGCATTACTTACTACAACCGCATACCACACGCTCTCTACCCCCATTCCAAGCACATGGGAGCATACCCATAAGGTAAGGAATCTGAATATCCAGATACGTGTTGCATCTACTGCCATAGTTATCATAGTATGCCCACAGCCCTGAAACAGTCCCTGTGTAACATTATAAAACGCATTTGTCCAACAGCACATTGCCATGATTGATAAGAAATCTGTTGCAAGTGGTACTACATGCTCATCAGTTGTAAAGAATCTGACCATAGGCTCTGCAATAACTCTTCTTGAAAGAATCATGCCACATACAAACAGGAATATCGCCCCTATTCTAAGCGCTATATGATATGATTTATCAGTCCTTTTTACATTGCCAGCACCCATATTCTGACCAACGATAGTTGATATGGCAGAACCGATACCATTAGCCGGCATGGTTATGATACTGTTTATCTTGTTACCTATGCCATATGCTGTCATCGCAGTTGCTCCATACACATTGACATTCTTAGTCATAAGAAGGAAACCAAACTGCATTGTACTTCCGCCTATAGCTGTAGGCAGACCTATCTTTAATATAGACATAACCTTGCTTTTATCAAACCTGAAGCCCCTGAAGTTAATACGCACAAGCTGGTTCTTTCCAGTAAGGGCAACTACTCCTATAACTGCACTTGGAATTTTGGCTATAAGTGTTGCAAATGCTGCACCACCTATACCCCACTTAAGTACAACTAAAAAAATGGATCAAGTATGAGATTAATCGAAACACCAAGTATATTAAGCAGTAATGGTCTTACAGTATCTCCCTGTGCCTGCTTTACCGCAGAATACAGATTAATCATAAAAAGGAATGGTAAATCCATAACTACTATTCTTAAATATGTAAGTCCATAATTATATATATCACCTTCCGCTCCAAGCCATCTTACAAGACCTGATGAACATAACCAGCATATGCATGCACATACAACAGAAAACCCAAGTGAAGTTATACATATATGGTTAGCCATAGAATTTGCCTGTTTATCTTCCCTTGCACCAAGATACTGTGATATAAGAATCGCACCCGCTGTTGTTATGCCAGCTCCGAAATTAATAAGTATATTCTGAAAAGGCGAAACAAGCGTTATCGCTGCCTGGCTTGTTGTTCCTATCTTTCCAAGCCAGAAGGTATCCGTAAGATTATACATTGACTGTATAAAACTGTTAAGCATAACAGGTATTGCCAGCGTAAGTATTGCCTTTACAAGGTTACCATTAAGAATCATCTCTCTTTTACTGTCACTTATTGGTCTTGCCATGTTTTCTCCCTCTCTTTCCTATATCTGCATATCCTTATCATCTTCCTTATGTCACGATTCGTAGCTTCGCTACTCGCCGCTGCTTCGCAGCCGCTTCCTTTTCTTTTGCGCTCATTATTTCGTAATTTACTCTTTATTTTTTCTAATATATATGTTAGCATAAAAAGCAGTAATTTCTACTAATTAATATTTATATTCAATACAAATTACAGATTATTTGTACGTTTTCGATTTTATGTGCAGAAATGAGGACTACTATGTTACAGGATATGCAAAAGAATTTTGAAATCAAAAAATTAAACGTTCAGCATGTAAGATGAAGGAACCACATTCCCATCCATTTCATGAGCTGTTCTATCTGGCAAAGGGGGAATGTACGGCATTTCTAAGCCATAATATATATAAGTTTAGCAAAGGTGATATAGTCATAGTCCCAGCTGGAACCATACATAAAACTGATTATACAGGAAAAGGTATCAACGAACGTATCGTTATAAGTTTTAAAACATCTGTTACTGACTGGCTGAGTAACGTCGTTGGAACTGATATTGTATCCGATGTCATGCAGACTGGTGTTATAACTATACCTGAAAAAAGAAGGGATTATATAGAAAAGCTTCTTGATAAGCTTATATTTGAAAATGAAGGTCAGGATCCTCTATCACCCGGCTTCGTAAGTGTGGCTCTGGCTGAGCTTATACTCTTCATCGCAAGATGCAAACAGTATGAGGAAAATGTTATAAAAGAAATCGATGTAGACAACCAGATTATGCAGGAGGTTGCCACTTATATATACAACCACTACAGCGAAAAGCTTGTTCTTGAAGACATGGCAAAGCAATTCAACCTGAGCCGTTCATATCTTTCTAAAAAATTTAAAAGTGTAACTGGTTTTGGTTTCAAGGAGTATATTATCAATGTCCGCATAAAACACGCCTGCGAACTACTTCTTAACACGAATAAATCAATAACCACAATTGCTTTTGAATGTGGCTTTAACGACAGCAACTATTTTGGAGATGCATTCCGCAGAACCAAAGGTATATCGCCAAATAAATATAGGAAAAATCAGGAGAATATATAATATTTGCAGCTATTAATTTTCCGCCAGACCAGCCGATATATTAAATATAACAAAAGCCATGGATGGCTGTTACCTTCTTTACATAATTTAATTCACAATCACTAATAATGGTTAGAATGGAGGAATAATATGGGATTAAACGGAGTTAATTCTTATTACACAGGTTACGAGGCAGTCTCTGGTAAAAAGACTGCTGCTAAAGACATAGACAATACAACAGCTTCTAAGAATACAGATGTTGCTGCCACATATGAGGCTTCAAACGTATCTGATAAAGCATCTGCATCTTCTGTAAAAAGCAAGGCTGCTAATCCAGAACTCATAGCAAAGCTTAAAGCTGACTCTGATAACCGCTTACAACAGCTTCAGTCACTTGTCACTAATATGTTTAAGAAGCAGGGAATAACTATAGGAACTGCTGATGATATGTGGAAGGTGCTTGCGAGTGGTAACTTCACAGCAGATGCTGATACTATTGCCAAAGCAAAGGAAGATATATCCGAGGATGGCTACTGGGGTGTTAAACAGACATCAGATAGAATCTTTGATTTTGCACAGGCTCTTGCTGGTGATGACGAAGAAAAGATGAAAGCTATGAAGAAAGCTGTAGAAAAAGGCTTCAAGGAAGCTACTAAAACATGGGGTAAAGAACTACCTGATATATCTAAGAACACTTACAATGCTGTTATGGATAAGTTTGATAAGTACTTCTCTTCCAAAAAAACAGATTCCACAGAAGCATAATATAACTTAATACAATAAGCTGATAAAGCCAGATAAAATATGCCACACATTTACTTATGTGCATACATATTTTATCTGGCTTATATTTATTGTTTATTTCTGCTCCTGCATACTCTCTTTTATCAGCAACAGCCTTGTACCGCATGGTACAACATCACTGTCAGATAATCTTTCAGCCTTCTCATTGTCACTTCTTATTGCATCACAGGTAGTATTATATTTCTTTGCTATATCCCACATGCTGCATCTGCCATCAGATATATATCCTACCATGGAAGGCAGTGAAGCATAATACTCTTCATCTGTTGGTATGTACTCACACTCATCTATGGTAGGAAAATCTACCGGTTCAAAGCATATGGCATCCAGTGATACTACTGCCTTCACCTCTATCTTTGCATTACTTCCCATAGATGCTGTAAGCTGTTCTATACATGGCCTTATCTGATATTCTATATTCTCTTTATCATACTCTTTAACTGCTACGACCCCGGTGTATGGTATAACAGAATTTACGCTGCCCATAGGTGCATTATCATCAGATGTTATGTAACATACATTTACCATAACTGCACCTCTTACTTCTATGCCCTCTGGAACACATTCATAGTCATCTATCTGGACTCTGGCAGTTGCATTCACTATCTGCAGAAGGTTAATATAATCTGCCAGCTTTATGTTATCAGAAACTCTGCACTTTGTATTGTTTCTTATAAGAAGCTTCTTAAGATGTACATCTGACTGTTTTTTATTCATTGTTCCTAACGGAACATATATATCCCACAACGCTGTCTTTTTACTGTCTTTATATGAGCGGATATCCATATCAAGTACAAGTTCTACTGCTATATCCCTGTTATTCCCATCATAATCAGGTTTTACATCGATATTTTTCCCCGTCATATTAAAGCCTACATAACATATACTGTCAGGGTCGGCACCACTCACATCTATTATCCCTGTAAATGGAACTGCTGTCTCATACCATTGAACAGAGCCCGCAGCATCATTTCCAATATACATTATAAATACACTCAGTTCTCCGCTTACGCTTAACCCATCTTCTGTCATCCGCGTACTCACATTTCTTACATCAACATCATCCCATACAAGCTCTGATATATCTGTTTTTCCGTTGGCAATGACATACTCTCCTTAATTCTTAGATTATCACGCATATTGACATCCATCTGCGCATACTCATAATCCTTGAAAAGAAGCTGCGGCTTGCATCCCCCATCTTCTGATATCTGTGCTGCGACTTTTGCATTTTTAATCTCTTCACAGGTAACTGTGATACTTACTATCGCTTTAACACTTATCTTTCTTGAGTTAACAGGTTTGATTGTGAGGTCTTCTATGTATGCTTTACATGTCACATCTGTATCGGATGCATCACATGACAGATTCACATTCTCCACAAAATGCAGGCTTCCATCCAGTCTTACCGGTATAAGTCTGCCTCCCTCCTGTCCTTTACCTATATATAGCACGGCATATTTCAGATTACCCTCCACCTGTGCTTTATCCTGATTAACCCTTACGCCATCAGTCACAACCAATCCAAAATCCTTTATTATACTGTCTATATCTGTCTTACTGTCTGGTACATTATAATCATCATCCAGTGTTATCTGCGTTGTATTAGAGCATTTTATAGTATATTCATGAATATTGTCATATTTAAGCTCCAACTCATATACCTCCTGATATCAATGTTTGCTGACAGTGAACTGCTTTATTAAAGCGGATCCACTCGATTCTACCATCATTCTATGCCTGGATCATCCCTTGTATTCCTTATTAATCCATAATCTTACTTATTCACATTACAAGCAGCCGTATCTATCATAGAAAATCTGAATATATATGTCATGCTACATCCTAAACACCACTGTCTCATCCCTTTTTTCATATTTTAGTACTATGTATGGTGTTGTTGGCACTTCATTAACAGGCTCATTTTCCGCAGGTCCCATAAGTGTAAAATCAGCATATATAGCATTACCACTCTTATAGACATCATTTACCTTAATGCTATATCCTGATGTTTCCTTGGTTCCAAAACCTGCAACAACATATGTATAATCTTTCGTTGTATATGTCATTCTTAATGTATTTGTTTTTTTGTTATCTATAAGCTTCTTTAGCTCTGCCGGAAGATCTTCATTCTCTACTACTGTATAATCAATCACCTCATGCTCTTTTGACTCATTCTTACTGCAGCCAGTCATAGTCATGATGCTTAAAACTATGATGCATAATATTGCAGGTAATATGTATATGTATCCTTTTAAAGCACAGAAATATTCTTTTGATGTATACTTATCCACAGATTGCTTTGCATCCTTAGTATTATATCCACATAATCGAGACATAAAAAAATCCCCTTGTTAATAAGACTAATAATATCTTATTAACAAGGAGATTCCTTTATGCTTATATTTATTAATATTTTTATAGCTTCAATAATCAGTCAGCGACATATCCTTTACTCTTAATAACATCTATAACCTGATCCACATACTTTTCACACTCATCATGAGTTCCGGCCTCAACCATAACTCTTATGACAGGCTCCGTACCACTCTCTCTTACAAGTATACGTCCATTCTCACCAAGTGTATCTGCCACTCTTTCTACTGCTGCCTTAACATCCTCATCGTTCTGTGCTGTAGGCTTATCATATACACGTACATTCTTAAGCACCTGTGGATATATGTGAAGTGGTGCTGCAAGCTGTGCTAATGACTTTTTCTTTGCTATCATAACCTCCATCATCTTAAGTGCTGTTATGATACCATCACCCGTTGTTGCATACTTGCTGAATATGATATGTCCAGACTGTTCACCACCAAGACGATATCCATTCTGTGACATACACTCATATACATACTTATCTCCAACCTTAGTCTTTTCATAATCAATACCTGCAGCATCGAAAGCCTTATAAAGACCAAAGTTCGACATAACTGTTGTTACAACAGTATTATCTATAAGCTTTCCTCTCTCCTTCATATAACATCCATATATATAAAGGATATGGTCTCCTGTTATAACATCACCATTCTCATCTACACAAAGACATCTGTCAGCATCACCATCAAAAGCAAAGCCTGCATCAAGATGCTCTCTCTTTACAAGATCACATAAACCTTCAATATGTGTAGAACCACAGTTAGCATTGATATTAGTTCCATCAGGGCTTGCATTGATAACATAAGTCTTGGCTCCAAGTGCATCAAACACAGCTTTAGCCAGTGTCCATGCACTTCCGTTAGATGCATCAAGACCTATACGCATTCCCTTAAAGGAATATATGGCAAGACTCATAAGATATCCCATATATCTGTTACGTCCTGCTGTATGATCTACCGTACAGCCTATCTGTTCCTTTGTGGCATATGGGATATCTCCCATCTCACCATCAAGATACTTTTCTATTTCACCTATAACATCTTCTCTCATCTTTTCGCCTTTGCTGTTGATGAGTTTAATACCATTGTCATAGAAAGGATTATGGCTTGCTGATATCATAATACCGCAATCAAAATCCTCTGTTCTTGTTACATAGGCAACACTTGGTGTTGTTGTTACATGCAGAAGATAAACGTCTGCTCCTGATGCTGTAAGTCCTGCAACAAGAGAATACTCAAACATATAACTGCTTCTTCTTGTATCCTTACCAATAACAATCTTAGCTTTTCCATCTTCCTTTTCCTTACCATAAAACCATCCAAGGAATCTTCCAACCTTAAATGCATGATCTACTGTAAGTGTAACATTAGCTTCTCCACGGAATCCATCAGTGCCAAAATACTTTCCCATTATTCTGCCATCATCCTCTCTGTTGACCAGATTTCAACTTCATACTTG
>ENA-OQOA01000487-OQOA01000487.1-human-gut-metagenome-genome-assembly--contig:-NODE-487-length-17168-cov-3.482777_pt1 | contig 17168 bp, 14 predicted proteins | sample MGYA00242633_ERZ504888 | MGnify/ENA primary metagenome ERZ504888 (study PRJEB26092, sample SAMD00036372) | human gut metagenome | host: Homo sapiens | study: EMG produced TPA metagenomics assembly of... | reverse complement strand
CAGTCCGTTAAGATCTCCTCGGCAAGAATCGCTCCCGCTTCCTCGTGAGAAATTCCCTTTTCATACTGATCAGCTCTCCCAAGATCATGAAGCAATGCAGTCGCATAAATGATATCTTTGGACACAGGAAGTCTTTTTTCAAGGATCATCAGATAACTGATTCTTGCCACCGACAAAAAATGTTCTATATCATGACCGCAAAACTTTCGATCTATTTCTAATTGTTGTAGTCTTTCGTATGTCTCCTTGTATTTCTCATGCCATACGATCTTTTGGAATCTTTCCACTGTTTCTATCCTCTATTTTAATTCATTCTGAAATGATAATGTACCACAGATTATGATCACGTCTTCTTTATCTGCTTGTTGTTTTACCTCTTCAAGACACTCTTTCAGTCTCTGTCTTTCTTCTACATCATGATGATATTTTCTTACACATTCTGCAAGATCTTTGCTTGATAAGGCCCTCGCATTATCTGGTGCTACCGTATAAACTTTTGCTGCCATCGGCGTAAGGATCTGTATCATCTGTTCATAGTCTTTGTCTGATAACACTCCCATTATATAGATTAATCGTCTATTTGTAAAATTATTTTGTAAAAAATTTAACAGACTTTTCGCTCCATCCGGATTATGTGCTCCGTCACAAATGACTAGTGGGTCCTTTTCTAAGATCTCAATCCTGCCTCTCCAGATTGTTTTGCGTAATCCGTCTTCTGTCTGAAATTCACTGATACAATAATAATTTCTTATCGTATTCAATGCTTCTAATGCCAAGGCAGCAGTTATTGATCTGATGTCTTCCAAGAAGCGGGATTTCTACCTTTTCATAGCATCTTCCATCAGATGAGCGATAAGAAAAGCTCTCCCCATTTAAAGATTCACTTAACACACGGATTCCTTCCGAATTTACAAAAGTAACCTTGCAGTGCATCTCTTTTGCTTTTTCCTTGATCACTTCGTTTACGGATTCTTGATTGTTATATGAAATAACTGGACATCCTTCTTTTATGATCCCTGCTTTTTCTGCTGCGATCTTTTCTATCGTGTCTCCAAGAAACTGCATATGGTCCATTCCGATCGATGCAATGATCACCGCGATCGGTTTCTTAACTACGTTCGTTGCATCAAGTCTGCCACCCATTCCTGTTTCCAATAACACAACATCCACTTTTTTATCGAGAAATAAGAAAACTGAGTGCCGTTTCAATCTCAAACATTGTCGGATGTGACATCCCGTCTCTCACCATCTCATCTGAAATTTTCTTATTTTTTCCATATAAAAGCACAGATCTTCTTTCGAAATGTTCTCTTCATTGATGCGAAATCTCTCTTCGTAGCAAAAAGATGCCGGGGAGACATACCTCCCCGCACGATATCCACTTTCTCTGAAGATTCCTGCAAGAAATGCAAGTGTTGATCCTTTTCCATTGGTTCCGGCAATATGAACCACTTTAAGCTGATCCTGTGGATTTCCAAGTCTTTCTAATAATTCTTTGATATTATTCAAGTCCTAAAACACTTCCAAATTTATTCGTATTTTGTATAAAATTCATTGCTTCTTCGTAATTCATCACTGCCTCCAGTTTCTATTTCCTTCGATCTAATGTACAAATGCTTCTTTGATCACCTGTGTCATAGTTTTTACATAAACGATCTCAAGTCCTTCGACAACTTCCTCTTCAAACTCTTTGACATCTTTTTCATTTGATTTTGGAACAAGTACTTTTGTAATTCCAAGCCGTTTTGCTGCGAGAAGCTTTTCTTTTAATCCACCGATCATAAGAACATCTCCGCGGATCGTAACTTCCCCTGTCATTGCCAGATTTCCACAGACTTTATTACCTGTGATCGCTGACAAAATGGCTGTTGTCATCGTAATTCCAGCAGATGGTCCGTCTTTTGGCACAGCTCCTTCTGGAATATGAATATGTATATCATGTTTTTCAAAGAAATCCTGTTTAATCTTATATTTTCTACTCTGGCTTCTGATATAACTGATCGCCGCCTGTGCAGACTCTTTCATGACATTTCCAAGGGATCCTGTCACCTGAACCGCTCCTTTTCCCGGCATAACATTTACTTCAATCTTTAATGTCACCCCACCAACAGCTGTCCAAGCCAGTCCATGAACAATTCCGACATGATCTCTTAGTGTGTCTTTTTCCCATTCATAAACAGGTCTTCCAAGATAATCTTTGATCACTTTCTTTGTGATTGTTACTTTTCTGTGTTTCTTCTGGTAGATGTCTCTTGTCACCTTTCTCGAAACTTGTCCAATTCTTCTCTCTAAGTTTCTGACCCCTGCTTCTCTTGTGTAATCTGTGATCAGAAATCTCAGGGCATCTTCCTTCCAGTGAATCTGTGTATCATTTAATCCATTTGCTTCCATCTGTTTCTTTACCAGATAGTCATTCGCAATGTGATACTTCTCATTGTCTGTATAACTTGATACCTCGATGATCTCCATACGGTCAAGCAGTGGTCTTGGAATCGTAGAAAGGTCATTGGCCGTTGCAACAAATAAGACATCACTTAAATTCAATGCAACTTCCAGATAATGATCTGTAAAATGTTCATTCTGTTCCGGGTCTAATACTTCAAGCAGTGCAGACGCGGTATCTCCTCTCTGGTCTTTCCCTGTCTTATCGATCTCATCCAATAACATTAACGGATTTCTAACTTTTACCTTCTTTAATGCTTCAACAATACGTCCTGGCATCGCTCCAACATAAGTTTTCCTATGTCCACGGATCTCTGATTCATCCCTGACGCCGCCAAGAGATAAACGAATATATTTTTGTTCGTTGCTTTCGCAATTGATCTGGCAATAGATGTCTTTCCTGTTCCTGGAGGTCCTACAAGACAAAGGATCGCTGCATCTTTCTTTCCACTCATAGCACGTGCTGCTAAATATTCCAAAACACGTTCCTTGACTTTTTCCATTCCATAATGATCTCGATCGAGCACCTGTTGTGCATGATCTAAGTCTGTGGAATCTTCGCTCATCTCTTCCCATGGAACTTCAAACATTGTCTCGATATAAGTTCTTAACACAGAGCTTTCTGGTGTCTGATTTCCCATTGTTTGAAAACGCAATATCTCTTTTTTGAGCTTCTCTTTGACTTCATCGGATGCTTTTAGATTCTTAAGTTTCTCCATAAATTCATCCGCTTCATCTTCTACATTCGTCTCTCCAAGTTCCTCACGGATCACTTTGATCTGCTCTCGCAGCACATATTCTTTCTGATTTTTGTCAATATTCACTTTAACTTTCTGTTGGATCTTCTGCTTCAATTTCAGAACATCTAGTTCTTCCTGCAGCATGACAAGCATTAATTCACAGCGCTCTTTTAGATCCATTTCTTCCAAAAGTTTCTGTTTCTCTGGATAAGAAAATGGAATATGTGTTGCAAGTTCGTCCACCAGAATCTCCACATCTGTCAATAATAAAATATAATTTACCATATTCTGATCCAAATGTGGCCAGGCTTTCGCATAACCTTCAAATGCTTCTTTGATCATTCGAAGAAATGCTTCTCTTTCAAATTCCTCAAATGACTGTTGTTCTACATGATCATATAAAACCTCTACTTTATAGAATGGTTCGTACTCAACAGTTTCAGAAAGCTCTGCACGAAATAATCCTTCTGCAAAAACTCTCAAAATATTCTTTGGAAGCTTTACAACCTGTTTGATCCTTGCCAGTGTTCCTACACGATATAAATCTTCAATTCCTGGATCTTCTGCCGTCGGATCGATCTGATTATTTAAAAAGATCATCTGATCATGTTCCATAGCTTCTTCAATTGCTTTTACAGAACGGCTTCGTGATACATCAAAATGAATGACTGTATTCGGAAATATATACTTGCCTCTCAGTGGAAGCATTGGTAGTGTTTTTTTCATTCAAGTCTTCCTTTCATTTCTGAATTATTTGTCTGTAAATTTCGTCAGACATGAAGAAAACTGCTTTGACACAAGAATCTCTTGCATGAAAGCAGTTTTTATTTCGGCTAATCTATCTATGCAATCTCACCATGATTGCTTGTCTTTACCCGTTTCTTTGGCACTGCGGCTTTCACCTTCACTCCAGAATGTTCGATCATTGGTTTTTCTTTACCTTCTACGACATCTTTTGTGATCAGGCACTCTGATACATCTGTCTGTGATGGGATTTCGTACATTAAATCCATGATCACATCTTCCATGATCGCACGAAGTCCTCTGGCACCTGTCTTACGTTCTAATGCTTTCTTGGCAATTGCAATTAATGCATCATCATCAAACGTAAGTTTCACACCATCCATCTCGAATAATCTCTGGTACTGTTTCACAAGAGCACTCTTTGGTTCTTTCAAAATGCGCACTAAGGCTTCTTCATCCAATGGATTTAAAGATACATTCACTGGAACTCGTCCAATGAACTCTGGAATCAGACCAAACTTCACAAAATCTTCTGGCAATACCTGTCTTAACAGCTCACCGAGATCTGTTTCCTTCTGCCCAAATACATCTGCTCCAAATCCAATAGATTTCTTGCCAATTCTTGATTCGATGATCTTCTCTAATCCGTCAAAGGCTCCTCCACAGATAAACAGGATATTGGATGTATCAATCTGAATAAATTCCTGATGAGGATGTTTTCTTCCTCCCTGTGGCGGCACAGACGCTACAGTACCTTCAATGATCTTTAATAATGCCTGCTGCACACCCTCTCCAGAGACATCTCTTGTGATCGATGTATTCTCAGACTTTCTTGTGATCTTATCAATCTCATCAATATAGATGATTCCACACTGTGCACGGTCAATATCATAATCTGCTGCCTGAATGATCTTAAGAAGAATATTCTCAACATCCTCACCAACATATCCTGCTTCTGTAAGAGCAGTCGCATCTGCGATCGCAAATGGTACATTTAACATCTTTGCTAATGTCTGGGCTAATAATGTTTTTCCTGAACCTGTTGGTCCAAGCATTAAAATATTACTCTTCTGCAATTCCACATCAGAGTCTCCATCCATTAAAATTCTTTTGTAATGATTATATACAGCTACGGAAAGTACTTTCTTTGCTTCATCCTGTCCAATAACATACTGGTCTAGAAATTCTTTGATCTCTTTTGGCTTACGTAAATTGATCTCTCCGTCATTCTCTGCATACTGTTCAAATTCTTCTTCAATAATCTCAGAACAAATGTCAATACATTCATCACAAATATAAACATTCTTACCCTTTGGTCCCGCGATCAGTTTGCGGACTTGGTCCTGTGTCTTATTGCAAAAAGACATCTTAATACTTTTTTTTCGTCATTATAACCTGCCACCAGATCACCCCACTATTCTATCACTATCTATTTTCCATAACCTTATCGATCAGGCCGTATTCCAGTGCTTCCTGTGCAGTGAGCCAGTTATCACGTTCTGTATCCTTGACGATTGTCTCGTATGGCTGTCCTGTATTCTCGCTTAAGATCGTGTTTAATTTCTTCTTTGTTCTAAGAATATGTTCTGCTGCGATCTCAATCTCTGTTGCCTGTCCCTGTGCTCCTCCAGATGGCTGATGGATCATGATCTCAGCATTCGGTAAAGCCAGACGTTTTCCTTTTGTTCCACCAGATAACAGGAACGCTCCCATGCTGGCAGCCATTCCCATACACATTGTGGATACGTCACACTTCACATACTGCATCGTATCATAGATTGCCATTCCGGCGGTTACAGAACCGCCAGGGCTATTGATATATAAATTGATGTCTTTATCTGGATCTTCTGATTCTAAGAATAATAACTGAGAAACCACAAGTCCTGCTGTGACATCATTCACTTCTTCTCCTAAGAAAATGATTCTTTCTTTCAGCAGTCTGGAGTAAATATCATAAGATCTTTCTCCTCTGCTTGTTTGTTCAATGACATAAGGTACTAAACTCATCCTTGCATCCTCCTAATGATAGTTAAGGCAGTTTATTTATGTCTGTCAAATAGAACATAAAGTTATAAAATGCCTTGCTTATTTTGCTTCACCTACAAGGAAATCTACAGCTTTCTGTACTGCGATGTCATCCATCATCTGGTCTTTCTGAGCTCCCTGAATGATCTTTTCAAGCTGCTCTGTTTCCATCTGATACATTCCTGCCATCTTTTCCAGTTCTGCTTTGAAGTCTTCCTCGCTTGCTGTGATATCTTCTGCTTTCGCGATTGCTTCTAATACCAGACGTGTTTCGATTCTCTTAACTGCCTGTGGTTTTAAGTCATCTGCGAATTTCTGTGCATCCATTCCAGAGAACATTAAATACTGTTCCATAGAAAGTCCCTGATAGCTTAATCTCTGAGCAAATTCATCTGTCATCTGCTGAACCTGTTCTTCGATCATAGCTTCTGGAATATCCATTGTAGCTGCTTCTACAGCTGCATCTACGATCTTGTTTTCTCTTTCAGTATTAGCTGCTTCTTTCTTTCTATCGCGGATCTTTTCTTTAATATCTGCTTTGTAATCTTCTAATGTTTCAAATTCAGATACTTCTGCTGCGAATTCGTCATCTAATTCTGGAAGTTCTTTTTCTTTGATTGCTTTTACTGTTACTGTAAATACAGCATCTTTTCCTGCAAGATCAGGTGCATGATATTCTTCTGGGAATGTCACGTTGATATCTGCTGTTTCGTTTAAATTCTTTCCTACTAACTGTTCTTCAAATCCTGGGATGAATGCTCCAGATCCGATAACTAATGTCTGATCTTCAGCTGTTCCACCTTCGAATTTCACTCCATCAACAGATCCAGAGTAATCAATTGTTAAGATATCGCCGTCTTTTACTGCACGATCTTCAATTGTGATCTCTCTTGCGTTCTGTTCCTGAACTTTCTTTAATTCTTCTTCGATTTCGTCTTTTTTCACTGTAACTCTTGTTTTAGGTACTTCAATTCCTTTGTATTCTCCTAAAGTTACTTCTGGTTTTAATGCAAATGTTGCTGTGAAGATAAAGTCTTTACCTTTCTCTAACTGAGTAACATCGATTTCTGGTCTTGAAACGATCTCTAAATCTGTATCTTTCATAGCTTCTGCATAAGCGTCTGGAATTAAGATGTTTGCTGCATCTTCATAGAAGATTTCAACTCCGTATTCTTTTGCGATCAACTGGAAAGGTACTTTTCCTTTACGGAATCCAGGTACATTAAACTGTCCTTTTTTCTTGTTGAAAGCCTGTTTGATAGCGTCATCTAATTTCGCTGCTTCAACTTCAATTGTTACCTTTGCCATATTATGTTCTAAGTTTTCCACTTGCAAACTCATCTGTATAGATCCTCCTAAAAATTATTATCTTTTTTGTAATTTCACAAACATTCACCTATTATAGCATAAGATTTGCGCGTTATACAAGCATCTTTGCGTTATTTTTCACTTTTTTCTTGATAAACATACTCATTTGAACTGCTTAGTACCCTTAGAGCCTTGCTGACGATACTCACTTTAAACGTATCCCCGTCTTTGAGATCTTTCTTCGATACCTCCAAAAGATGTTCATTATGGTAGGTTGTATTGATCTTTACATCGCCATCAAATACCTGACAGAAATTCGTAAAATTGTTTCCTACGATAAAGATGCTGTCCTTTGTCTCATATACCTTCGTCACCGTAAGCGGCCGGATTCCAAATTGAAGGTCCGTTGCCTTAAATGGATTCTCCTGATTCCATACATACTGTTTTCCGTACAACATATCATACTGAAGCTCTTTCATATCTTTCTGATAATTTTTTGTACCTTTTCTTGTCTGGTGAAAACTGTTCATTAGTCCTGTATGGATATTACACTTATTCAGAACTTCTGATCCAAGATCATACGCCTCGATCGTTCCGTCCTTCTTCTTCAATCCAATATTATCCCACATAAAATAACTTGTCTGATATTTATTTCCATATGTCAGATCTTCATCTTCAATCTCCAAACTTGGAAGATGATCTCCATACATACAAAGAATCGTTGGTTCTCCACGCTGTTGTAATGCTTTGACCAGTTTCCCGACAAATTGATCCATCTGATAAACCTGATTGACATAATAAGTATATTTATTCTTCAGTGCTTCATCCTCAATTCCTTCAACCGTGATCTCCGGATTCTCGATGATCTGTGTTGTTGGATAATCTCCATGTCCCTGTACAGAAATACAATAAACATAATCCTGTCCCTTCGTAGAATCCAAACTATCCATAATACACCCGGTCAGGATCTGATCTTTTGCCCATCCATTTTCTGTCCATTTCTTGATGTTCATACTTTCTTTTGTTGTAAATGTATCAAAACCAAGCTGTGAGAATACCAGATCTCGATCATAAAATGCCGCACTGTTATCATGGATCGCGTGTGCCTTATATCCGTAATTCTTCAATACCGTCGCCATGCTCTCTGTCGTTGTATTCTGAAGCACTGTTTTATATGGATATTCTGCTGCTCCAAAATGGTCCAGATTCATTCCTGTGATCAGTTCAAACTCAGAGTTTGCTGTTCCTGCCCCATAAGACGGCATAGAAAGCTGTCCAGAGGAATATCCTTTCATATACTTATGGAAATTTGGTAATGGATCTTTGTTAAACTTAACTCCTTTGACCTGCGTAATATCAAAATGTGATTCCAACTGTACAAAGATGATATTTGGTTTCTTTACCTTTTCTTTCTTCATCTTTGCAACCTTCTTCTGTGTTCGTTTCTCAATCTTTTTGATCTTCTTTTCTGAATAATCTGATGGTTTATCAATTCCATTCTTCAAGGCTGTAATACTGAAACAATACGGTGTTCCATAATCACTGAATGCAATTCGGATATTATGGATCTGATCTACCAGCATTCCACTCTTAAATCCATAAGAAGTAACTCCCGAAAATACTGCTATGATCACTATAACTTTTATAAATCCGCTCTTGCGGTTTAAGTGTTCTTCTATTGGAAGATACATATAAGCCACTACTAACAATACCAATGCGATCAGTAACAATGCTCCCATTGCTCCAATCTCAAGTGGCGAGAAGTAATTATTCATAACTGGCAATACAGACTTCATCAACGTAATATCTACATACGTAAATGGAGTATTTCTTGAACTGAGCATCATAAAATTTACGATTCCAACGATACTCCATAGCAGTGTTACTATTATATAGGAAAATAGTCGTCTCTTAGTAATCAGTGTCACAGAGTATGTTACGAAAATAATAAAGATACTATATAAAAACATCTTACTTCTCTGATCCACAAATCCCACAGCACTAAGATCAAATGTCTGACGTCCCAAAACTTCCAATACAAACGCCAGCACAACTGACAATACAAAATTACATATCAATGGATGTTTTCGAAGCTTCTTTACGATCGTATTTCCGATATTCTTAAAAAAGTTTTCATGCTTTTCTCCTTTGCTCTTTTTCGCTATCATAGTATTATATCATTCAAAACAGAAAGTATCTAGTTATAACTTCTTAAATCTTTATTAAAATGTAACACTTTCGCCCAAAACTTATTAAGTTTTTATAAAATACCACGTTCTTATTTGACTTCATAGATATTCCGTGTTAAAATCACTAACGTTAAAAACTTTGGGTTTTGAGTTTTTGACAAAATATGTTCGAAGGGAGTTATACAGAATTTAAGCGCCATGCACCTTCCTGATACGGAAACAGACCGATGAGGGTCTGATAGGAAGGTTAACGAGGAGGAAAGTGATCGAAAGATTCGGCGGATGCTTTCCCGCAGCTCCAGACTACGTGATATACTGAGTAAACCCATGAGTGATCATGAAACAGAGGCAGTATAATCTGGACAAAACCGCATATGATTTAGAAAAAGAAAACAAAAGATTTATTTGGAAGTTTTTTACATATCTATACTTCCTTTTATTTTCTTTGCGCAATTTTAAGGAGATTTATATTATGTGTGGAATTATTGGATTTACTGGAAATTTACAGGCACCTGGAATTTTAGTTGATGGATTACAGCAGTTAGAATACAGAGGATATGACAGTGCCGGAATCGCAGTAAATAATGGATCAGAAACTAAGATCGTAAAAACAACTGGAAAAGTTGCAACACTTCGTGAGAAAGTTGAAGCTACTGCTGACCTTGCTGGAACATGCGGTATCGGACATACTCGCTGGGCAACTCATGGTGGTGTTACAGAAGTTAACGCACATCCTCATGTATCTGGAAATGTAACTCTGATCCATAACGGAATCATTGAAAACTACAAAGAATTAGCTGCTTCCTTAAAACAAAAGGATTTACTGCTATTTCCGAAACTGATACAGAAGTAGCTGCTATGTTGATCGATTCTTTATATGATGGAGATCCATTTGCAGCATTAAAAGAAGCAGATCAAATGCTAGAAGGAGCTTATGGTTTCTGTGTTATGTTTAAAGATCATCCAGGCGAGATCTACTGCATGAGAAACGCCAGTCCTTTAGTTGCTTCCCATACAGAAGACGGATCTTTTATCGCTTCTGACATGGTTGCATTATTAAAATACACAAAAGATTATTTTGTTGTACCAGAAGAACATATCGTTGTCATGAAAGCTGACAGCATTACATTATATACAATGGACGGTGGGGTTGAAGAACCTAAGATGCTTCATGTTGACTGGGATACAACAGCTGCCCAGAAAGGCGGATATGATTTCTTTATGCAGAAAGAGATCTATGATCAGCCAGAGGCTCTTCATAATACAATCATGCCTCGTATCCATAATGGTCACGCTGACTTTAGTGCAGATAACATCTCTGATGATATCTTTAAAGGTGTAAACCGTGTGATCGTAACAGCTTGTGGTACTGCATGGCATGCAGGATTAGTTGGAAGACATCTGATCGAAGCTATGATCCGTATTCCTGTAACTGTTGAATTAGCTTCTGAATTCCGTTACATGAATCCGATCTTAGATGAACATACTTTAGTTGTTGTCATCACACAGTCTGGTGAAACAGCTGATTCCCTTGCTGCACTTCGTCTTGCAAATGAACGTGGAGCAAAAACGATCTCTATCGTTAACGTAAAAGGATCAAGTATCGCTCGTGAAAGTGATTATGTATTATATACACATGCAGGTCCAGAGATCGCTGTTGCAAGTACAAAAGCGTTCTCTGTACAGTGTGCAGGTATGTATCTGATCGCATTAAAACTTGCAGAAGTTAACAACTTAATGACAGATGAACAGATGAAAGATTTCTGTGATAAATTTGAACAGGCGATCGGAACTGTTGAAGAAGTCTTAAAGATGGATGATTATATCAAAGGAATCTCAGAAAAGATCAAAGATACATTCTCTGCTTTCTATCTTGGAAGAGGATTAGATTACGGTATTGCTTGTGAAGCCTGCTTAAAATTAAAAGAAATCTCTTATGTAAATGCAGAAGCATACTGTGCCGGAGAATTGAAACATGGAACAATTTCTCTGATTACAGAAGGTGTACCTATTATTGCGATCGCTACACAGGAAAATGTCTTACCAAAATTAATGGCAAACGTTGAAGAAGTAAAAGCTCGTGGTGCTCATGTGATCGTAGTAACAGATAAAGATATGAGTAATTACGAAGGAATCTATGATGATTTGATTCAGGTTCCTGCAACAGACGACCTGTTTGCAACATTTGCTTCTACCGTTGCATTACAGTTACTTGCTTATCATGTCACAGTATTTAGAGGATATGATGTAGACCAGCCAAGAAACCTGGCTAAATCTGTAACTGTAGAGTAGGCATTGAGTTGACGTGTTCAACACGCCACAACCTAGATTCACAGAACAAAGAAACTTATATAAAAAGAAGTGATAGAGTTTAAGGCTTTCCGCACCAAATTCTATCACTTCTTTTTATTCATATATCATTAATTTTGATTCAAAAAACATCTTCTATTATAATTCTACTCTTCAGTATAATATCTGCCCAAAGCATCCGCACCCATGATCGCAGCATACAGATCTTCTGGTTGCACATCAAATGGCATATTCCCCATTGTATCATCTGGTGCACATGCAAGACGTGCCACTTCCATGATCTGCTCTGGTTTCACTTCCTCGATTCCTAATCCTTTTAATGTTACAGGAAGTCCAATTTCACTGCAGAAATCAATCACTTCCATGATCTCATCTTCTCCCGCATCTTCTAATACCAGCTGAACCAGTGTTCCGAATGCCACCTTCTCTCCATGATACATCTTATGTGTTTCTGGAATTGCTGTAAATCCGTTGTGGATCGCATGAGCCCCTGCTAATCCTCCACTCTCAAATCCAATTCCTGATAAATAAGTATTAGCTTCAATAACATTCTCCACAGCTTTTGTACAAATTCCTTCTTTAGCTGCTATCATTGCCTGTACTCCATTTTCCATTAATGTATCATAGCATAATTGAGCAAGATTCATTGCTGCCAATGTACATTTACCTCCAACACAGTTACTTGCATCAGATCTTTTACATGCTCTCGCTTCAAAATATGTCGCTAAAGCATCTCCCATTCCTGAGATCAACAGTCTTACTGGTGCTTTACAGACGATATCGGTATCTACCATGACCATATCTGGGCTTGATGGCAAGAACAGATATTTTTCAAAAACACCTTCATCTGTATAGATAACAGATAATGCACTGCATGGTGCATCCGTAGATGCGATCGTTGGCACGATGATCACTGGTTTCTTTGTATAATAGGCAACCGCTTTTGATGTATCATGAATCTTACCACCGCCAATTCCAATGATCACATCACTTCCTGCTTCTTCCACGATCTTTATAATTCGGTTGATCTCCGTCATACAGCATTCTCCATTGAATACATCATAAACAAGATTGCTGTCTTTATTTCCTTCATTGATCGCCGGTTCTACTCTTTTTCTTCCAGATGCACTCGTCAGAATAAAGAGATTCTTTCCAAATTTATCTGCATAAGAACAAAGATTCTTCATCTCTCCTTTACCTTGAATGTAGCGTGTTGGACTTCCAATAATTGCTGCCATAATATTTCCCTCCATATCAACTCTATTTCTCATCATGATACCATGGTCAAAATACCATTTGATATCAACATCTCGTTATTATTATAACACTCTTTTTGTTATATTTAAACATAAATATATTTATATTCATTCTTTTTTTATCTGTTTTTACCCGTAAGTTTATCATTTTTTTATTTCTCACGTTAATATATTGTCAAATTTTCGTTTAGATTTTTTCTATTTTCTTGCCTTTTTTATCATTTTTCCATATACTTATACATACTGAATACAAAATCCGACAAAAGGAGACATTTACAAATGATGATCAAAACTTTATTTTTGCTAAGCTTCCTCTTCTTTATCTACTCATTTATCGGCTGGATCTTAGAAGTGGTACAATCAGCATTTCATCAGAAACGTTTGGTAAACCGTGGTTTTATCAACTCACCGCTTTGTATTTCCTATGGAATCGGAGCTATCGTTATTACGATCAATACGCATCAGATGACCGGCCTATGGATCTTTGCTGCCGCCATGATCGATGCCACAGTCATTGAATGGTTTGGCGGACATTTTATTGAACATTTTTACCATGAACGCTGGTGGGATTATTCCAAAAATAAATGGAATCTTGATGGCTACATCTGCCTGTCCCATTCGGTTTTCTGGGGACTTTTAGGATATATCGGAGTAAAGTTTGTCAATCCACTGCTCTTTAAATTTTATCATCTGATCCCGCCATTTATCCGACATCTTATCATTTTTATCCTTCTTGCAGTCCTGATCATTGATATTTTAGCAACCACGATCGTTGTCTTTGGAAAAAATATCGATAAACGACGTTGGGAATCTGCGGATGCTTATCTTACAAAGATCAGCGTGAAATTGAGTTCGTTGATAACATCTTATGTGGATCGTCGTGTTGAACGTGCTTATCCACAGCGTAAATTAAAACTGCCAACGATCCCAAAGACTGGTGTATTTGCCCAGGGATGCGGTTTTTATAAGGTGTTTTTGTTATTTTCCATCGGTTCTTTGCTTGGAGATATCATTGAAACGATCTTCTGTCGTTTGAAGATGGGCGTCTGGATGAGCAGAAGCAGCCTTGTATGGGGTCCTTTTAGCATTGTGTGGGGATTTGCCTTTGCTGGTGTTACATTGCTTCTATACCGCTATAAAGATCGTTCAGACAGCTTTCTATTTTTAACTGGTACTTTTCTTGGCGGTGCCTATGAATATCTCTGCAGCGTTTTAAGTGAAATCGTCTTTGGAAAGGTTTTCTGGGATTACAGTAAAATGCCTTTTAACTTGAATGGAAGAATCAATCTTCTTTATTGTTTCTTCTGGGGAATTGCAACCGTTGTCTGGTTTAAGAGGATTTATCCTTTCTTATCCAATCTGATCGAGAAACTTCCGATTGCATTTGGAACTGTATTTACATGGATCATTGTCGTTTTCATGGTATTAAATATGTTCATGTCACTATCTGCCTTGATTCGTTATGATCAGCGTGACAAAAAATACCTGCTTCTAATTTCTTTGAACGATATCTGGATACCTATTATAACGACCAGAAAATGGAACTCATCTATCCTAAAGCAAAGAAAGTGCATTGATCGAGGTACTTTTACAAAAACTTCTGATGCAGAAAAAGGGAATGAAACTAACATTTTGTTGTTTCATTCCCTTTTCTTATCTTTTCTTTAAAATATGATCCTATCCGATCACATCACTCATATCATACATACCTGCTTCTTTTCCTGCAAGATAAAGAGCTGCACTGACTGCTCCCTTTCCAAAAATAGCTCTGCTGTATGCAGTATGTTTTAACTCAATAACTTCATCCTGTCCTGCAAAAATGATCTCATGTTCTCCAACGATCGTTCCACCACGGACTGCTGAGATTCCAATCTCTTTCTTTGGACGCTGTTCTCTTCTCTGGCTTCTGTCATATACGAATTCATATTCGTTATTCAACGGCTCATTGACAGCTTCTGCAAGCGCGATTGCTGTTCCAGATGGTGCATCTAACTTTCTTCTGTGATGTTTCTCCACGATATCAATATCAAATCCTGCATCTGCTAATAACTTTGTCATAGATTTTAATACTTTGAATAATGTGTTAACTCCTAATGACATATTCGCAGAACGAAGAACTGCTGTCTTCTTACTTGCTTCATGAACTCTTTCTAACTGTTCATCGCTTAATCCTGTTGTACATAACACAACTGGAATCTGTCTCTCTACTGCAAAATCCAGTAAGCCATCAACGGCTGGTGCTGCGGAAAAGTCGATGATCGCATCAACTTCTACATCACACGCATTGATATCTGTAAATACAGGATAATCGTTGTGCCCATCATCCACACGGTCAACACCGCATGCCATAACAGCTCCTTCTGTCTCTTCTACGATCTTGCTGATCACCTGTCCCATGACTCCATTGCAGCCATGCATCATAATCTTAACCATCTTTTGTAACTCCTTAAAGAATTCCTGCTTCTTTCATTGACTGAATTAATACCTGTGCGTGATCCTCTTCCATCTCTGTTAATGGACGGCGAACGATATTTTTACAATATCCCATCTCTGCTACTGCACGTTTTGCAGGAATTGGGTTTACTTCGCTAAATAAGTTATGGATCACATCCATGTATTTTAACTGGATATCTAAACTTCCTTTGACGTCCCCTTCTAAGAACTTCATTACCATATCATGAGTTTCTCTTGGTGCTACATTGGATAATACAGAGATGACACCTTTTCCACCTAATGCTAAAAGAGGTACAACCTGATCATCATTTCCTGAATAAATATCTAAGCATCCGTCTGCTAATGCTGCAAGAGTTGCTACCTGACCGATATCTCCGCTTGCTTCTTTGATCGCTACAATATTATCAACACTCTTCGCGATTTTCACTGCTGTAGCTGGCTGGATGTTTGTTCCTGTTCTTCCTGGCACATTGTACATGATGATTGGAATGTCTACAGAATTACCAACTGTTGTATAATATTCTTCCAAACCTTTCTGTGTTGCTTTGTTATAGTATGGTGTTACGACTAACAGTCCGTCTGCTCCTGCTTTCTCTGATCTCTTGGCAAGGTTCAGTGCTTCATCTGTGCAGTTCGCTCCTGCTCCTGCGATAACTGGAACTCTTCCATTGACATGAGAAACACATGCACTGACTACTTCGATCTGCTCGTCATGAGACATTGTAGAAGCCTCTCCTGAAGTTCCACAGATAACGATACTGTCTGTTCCGTTATCGATCTGGAAATCAATAAATTTCTCTAACTGATCATAATCCACCGATAAATCTTCTTTGAATGGTGTCACTAATGCAACACCTGCACCTGTAAAAATTGACATTTTTCTTTCCTCCTATCATCCTATGTAGCATCAACATTAAGATTCTTTGATCGTACTGATCTCATATACTGCATCCGCATATGGAATCAATGCTTCTGGAATCTGCCGTCCTGTCATGATGATCGTCTGGTCATCACTACGATTTTCTAACATCTCCACCAGTTCTTCGGTCTTTAATAGTCCAAGGTCCAAAAGTCCAAGCACTTCATCTAAAACGACCATGTCGCACTGTCTTGTATCTATGACTTTATGTGCATATTTTAATCCATTATAAATAAAATGATCTTGTTCTTTCTTCTCTTCTTCATTCAGATCCTCATACAATCTCTCGTACTTTTCAAAACGAAACAACTGTACTTCTGGTTCTAAACGTTTGAAAAAGCTTAATTCTTCGGTCTCCTTTCCTTTCAGGAACTGAACCATAATGATCTGCTTTTCCTGCCCGGCTGCTTTCACACACTGGCCGATCGCACAGGATGTCTTCCCTCTGCCCTGGCCACAGTATATTTCCACTCGTCCTTCCATCTTTTCACCTCAAAGAATCTTCCTTTTGTAGTAATATATTTGGTTTAGGATATTATATCATTTCTGATACTATAAATACAACTATTCTTCATCCTTTTCATGAAACTCCAGTTTGTTTACTGATACCTCATATGCAACTCGTCTGATCAGTTCATTTTCTGAAACTCTTTTCTGATATTCTCTGCTTTGAATTCTTCCAATCAGCTGAATTCTTGAACCGATTTCAAGATTCCCTGCAAATCTCGCATTCCTTCCCCAGCAGATGCATGGTATGTAGTCGGATTTGCCATAGGAACGG
>ENA-OQOA01000485-OQOA01000485.1-human-gut-metagenome-genome-assembly--contig:-NODE-485-length-17242-cov-4.772071_pt1 | contig 17242 bp, 16 predicted proteins | sample MGYA00242633_ERZ504888 | MGnify/ENA primary metagenome ERZ504888 (study PRJEB26092, sample SAMD00036372) | human gut metagenome | host: Homo sapiens | study: EMG produced TPA metagenomics assembly of... | reverse complement strand
TGACAGAGATTTCCAGGCATCTATAAATCTCAAGACTTATGGAGAAAAATTTGCAAGCTGACACTGAAACGTTAATGCAAATATGTACGGATACGTTAGTCCGGAATTTACGCCTATGGAGAGTACAGGAACTTGTGAGTAGATTGATATTTATATCATCAAAAGCATACTCGTTGAAGTAGGAATGGAACATAGAAGTTTATAACTTTTTATAAGTTTTCAGTAACGGACGCATATATAATGGCAGAGATCATAACCGACGGCTCACAGAAAGAACTGAAGAAACATGGCAGTGATGAATTTCCACTGCTGGTAAGCTATGAGAAACTTTCCGGCTACAAATCCGGCTCCTTTCTCTGGCACTGGCATCCTGAGATAGAAATCACCCTTGTCCTGGATGGACAGATTCTCTATAAAGTAAACCAGTGTACCTACCACATGAAAGCAGGAGATATCCTTCTGGGAAATGCCAATGTACTCCACGCAGGCTTCATGGAAGATATGAAAGACGGCAAATATGTCTCCATCACTTTTCTGCCAAAGATTATCTATGGTTCCTACGGAAGTATCCTGCGCAGGAAATATGTGGAGCCATTTTTACACAATTTCTCCATTCCTGCAGTCTACATTGACTATTCGCAGCCCTGGCATGAAATTTTTTCCGAATATGTGAGAGAAATCATAACTCTGTATGAAGAGAAAAAGGAATTTTACGAACTGGATATCACCGGAACTCTGCAAAAGCTGTGGCGCTGTATGCTGCAGAATCTTCCGGAGAACCTCCCCTATACGGAACACAGCAAACTGGAACGAAACCGTATGCGTGAGATCATGGATTATCTGGAACACAATTACATGAATAAAATCCAGATGAAAGATATCGCAGAGGAAATCCACCTCTGCGAGAGCGAATGCAGCCGGTTATTCAAGAGATACATGAACGTATCCCTGTTTACATTTCTGCAGGAATACCGAGTGGAGCGGAGCCTTGAATTTCTCCTCAGCTCCGATGACAGCATTATGGAAGTCGCCCAGAAATCCGGCTTCACAGACTCCAACTATTATGCCAAGGTATTCTCCAGAGTGAAGGGCTGCAGCCCGCAGAAATATAGAAAACAAAACACCAAAAAAGAATAATACAACATACGAAAGGAATTAAATAAATTTCTTCCGGCCGTTCAGCATCAGGCACGTTATGTGAAATTACTTGGGGAATAATCCATCAAAAAAACTGCTATATCAAACATTTCCTGGTATATGTTTCTTTGAATAACAATCCCAATACATCATTCTTGTTTCTATAGCAGTTTTTAGTCAATCCCTGTCTTTATATTCTTTCGGTAACTCTCAAAATATTTTTTATTCTATTACTTTATACACAGCAGTTCCAAATGCAGGAAGTGTACATCTTCCTGTTGCTTCTGTTTTATCATAAAGTGCGATCATTGGTTTCTGAAGTGTATATTCAATCTTTTCAGCCTGATAGTTTAATACAAAAATGTATTTCTCTCCATCCTTCTCACGCATAATCACTTCCGCTGTTTCCGGAGCTTCAATATATTCTTTAAATGGCTCTTTAATCTTCAGATAATCAAACAATGCTTCAGTATTTTCCTTATTGAAAGTTGCCCCCAGATGTAATACCTGTCCTTTGCCAACTGCATGGCAGGTAAGCGCAGGATTTCCTTCATAATAACTGTTTCCATAGATGGCCAGTGTTTTTGTGCCTTCCAGCGGTGTAATAATATCATTAAATACTGGCATTGGAATTTTCTTATCGCTAAACTCTGCAAATACCTCGTCTTCTGCAGGACTTGTAAATGTAAAATCACGTACATCTGTACCGGTAAGTTCTGCCAGCAACCCCGGCTGTGGAAGCATCACACATTTACCATTCATATCTTTATAACCTGAACGGCATCCGATAACCAATGTTCCGCCCTGCTCAACATATTCTTTCAGAAGTTTCACGCGTTCTTCACTGATTAGAACCGGATGTGCATAAAACAGTACCGGATATTTCATCAGATCTGTAAGTTCACTGTCCTCCTGCAGATATACAATGTCATATGGTGTATGTGTCAGCTGAGCAGCTTTAAAGATTCCCTGCTCGCTTGCTCCTGCTACTCTGTTATGCCATGTATCTACAGAAGTATCCCATTCATTATCGTAATCTTTAACGATTGCAAATGCTGCTTTATATTCTGAATTGCATACACCGTCAATTGCTTTTAACTTCTTATAGAAATCCTGAACCTCTCTGTATTTGCGATTCTCGCGATTATCATAATCCAAAATTCCATGCCAGTAGATTTCTGTACCAAATGTACAGGTTCTCCAGCGGAAGAAAGAAATATAATCAGCACCGTGAGCTACACTCTGCATTGCCCAGAGAGTTAACTGTCCCGGACGCGGAGACGGTGCTTCCATTCTGGTTGTCCAGCCATTTCCACCGGACTGCTGTTCCATAATTCCAAAATGAGGGCAAATAGAACGTACCTCTGCGAGATTATGGGACCATTTACGATCATTCAGATCATCACTGTGTAGCGGATCGCGATCCAGACCAAATGCAAAATCCGGATAAGAATCATAGCAATAAACATCAAGAGACTCTTTCTCCATTTTATGATTGTCGAGATTCCAGAATTTACCATTTGTTGTGATATAGTCTCCCGGTTTTACATATTTTTTGATAATCTCTGTCTGCATTTTACAGAAATGACGGGCACTCTCTGAAATAAATCTGATATAATCCAGATGCTGATGAGGATTAATTCCCTGACTTAAAACCGGGCGCAAAACATAAATCTGATCCCATTCCGTATAAGTCTGATTCCAGAAGGTAGTTCCCCATGCTTCATTTAATTTCTCCAGAGTTCCATACTGTTTTCTGAGAAATTCACGAAACACAACAGAATCTGCCTCTGAATAAAACTCATTCACTTCACAGTTGATTTCATTATCAATCTGCCATCCCACGATTGCCGGATGTTTCGCATAATGAGCAGCTTCTCTCTCCACAACCCTTGCACAAAGTCTCTGATAAACCGGTGAGTTATAATTATAATGTCTTCTTCCTCCATGTCTGAGAAGCACACCATCTTTCCGTGCATTTAAGACTTCCGGATATTTCTCTGTCAGCCATGCAGGAGGAGTTGCTGTAGGTGTTCCGAAGATAACTTTCATCTGCTTTTCACTGCACAGATCCAGAAATTCATCAAAGAAATCATAGGTAAAAACACCTTCCTCCGGCTCTACTTTGCTCCATGCAAACTCTGCAATACGGATTACAGAAATTCCGGCCTTCTTCATTCTGTCAAGATCATCTGCCCAGAGTTTCTTATCCCAGTGTTCCGGATAATAACAGGTTCCCATTGTCAGTTCGTTCCATTTGTAGTTCTGTTTTGCATTCATTGTCATGTCCTCCACCAAACATTTATATTTCATTCTGAGTATGATTGCCAGGTACCTGCATTACAGGAATCCTGAAAGTCACCTCTGTTCCTTCTCCCGCTACACTTGTCACATGAAATTCACATGCTTCTCCATATAACAAATTCAGCCTTCGATATACATTACTCAATCCAATACTGCTTTTTTTATTTTTATCACTATAATTCTGAATGACCAGTTTTAACTGCTCTTCATCCATGCCTTTTCCATTATCTGTCAGATTAAACTGAAGATATTTGTTATCACATAGCTGAATATTGATCCACAGGATTCCTTTTTCAATCTGTTCTTCCAGACCATGTACAATACTGTTTTCTATAACCGGCTGAATGATAAAGCTTGGCATATAGAAATTCAGCACTTCATCAGGAATATTATGTCTGATCTCTATTTTGTCTCCAAACCTGTATTTCTGGATAAATAAATAGTTATCTACAACCTCCATTTCCTGTTTTACCATATAATAGTCTTCCCTTTTGATACTTGCCCGGAGAAATTTTCCCAGAGCAACTGCCAGATCCGTTATTTCACTGTTTCCATTTGAAAAACCAAGCCAGCTTATCGTATCCAGGCAGTTATACAGAAAATGAGGGTTGATCTGCATTTTCAGAAATTCAATCTCAGCCTCTCTGTTTGCAATTTCCAGCGTATAATTCTTCTCTATCAGATTCTGTACCTTATCCGCCATCTGGTTATAAACCATACCAATCTGGCTGATCTCATCCTGACTTTCCACCTTGAATCGGGAATCAAAGTTTCCTTCCTGATATGCAGTCATGCTATCTACCAGTTTCTTTGTCGGTTTTACCATAACTCTGGCAGCATATCTCATTATTATCAGAGAAACCAAAAGCACAATTCCAAACGTAATAAGTACACTCACCAGCGCAATTCCTATATTCTTCCACAACTGCCCCACATTGATAGTGGAAACCAGAAGCCACCCATTATTCACATACTGATATGTAAAATAACTATTCTCTCCTGTACTGGGATCCTTGACAATTTTTACATTCTTAAAATCTCTCGTTTCCAGTGGAAAAGAATTTCCACACATATTTTTCTCACTAGATACGATAATGTCCATATCATTATTCAAAAGGTAAAAACGATTTTTATACGTGCTGGGAACAGATTGAAGTTTTTCGCTAAAATATGAATTTTTACACTCAATAATCATATATCCGATAGGTTTAAAATCATCAACACTTAGAATGGCACGATATAACCCAATCATTCCATTTTCTTCATCGTCTGCCCACAGTGCCCCTCCATTTTGGTCATAGATTTTTTCTTTTGTAATATCATCTGCTTTGATTCTTTTGCCAGAGGTTCCTATTACAATTTCCACATTATCCAGAGAAAAAATCCTGGCCGAAACAATTCCCGGGACATTAAAAACACTTCCTCGGATTTCACTGGAAATCGCTGCTTTTTCAGTTTGAAAGGATGTATTTTCCGGATTCACCAGTGTCTGATAATTGATTTCTTTTAAGTTCTTTTGCACACTGTTATTGATCAGAATCGACACAGAAAGCTGATCAATCTGGCTGATTCTTTCTTCCAATCCTGTTTCTGCTGCTACAGTAACATCGTTCATATGTGATCTTGCCTGTGAGTTATAAACACTGGAAAAACGAATTCCGAAAACAACCATCAGAACAACACATGAGACAAACATTAACAGCATATAGACTTTAAAAATCTTATTCATCAAACTTCCGTTTGCCTTTAAAACACCAGTTTGTTTTGATTTATCGCGCCTTCTCATATCACTTTCCATTTCCTGATTTACTATTCAGTATTTCATAAAGTCCCGGGAAATTTTCACCATTTTCATTTCTATAATTTGACGGCGTACATCCAAATGTTTTCTTAAACAGCTGTGAAAAATAATGCTGGTCATTAAACCCTGTTTTTTCACACACATCACTTATCTTTTCACCTGTTTTGATAAGACTGGCTGCACACATCAAGCGAATTCCGTTTAAAATATCTACAAAAGTGTAACCTGTTTCTTTTTATCTTACGTGAAATGTAACTCTCTGAAAAATGATATTTCTCAGCAAGGTCTGATAAAGAAATATTCTGTTCATAGTTCTGTGCAATATCTGTCATAATAGATTTAATCGTATTGGATGACTGTACAAAAAGACTGTTTACCTGCGATACCGCATCATGCTTTTCCCCAAATTCATCCTTCTGGCTTAATAACTTCTGTTCAAATCTTTTCTGTTCCAGACGGTGCATAACGTTATGCATTGTTTCCATCAGTTCATTTGGAGAAACCGGTTTAAGCAGATATTCATATACACCATATCGCATTGCCGATCTTGCATATTCAAATTCTGAAAATCCAGATAAAACTACAACAGCCACATCCATAGAGCGTTCTTTCACCATCTGCGCCAGTTCCAGTCCACTGAAACCGGGCATTCTGATATCGAAAATAACCAGATCTATCGATGTGCTCAATAAAAGTTCTTTCGCTTCTACTCCATTTGCAACCGAATACACATCTGTAATTCCTATTGATTTCCAGTCAAGACTCAGCAGTCCCCTGCGAATTACAACCTCATCATCTGCAATCAACAAATTCATAACATTACCACCTTTTTCTGATTCAAAGAATCACTGCCCCATATAAGAAGCAGTGATTTCTTTTTTCTGAATCATATCATCCTTTTACAGCACCTGCAACCATACCTTCCATAATTTGCTTATGTAATAAAATATAAACTACAATGCTAGGAATAATTGTAATAATAACTGCCGCGATCATACCTACATAGTCTGTAGAATACATCGCCTGGAAGTTGGTAAGTCCTACCGGCAGCGTCATTTTTGAACTTTCCGTGAGGAAAATTCTCGGCAACAGAAGATCATTCCACACATTGATAAACTGAACGACTGCAACTGTTACAACTGAAGATTTTGCTATTGGCAGGATAATCTTAAAGAAGCACTGAAATACCGTACATCCGTCAATAATTGCTGCCTCTTCAAGTTCTGTAGGAATACTTCTCATAAATCCGCAGATAATGAAAATGGCCATCGGAAATCCTACAGCAATCTGCGGAATAATAACAGCAAGATGTGTATCCAGAAGCCCCATCCCCTTAAAAATAGAGAACAGAGGAATTACCAGAGCATAAATAGGAATCATCATTCCTAAAAGGAAAATACTATGTGTAAGGTTTGCAAGCTTCCAATGCATTCTGGCAATTGCATAAGATGCCATTGTTGCAAGGATTACAGTAACCAGAACCGCAGAAACAGCAATAATAACTGAGTTTCCAAAGTATCTGAATACACCACCTTTTACAACTGCATTTACATAGTTTGTCATTGACCACTGTTCCGGTAATCCCCATGTATTCGTATACAATTCAGCATTCGTTTTAAATGATGCCAAAAACAGCCATACAAGAGGGTAGATACAAAGAATCGTAAACCCGATCAGCGATATATATTTAATAACGAGCCATATATTTTCTGAGGCACTTCTCTTCATTTCCCAACACCTCCTACACTGTTTCGTCTGTCTTGAATACTCTGTTGGAAATTCCTACAGATAATATACACAGTAACATTAAAACAACACCGATTGCACTGGCATATCCATAATTCAGAATATTAAATGACTGATAATACATATATGTAGACATAACCTCTGTTGCATGGTTTGGTCCACCTGAAGTCATAACAGCAACCAGATCGTAATATTTCAGAGAACCTGTAATAATCAGAACCGCGTCAATTTTCAGGATTGGTTTGATAAGCGGAAATGTGATGTACTTAAACTGCTGCCAGCCTGTAGCACCATCAATCTCAGCAGCCTCATAGAAAGAAGAATCAATATTTCTCATTGCAGCTAGCTGAATTACCATATGATAACCAACATACTGCCACATGATAACAATAATGATACAAAGCATTGCTGTCTCTTTGTTAGCCAGCCACATCTGCTGCAGACCGCCAAGTCCGATTGCCTTTAAGAATCCATTCAAAAGACCATAGTTACCATTGTAAATGAATGTCCATGTAAGACCAACTGCTACACCACAGATTACGCATGGAAGGAAAAATACAGTCTGGAAAAATGATGCACCTTTGATTTTTTTGAAGATTGCATTACCAAAGAACATTGCTAATGGCATATGTGCCACCAAAGATCCGACAACCATCAGAATATTATTTCCAAATGCATGTTTAAATGTTTTATCACTGAAAAGACTCAGATAATTTTTGATTCCTACAAAGTTCATCTTTGACATCAGGTCTGTATCAAATAATGAAAGATACACATTATAAAAGATAGGAGCTAATGCAAAGATTGCATAAATAATAAATGCAGGCAATACAAAAAGTGCTATGGTTTTCTTATTACCCATTACTTTATTCATAGACAACTCTCCCTTTTAACAAGCGGAACCCAATGTAAAATCTCAGGTTCCGCCAGTTTATTTAACAATCTGTTTATTTACTCTTGCTTTCTGCATAAGACTGCAGGGTATCAAATGCTTCCTGCACATCATCACCGTTTGCAATTCCAATTGCTGTATTGTTAAATTCATTTCCAAGATCAGTATCTACACGGTCAAACCATGGCGTCTGTGCCTTTGCATCTCCCAGAAGATTTACGAAATCTGCACACAGCGGTGTTAATTTTGAATCGTCGATATCAATGTTTGTACTTGGGAAACGTCCATAATCATAAAGTAATGAAGAAGTTGATTCTTCGTTTGTCATATATTTTAACAGTGCTACTGCAGCATCTACATTCTTGCAGTTCTTAGTAATCGCATAAGAAGTATCAACAGAGCCAACTTCTACACCTGCATATTCTTCATTTACTGCCGGCATTAAGAAACAACTAATATTTTCTGCTTCTGCAGCATTCTCTTTCTTATCCAGATTGGAGATTTCCCAACATCCGTTGAAGTACATCGCTGTCTGTCCATTTGCAAATTGTAACTGTGCCTCTTCTCTTGATACTCCGGTAAATCCATCTTCGAAATATCCTTTATTAACTTCTTCCTGGAACAGTTTACCAGCTTCAACCATACCTTCATCGTTCCATTTTCCTGTGCCGTCTTTTAGAGAGTTGAATAGATCCTCGCCTTTAATTCCATCACTCAGCTGCTGGATATACTGAGATACAAGCCATGCATCATCCGCTGTAGAAGCTAATGCAACAGGTGTAACTCCATTTTCTTTAATGTGTCGCATATCTGCACATACTCATCATATGTAGTCGGAACTTCAAGACCATATTTATCAAAAATTGCTTTGTTATAATACATGATAGCTGTACTCTGCTGAGTCGGAATCGCATATACTTCACCATCATATGTTAAAGGATCTAAGATACCTCCATTGAAGCTGTTCTTCCACTCCTCGTCTTCATCCAGATATTTCTGAAGGCTGACGATTTTATCACCATTTACAAAGTTTTCAAGATATCCAAGTTCCCATGTAAAGATAATATCTGTTTCAGAGTCAGAAGCCATCATTGTTGTCAGTTTTGTCTTATAGTCAGAGTTGGTTACGTTCTGAATTTCTACCTTTACTCCATACTCGTTGGACTCATTAAATCCATCAATGATCTTACGGTATCCTTCCATATATGCATCTGAATCAGAACCGTTCATCATAATAGTCATTGTTTCTGAACTGCTGTCTGCTTTTGAGTCTGAAGAATCAGAGCTTCCACCATTGCTTCCACAGCCGGTAAGCATACTTGCAGCCATTGCACCGATCAGTAAACACACTGTAAATTTTTTCATCTTATTTCTTTCCTCCCTGTTTGTGATATTTGTATATATCTCTGTGTTTTCTATAAGAACATTTTATCAATTTTTACATTCATTTAAAGAAAGAATTATGTCCTTTTTGTTTGTTATTTTGTCATTCATTTGTTAGTTTTTTGTCTTTTATAGTTTTTGCACAATATAATATCAATATTTAAAGGCAATATAAAACACAGGAATATCTATAAGAAAAATCTCCCTGTGTTTTACATTACCTATATTTTATGCTTCTTCAACAATTTTTATATTCCATGGTGAAACCGTGATGCTTTCTCCATCCTGTACAGATTCTCCTGATAACAACTCTGTACCGTTTTTTCCATAATAAGAAACTTTCTGTTCTTCTGCAGAATAGTTCAGGATATATCTGACACATTTTCCCAGATCGTTGGTTCCTTTTCTTACGATCACCGGCCATCTGTATTCCGGAAGCTCTAACTCAGCGCTCCTAAGTGCTTCTGTGATCACTGCTTTTAAAGTATTGTCATCTGTCATGCAACCAATGTAGATGGCAGTTCCTTTTTCATAATGATTCTTAGTGATTGCTGCATATTCTTTCCAATTATAATGATCATAAGATGCCAGAACTTCTGCTTCCTGTGGCATTAATAATTCCATGAATACTTTAGCTGTTGCAGGCACATCTGTATTTTCTTCAGTCTCAATATTTTCTTTTGTTTCATTTTTCTTATCTGCTTCATCTGCACCACTTTCTCGGATAATACTTCCAGTCAGTCCGACATTCTTCGGGAAGGTAAACTGCTGATAGTTGATTCCGAAGCAGTTACTTAAAATATGCGGCTGAATTTCATGACTTACCTTAATATTCTCATTCGCAAATGCAGTCTTAAATGTTGCCACCAGCGTACCACCATCTGCCACATACTGTTTCAGTCTTTCCAGAAGTTCATCTGGTGCTGCATAGAGTGCCGGGACAAAGATTGCTTTATACTGTTCCAGATTATCAGATTCCGGCCATACGAAGTCACACTCAATATTCATCTGATACAGTGCATCATAAATCCAGCGAACAACATCATTGTATCCAATGCCATTATTTCCTGCCGCAGTTGCTTCGATTCCGAACCACTTGAGAGCCGTTAATGCCTCATTACTTACAAGGATAGCGACATCATTTTTCTTCTTCAGATTCACCAGATGACTTCCGATTTCTGAGAATTCCTTGCCCATAATACATGCTTCGCGATACGGTGCATTCTCCTGCATGTCATGACTGAGAAGTCCCTTCCAGTATGTCTCAAAAGAATTATGAATAGAATGCCAATGCCAGTACATTACGCTGTTAGAACCACTTGCAAGGTGACTATAACCCTGAAGTCTGAGCTGTCCCTTATACGGAGTCCATCCCGGATAACCCTGAGCTTCTGTTTCCAGAACAAGATAGTTATCTCTCTTTAAAGAACGTGTCATATCACCGCCAAATGCAATCTCTGCCCCTGTCAGATCATCCTGTGTCGGATGATAAATATCTGTGCCTGCAATCGTCAGTGCCTTCGCTGCATGGTAATGGTTTACATCAGGCTGTACTCCATAGGAATATCCCCGCCATTCAAAGTCAAAATTATGAGTGATAAACTGATCTTCTCTGCGGTATTCATTTACGATATCTGCCTGCCAGCTTAAGAATTCGTCCACCAGCGTTCTCTGGAACTTCTCAAATTCAGCTCCGAGGCTTCCATTGATCGTTCCTCTCACATCAGGGAAATCTTCCCACGCATTGATGCGGTTGCTCCAGTAATCCAGACCAAATTCATGATTCATAGCATCCAGATCATTATTAAATTTCCTGCGGAGATATTTCACAAATTTCTCCTGCACATTCTTTCCGGCTGTTCCGTAGTATTTGGTTTCATTGTCTACCTGAAAACCAATAACGCATTTTCTGTGTGCGGTACACTCCATTAATTTACGGATCACACGCTCTGCATAGAAACGATACACCGGATGAGTGATATCCATAATCTGACGGGCTCCGTAGATTCCTCTGCCCTTTACGGTTTCTGCCATAACATCCGGGTGAGATTTCACCATCCATGTAGGGATTGCATATGTAGGAGTTCCGATGATCACATTGATCCCGGCTTCCTCCATTGCGTCCATAACACGTTCCACATGTGAGAAATCAAAAACACCTTCCTGTGGTTCACAGGTGCTCCATGTGGATTCTGCGATCCTTACTGTATTGATTCCTGCCTTTTTCATCATTGCCACGTCCTGCTGCAGGCGGTCGTATGGCATATACTCATCATAATATGCTGCTCCGTAGAGAAGTTTCTTCATTATAATATATCCTCCAGATCTTACACTATATTATTTCAACCAATCATAAATTTCTCAAACTGACTTTTTGCCGCAGCACTTACCCCGACTACATCTGTGTAACAAAATAACAGAAATGCTGCCATTGCAGAATACATAATGTTACTTGAAAAATCTCCACATCCATAAGCCAGACGTTCTTTAACCGTAACTTTTTCGGATGCATTTTCATTTGTAAATTTTTTAAAAAGCATCATCTTTCCTCCCTGTTTTGCTTTGCTTATGCATGTATACTAACAGAGATTTTTTCGGATATTATATCATTTATTTTTGCAAACTATCATTTATTTTGGTTCTTTCCATTTTCCATATTTCTTTCTGTATCTGGCAGGTGTCATCCCCGTCTGCTGCCGGAAAATATTTCCAAAGTAACTTTGAGAACAAAAAGACAGATAACTGGCAATTTCTTTTATTTCATAATCAGAATAACGAAGCATATTTTCCGCAAGGCGTATTTTCTCTTTACGGATATACTGCTGTATAGTAGTCCCCTCAACCTTATGAAAAAGATCCGATAAATAGCTTGTATTTACCCCTATTTTCTGTCCGATCTCTCCTATAACGATATCACTGTGGAGATTCTGATAAATATAATTCTTTGTCCGCTCAACCAGCTCATTTTTGTGCTGGTTCTTATGAATTTCTGCCACACGCTCTGCAAACTCATATTCTGCCTGACGCATCATGGAATCGATTTTTACTGCATTATTCATATCCTCGATCTTCATAATGTAACCATCCACCATGGAAAAAGCCTCTTCCGGAATCATTCCCCCGCTGATGGCTGCACGGGATGCAAGTGCGATAACACAGATGGCAATATTCTTCGCCTGGCGGACTTGATTTTTGGCAAGCTGTCCTACTTCTCCACGATAAGTTTCAGCCAGACTACGGTTAAGCATTTCCACATCTCCATGACGGATACTATCCAATTCACGCACTTCCTGATCATAAGGATTATGCGGAAGCTCCTGCTCCTGATGCTCGAAAATAACACTGGAAATCTGCCCTTTCACCTCTATAATATCTGTTTCCCGGATTCCATTCTTCTGCCAGAGATCATTAATCGTCAGTTCTTTTCCTGTTATCATGTGATAGAGCATCAGAATTCCTGAGCCAAACACTTTAAGCTCACAAAACGACAGACGAAAGCCCGTCTCATCACTGATATGGTGATGCTGCATCAGATAATGTTCTGAATCTTTTGTATACTTTTCAGTGCTGACAGGACCAACCACAATTTTTGCAAAATGCTTTTTTTCATCTAAACGGCTTCCACTTTTCGATTCATTATTTGTCTCGTTTTGAATCTCACCACTTTCTAATGGAATAACAGCATAAAGAATCGTATCCTTCTCATAGAAAAGATCTGGGTAATCTTTTTTTTCACGATTATGAACAGCAGATAGAAATTCCGAATTTGTAAATAAAGGATTGTACTGCGCCGCCATGTCCCCATAACAGGCTTCTATTGCACCTGATTTACTGATACAGGTAATATTGCCATGCAGAATACGCACCATCTGTTCACAAATATATTCAAGATTCATGTTTTCTCCCTAAAGCGTGCAAATTGCAGAAATGATTTGTCTAACACGCCCTAAACTATAATCGCTTTAGTCTACTAACTTTTTATCTTTTCTGTTGGATATTATAGCATGTATAATCATCTTGAATAAAGACTTATCCTGCTTTTTGTAAAAACATTCGAAAACACTTATCTTCTTGGTGATATATTCAGTAATACACAAAAGAAACCACAAGCAATCAGTGCTCATGGTTTCTTAAATTTATCTGTATTATTTTAATTTTCTTCCATTTCGCGTAAATACCGGAATCTGTGAAAGAGGAGCATCAACTTCTATTACCTGTCCACCTTCATAAATTTCTTCTGTATCAAAATTTGTCCACTGAGAGCCCTCTGGAAGATATATGGTACGTTTTCTCATATCAGCATAAGTAACCGGTGCTACCAGAACATCTGGGCCAAACATATACTGATCTTCTATCTCCCAGCATTTTGAATCTTTTGGAAAATCATAGAACAAAGGTCTCATAACCGGAGTGCCTTTCTCATGCGCTGCCTCCATTAATTCTGTAATATATGGTTTCATACTTTCACGTAATGCCAGATACTTCTTACAGATTTCATATGCCTCTTCACCAAAAGACCATACCTCATTATCAGCTCCGGAAACACAGGCTGCCCCACCTTCCTTTCCCATAGGCTCCTTTAGAGGTTCACGATAGCCATGAAGTCTCATAACCGGACAGAAAGTTCCATATTCAAACCACCTTACCAGAAGTTCCTGAAATTTTGGATCTTTTGGATCACCACCATGGAATCCGCCAATATCTGTAGTCCACCACGGAATTCCGGCAAGACCCATATTTAGTCCTGCTGCTAACTGATTTCTCAGACTTGAAAAACTAGAATGAATGTCTCCGGACCATACCAGTGCTCCATACTTTTGTGAACCAGCCCACGCACATCTCAACAGATTAATAATATTTTCCTGTCCCTCCGCTTTCATTCCGTCAAAAAATGTTTTTGCATATAATGCCGGATAAATATTTCCAACCTGTACATTTGGTCCCATATGATAACGATAATTATCAAAATCATATACACTATATTCTGGTTCTGCTTCATCAAGCCAGAATACTTTTATCCCTTTATCATAATAATTCTTTTTCGCTTTCTGCCATACATATTCTCTTGCGGCTGGATTGGTAGCATCATAATGTACCGTATTTCCCTGGAAATCCATAACAATACGAAAACCTCTATCTGTACGAATCAGATATCCTTTTCTTTCATCTCCTGGAAATTCTCGCTTCTATAATCTACTGTCGGCCAGATAGATACCATAAGCTCAATTCCCATTTCTTTTAATTCCTGAATCATCGCATCCGGATCTGGCCAATATTTTTCATCAAATTTCCAGTCGCCCTGTAATGGCCAATGAAAATAGTCAATAACAATAACAGAGATAGGAAGGCCTCTTTTCTTGTACTCTCTTGCTACATTAAGAAGTTCATCCTGAGTCTGATAACGAAGTTTGCACTGCCAGAATCCCATAGCATAATCTGGCATCATAGGTACAGTTCCTGTTACCGATGCATATGCCTCTTCAATTTCTGCCGGTGAATCACCTGCTGTAATCCAGTAATCCAGAACTTTTGTAGAATATGCCTCCCAAGTTGTAATATTCTTTCCAAACATTACTCGTCCTACACCAGGATTATTCCATAGAAATCCATATCCCAGAGAAGAAACAGCAAATGGAACACTTGCCTGAGAATTTCTCTGTGCCAATTCCAGATCTGTTCCTTTCAGATTCAGATATGGCTGCTGATATTGACCCATTCCATAAATTTTCTCTTCCGGATTAGATACAAATCTCATAGAAAGATGATAATCTCCACCAAGAATTGGCTTAAACTCTCTTGCTTCAATATCCAAAGCGCTACAATAATCAGCAAACACATCAAGACGATTTCTAAGATATTCATCTAAAAGAATTTCATCTTTTGAATTGTAAATAGTCAATTTTCCATAAGAAGAAATCACGGCTTTTATTTTCCATTAATAATAGAAGCTCTTTTTTCTTCAATCTGAATCTTCGGAACAATATCCTCTACCGGCATTTCTAATGCCCAGTTTTCCTTGGCATTTCCTGCCCAGTTTTAGTTGCCCGGATACGGAAGCTGTTCGCTCCCCATGGCTGATCCAAGTTCCTCTGCATCATAATGAAAATTTCAGGCAATTATTTTCAGTTCTAAACACGTCCATTATTTGTCCTCCTAGATTAATTTATCAACCCTTTACAGATCCGCTTGTCATACCTTCTACAATATGTTTCTGCATAGTCAGGAATATAATACAGCATGGCAGAATCAAGAGTACGCCATAAGCCATAATACTGTTCCATTTAGTTCCATACTGGTTCATGTATGTATAAATTGCTGATGTCATAGGTCTCATTGTATCTTTTGTATTAAATGTCATTGAGTAAACCAAATCATTCCATCCAAATACAAAGCTGAAACATGCTGCCGTAATAACTGTAGGTTTGCTAATCGGAATACATATTCTGAAAAATACTCCAAGAGAGGTACAACCATCAATTTTAGCTGCATCCTCCAGTTCCTTAGGCATACTCAGGAAACCTGGCCTTAACATCAAAACTACAAACGGAATAGAAATAGTAGCTGTAGATAAAATTGGAGCTAAATAAGAATTCAGCAGTCCCAGTTTTGAAAAAATCAAAAACAGTGGTGTCAATACAAGTGATGCAGGAAGCATCTGTGTTACCAGAAAAACAGTACGAAAAGTTTCATTCCTTTTACTTTATATCTTGCCAGCCCATAAGCTGCAGGTACTGATAATACTAAAGACAGAATCATAGAGCCTAATGCAATGATGACAGAGTTTTTTTAATGTAACACTAAGATTTCCAATCAGGTCTTTATATGCCGTAATTGTAAAATTTTCTTTCGGCCAAAGTGTAGGTACACTTGAAAAGATCTCACTGTCAATCTTAAAAGAATTGACTATGATCCAATATAATGGAAACAAAAATATGCATGCAATAATTACAGCCAGAATACTCAGAAGAATATTTTTCTGCTTATCTCTTAAACGTATTTTTCTCATAATGAGCTCCTTTCTTCTGTTTATATAGTTTCGTCTTTTGAAATAGTTTTTAAATATATCAATGCAACAATAAACAGGCAGATAAACAATACATTTGCTGCAGCTGCACCTTCTCCGAAATGGAATGTCTGGAAAGACAGTTTGTAGGAATATGTGGATAATACTTCTGTCGCATCTACCGGTCCGCCTCCAGTCATAACATATACCAAGTCAAATACTTTGAAGGTAAGTACGAATCCCAGAATCAGTACTGACATAATTGTTGGTTTTAAAAGAGGAATCGTGATTTTAAAGAATTTCTGTACTGATGTTGCTCCATCAATTGATGCAGCCTCATAAACATCACCTGGAATATTATTTAATCCAGTTGTAAGGAGCAGCATATTAAACGGAATACCAACCCATGAATTGGCAATGATCAGAACCACCATTGCTGTATTACCTTTTAACAGCCATCCTATCGGACTTTTAATAAGATGAAGGTTCATTAAAATAGTGTTAATAATTCCACTGCTTTCTCCAAACATGAATTTAAACACAAGTGCAGTAACCGTAACCGGAAGCATCCAACTGATAACGATAAACCCTCTTATTGGTTTTGCTAATGTGAATTTTTTTACAAAAAACATTGCCAGCAGGAATCCCAATGAAAACTGGATTACCAGACATCCGATTGTATATACAAATGTATGAAGCACTGATTTACGGAATGTTACATCCGAAAAAATCGCCTTAAAATTATCAAGCCCTACAAAATCTCTTGCCGCACTAGCCAGTGTCGTCGCCGTTACATCCTGTAAACTGATAATCCAGTTATATACAATAGGATATCCTATAAAGATCAGCATATAAATAACTGCAGGAAGAATAAAAAAATAACCTATCCGTCTCTCCCTTTTTTCGCTCTTACTGTTCATCTGGCTCCTCCTTTTTACAATTTTGAGCATAAAAATCCCATCACATCACAATTAAT
>ENA-OQOA01000482-OQOA01000482.1-human-gut-metagenome-genome-assembly--contig:-NODE-482-length-17356-cov-3.211040_pt1 | contig 17356 bp, 16 predicted proteins | sample MGYA00242633_ERZ504888 | MGnify/ENA primary metagenome ERZ504888 (study PRJEB26092, sample SAMD00036372) | human gut metagenome | host: Homo sapiens | study: EMG produced TPA metagenomics assembly of... | reverse complement strand
CCGGCGACGTTGATGGCAAGCACATCTTCAAGACCCTCACCGATATTCTGGGTGCCGAGGATGCCTTCGGCGACATGGACTTCAAGGTGGCCGGTACTTCCGAGTTCATCACCGCCCTGCAGCTCGACACCAAGCTCGACGGCATCCCCGCCGACATCCTGGCCGCCGCTCTGCAGCAGGCCAAGGAAGCCCGCGCCACGATTCTCGAGGTCATCAACGAGTGCATCGACGGCCCGGCCGAGATGAGCGAGTTCGCTCCGCGCATCATCACCACCTCCGTCCCGGTTGAGAAGATCGGCGAAGTCATCGGCCCGAAGGGCAAGATGATCAACCAGATTCAGGAAGACACCGGCGCTGAAATTGCCATCGAGGATGACGGTACCGTCTTCATCTCCTCCGAGGGTGGCGAGGCTGCTGAGAAGGCCAAGGCCATCATCGACCAGATTGCCAACCCGCACGTGCCCGAGGCCGGCGAAACCTACAACGGCAAGGTCGTCAAGACCACGTCGTTCGGCGCTTTCGTGAACCTCACCCCCGGCACCGACGGCCTGCTGCACATCTCCCAGATCCGCAACCTCGCCAACGGCGAGCGCATCGACGCCGTCGAAGACGTGCTCAAGGAAGGCGACACCGTTGAGGTGATCGTTCAGGGTGTCGATGATCGCGGCAAGATCTCCCTGGCCATTCCTGGTTTCGAGGATCAGGAGAACAACGCCCGCCCGAGCCGTGGCGATCGCGATGACCGCCGTGGCGGCCGTGGCCGTGGTGACCGTGACGATCGCCGTGGCGGCCGTGGCCGTCGCTCCGATCGCGATGACCGTGACTTCGACGATCGTGACGACCGTCCGCGTCGCCGTCGCTCCGATGACTTCGAGGATGATTACGACGACCGTCCGCGTCGCCGTCGCTCCGATGACCGTGACTTCGATCGCGATGATCGCGATGATGATCGTCCGCGTCGCCGTCGTTCTGCCGACCGTGACTTCGACGATCGCGATGACCGTGATGCTCGCGACTCCCGTGACGATGATCGTCCGCGTCGCCGTCGCTCTTCCGATCGCGATGACCGTGGCGATCGTGATGACCGCCGTGGCGGTTCCCCGTGGCCGTGGCCGTGGCTCGGACCGTAACCCGCGCTACGCCACCGACGACAACTACGACGACTACCGCGCCGACCGCGAAGAGCGTACTGAGCGCCCGCGTCGCCGCGTCCGTCGCGACTTTGATCCGTTCGAGGACTAAATCCCTCTCACGGATCGGTCGCGGCATAGCCGCTCCCCTCACCTACGGGAAGCCCGTAGGGCTTCCCGCTTAACGGTTCGGCATTCGAGGACTGATCGTTCTCTAGCTTCTCTCGGGTGAGAAGGGCTTGATCGCAAACCAAAAGGCTTCTATACCGTTTCATTCGGTATAGAAGCCTTTTTGGTTTTTCGGCTTCTTCGCGCTGCATATTTCGATGTTGAATAAGGCACTCGTGCTGCCGCCATGTACGTTTAGTTGTCGGTTGACAACTATTCCCATGCATCAAGAATGGCGGATGATCATCGAAGGTACTCATGGGCGTTGATCACTGTGGCAACAACAAAGGCCGGGCCCTTGTGAGAGCCCGGCCTTTATGCCGTATGGCGGCGGATTAATCCTTAAAGGCTAATCCGTTGTCAATCAGCGTTACAGAATCGCCATGCACACGAAGTCCAGAATGAACAGCGCGGCCACAGTCCAGATGATCGGGTGAACCTCCTTGGCCTTGCCCTTGCAGGTCTTCACGATGCAGTACATGATGAAGCCTCCGGCGATGCCGTAGGAGATGGAGTAGGAGAAGGCCATGAACACGGCGGCGAAGAACGCCGGAATGGCTTCGGCGATGTCGTCCCACTTGACTTCCTTCAGGGAAGCGGCCATCATGCAGCCGACGATCACCAGCACGCCGGCGGTTGCGGCGGACGGCACGGCGGAGACGACCGGGGCCAGGAACGCGGACAAGGCGAAGCAGATCGCCACGACCACGGAGGTCAGGCCGGTTCGGCCGCCTGCGGCGATGCCGGCGGAAGACTCGACGTAGGTGGTGGTGTTCGAGGTGCCGCAGATGGCGCCGATGGAGGTGGCGATGGAGTCGGCGAACAGGGCCTTGTCCATCTTGGAGGAGAAGCCGTGGCCGTTCTCCAGAGCCTTCTCATCCTCGGCGGAGAAGATGCCGGTGCGGCGGCCGGTGCCGATGAAAGTGCCCAGGGTGTCGAACGTATCGGACATGGAGAAGGCGAAGATGGTCACGATGACCAGCGGCAGCTTGGTCGGATCAGAGAACAGTGCCGGGAAGCCCTCGGCGGAGAAGATCGCGCCGAAGGTCTGCGGCAGCTGGGAGAAGGTCTCGCTGATGGACTGCGAGTTGGACCAGGTGGTCACGCCGAACGGGATGCCGATTACGGTGGTGATGGCGATGGCCAGCAGCATGCCGCCCTTAACCTTCATCACGGTGAACACAATGGCCAGTACGAGGCCGATCAGGAAGACCCACAGCACCTTGTCGTTGAAGTTGGCCAGACCCGGGGTAGCCGCAACGGCACCGCCCTTGGCGGCGGCCTTCGGATCGCCGGGAGTGAACTTGATCAGGCCGACGTTCAGCATGCCCACGTAGGCCACGAACAGGCCGATGCCGCCGCCGATGGCGTGTTGCAGGGACTCCGGGATGGCCAGGATGATCATCTTGCGGATCTTGGTGACGGTGATGAGGATGTTGATCAGGCCGCACAGGAACACCATGCACATGGTCTGCTGCCAGCTGAAGCCGAGGCCGAAGCACACGGTGTAGGTGAAGAACGCGTTGAGGCCCATGCCGGCGGCCTGGGCGTACGGCACGTTGGCGAACAGGCCCATGACCAGGGTGCCGATGATGGCCGCGATGATGGTGGCCAGGAACACGCCGCCCCACGGCATACCCGTCTGCGACAGGATCTGCGGGTTGACGACGATGATGTAAGCCATCGCGAAGAACGTGGTCAGGCCGGCCAGAATCTCAGTCGAGACGGTCGTGCCGTTTTCCTTCAAATGGAAGAACTTCTCCATTTACTCTCTACTTCCTTGGGGTTTATGCGGGGCTGCGCACCGCGTGCATAATGCTGCGGCTGGCCCCGGCGAGAATTGCGACTCGCCCTGATCGGCCTGCCCAACGCGCGTCAGGCGCTGCGCACCCAATCAGAACCGTGGCCGATTATAGCTTGTGGAGGCAACGTGAACGGGTCCGGGAGTAGACTGACTGCCAGAATAATTCGGAACAACTCAGGGGACACGCAGGACACACCCGTGGAAGGAAGGCGCGCGATGAAACCGGCCGTCGAAGTCAGCATCACCTCTTGGAAGAAGAATGTCGTCAAGCCCGGTCAGGAGTACGGCCGCGTACTGCTGATGCCCGGCACCGGCTACAACTGCGACCGTCCGCTGCTCTACTGGTCGGCCCAGGCTCTGGTCGAGGCCGGCTGGCGAATCGACCGCATGAACGTACGCAACGCTTCCGACGACCTGTCCACGGTGATTCCGGTCCTCAATCAGGCGATTGACGGCTGGGTGGCCGCCGCGCGCGAGTCCGGCGCGGGTAAAGCCGGTGATTCCGGGGATGGCGTTGCCGCCGATGATTCTGCTACCGTGCTGGCCGATGGCGCAGCTGGCTCGCCGAACCGTGATTCCCGACACCCCGTCCGGCCCTCGCCTGTTGCTGATCGGCAAGTCGCTGACGACGATGACCTACCCACATGTGGCCTCACACTACGGTCTGCCGTTCGTGCTGCTGACCCCGGTGCTGCATCACGCCGACTTCGATCCATCCGCCCGGGTGATTCCGGTGCCGGCTGTCGGCGATGATATCGTCGCCGAATCCGAGGCCCCGAGCGTGGCCGAAGCAAGGGCGATCATCCGCGCGGAACAGGCCGGCCAGTCGCACGCCGCCAGCTCCCGATACTCCGGCCCGGCACCGCTGATCTGCGCCGGCACCGCCGACCCGTTCTACGATCAAGCCCGCGCCAACGCGCTCACCCCGCACGTGCACGAATACCCGGATGCCAACCATTCGATCGAGGTGCCCGGCCACTGGCGTCGCTCGCTCGACTATCTGAAGGAAGTCACCGCGTCCGTAGCCCAGTACGCCGCCACGCTGTAATGCCCCGCGACACGCCCGAATTCTGCAATGTCGCTGACCATCCGTAATCTAATCATCCGTAAACCACAGACCGTTGGTTGAAGTGCGCGCGAGTGCATTTCCGAAGTTTGGTTCGCCAAGCCAGCGCAGGTTGAGAGATATAAGCCCGTCAAGGGCCGGCGAAGGTCGCTTCGCGAGATTATATTGCTCTGCCTGTGCGCAGGGCTTTTTGTGCCGGCCGAAGTTCCGAACTCCAAGTCAACGGCCGACTTAGGAAGGAACGCCATGAAGAGGCCCGAAAAGGAAGCGGTAGTCGCTCAGCTTACGGAAGAATTCCGTAACGCTGACGCCGTCTACCTGACCGAGTACCGCGGGCTTACCGTTCCGCAGATTTCCGATCTGCGTGAAAAGCTAGGCCGCGATACTTCCTACACTGTGGCTAAGAACACGCTGGCGCGCATCGCCGCCAAGGAAGCGGGCATTGAGGGTCTCGACGAGATTCTCTCCGGCCCGACCGCCATCACCTTCGTGAAGGGCGACTTCATCGAGGCTGCGAAGGTCATCCGTGACTTCGCCAAGGACAACAAGGCTCTTGTCATCAAGGGTGCCGCCGCTGACGGCACTGTCTACGATGCCGAGGGCGCCAAGAAGCTGGCAGACCTCAAGTCTCGCCCGCAGCTGCTCGCCGAGTTCGCCGGCGACATCAAGGCATCGATGGCCAAGGCCGCGTACCTGGTTCAAACGCTCTGCCTACCAAGGCTGTGCGCACGATCGACGCCCTGCGCGAAAAGCAGGAGAAGGCTGCCTGATTTACGCCCTCACGGCATGAATCAGTCGCTTCGATAATTTAACATAAGGTTTATTAGGCAGCGGATCTACCACTTCGTCCGCCGCCAAGATTGAAAGGAAGCCATAATGGCTAAGTACACCAACGATGAGCTGCTGGAAGCCTTCGGCGAGATGACCCTGGTCGAGCTCTCCGAGTTCGTGAAGGCCTTCGAGGAGAAGTTCGACGTCGAGGCTGCCGCTCCGGTTGCCGCTGTTGCCGCTGTTGCTGGCGCTGCTGCTCCGGCTGAGGAAGAGAAGGATGAGTTCGACGTCATCCTCTCCGCCGTCGGCGACAAGAAGATCCAGGTCATCAAGGCCGTCCGCGCTATCACCTCCCTGGGGTCTGGCTGAGGCCAAGGCTCTGGTCGACGGCGCTCCGAAGGCCGTCCTCGAGAAGGCCAAGAAGGAAGATGCCGAGAAGGCCAAGGCTCAGCTGGAAGAGGCTGGCGCCAGCGTCGAGCTCAAGTGATTTGTGCGGCATAAGCCGCAATCACAGCTTTTCGAGGAACCCCGCACCTGTGTTTCAGGCTGCGGGGTTTCCGCATACTGAGTAGACTAGTTGACGAGGACGAGGCGGAGAACGCGATCCGGCGTGGAAACACAAAGCTGGCAATGAGCGAAAGTTGTCAATTCTGTGCCCAGTAATCCGCCAAAAGCCGGTAAAAGATGACACAATGGCACGTAGTGTGGTCAAATAGTGTGTCCAGGAAGGCGGTCACGGTGAGCGAGTGGACGGTGAAGATCAACGGTGTCGACCGGATCAGCGTCAAGCCGGGGGAGTGCGTGGAAATCGGCCGTAAGCCGTTACGCCCCCTTGCCGATGATGGCAACACCCGCCTTGACGTCGCCGATCAAACCAAATCGATGTCCAAACGGCACGCCATGTTCACGGTAAAAAGCAATGGCACGGCCTCGGTCCGTGATCTTGGATCGACCAATGGATCGTATGTGGTGCGGGAAAATGGCGATTTGTTGCGCTTGCCGGCCAATGCCGAGTTCCTGTTGCCGACGTCTCCCATGCGCATGCAGTTCGGCGATGTGCCTGCGGACTTCATTCGTGTCGACGATCCAGTGGCAAAGCCGCTCGACCTCAAGGTGCCTGATTTGTTTGGCTATGCGGTTCACGAAGCACCGCAGGAGCCGGATGCGGCGGATATGTCCGTCGACGATATTCTTGATTTGCGGGCCGGCGAGCCGACCGCCATCTTCAGCGCGGATAATGTTCGACGCAAGGTCGACGAGCTTGAACTTGGCTCGCTGAATATCACGCAGCCAGTGACGAAAAACGATGAGCCGGCCATACCCCGTGATCTGTTCGCGGATGCGTTGGCCCAGCATGCCGAGCAGGAGACCGAACGCAAAAACCAGCAGGCCATGAACTCCGTGGCACTGCCGAAGCAGCAGACCGAACCTGAGTCGACGATTGTAACGCCTGCATCCAAGCACAGCAGGATCTCCGGTATTGTTCCAGTAGATGCCATCGCCCATGCCGTTGTTAAGCATGCTCCCAGCACAAGCGAGCCGGCAGTGGCGTCGGCGGCGGTTGTTGAATCCGATGTGGTGGCTGGCGCAAGCAAGTCAGCCGAAAACGTTCAGTCCGCTCCGAATACCAGGAATGCCGGCGATTCTCAGCCGGCGGACACTGTCGAACAGCATGCTGAAGTTGCCCAGCCTGAAGCCGCCCGGGAAGCCGAAGCCGCTCAATCTGAAAACACCCAGCCTGAGACCGCTCAGCCGGCAACCGCCCAGTCTGAAACCGACCAGCCGGCAGCTGACGTACCGGACGATCAGCAGCGGACCGCAGCCGAAGCATATCAAGAAGCCACCGCAGCAGGCGTAGCAGACCAGCAGCCGGCTGCCGAAACCGCCCAGCAGTCGGTATCCGAAGCATATGATATCGACTCCACGGGCGTACACACTCCGGTCTTCGAGCCCGGCTCGGTGTTCGAGCGTGTGGCCAAGGGCGAGCTGAAAGCACAGGAGCCGGCAGTCGAAGTCGATGGCCTGACCTCTGACGAGGCAAAAACCACGCAAGATTTCAATGTTCAATTCGAAGTCGCCCGTCATCCCGAATTGCTGGCGTTCCTCGCCATGAATCCGTACCTGTACGACGACATGTATTCTTGGCTCGCCGCCCGTGGCGAGGCCGATATTGACGAAGCCCTGTCTCACAACAAGGGCTATCAGGAATACCGCGAAGCGGTTGGAAAGTGAGTCGAGAGATGACCCAGAGCCAGACTCAGAACCAGAATCTCACGGAAGGTCTGAATCGCATCCGTCGCTGGCGTGACCAATACCGCAGCATGCAGCCGCCATCGCCGCTCGAGGATGTGAATCAACTGGCCGCGAAGCTGGAGATGACCCATGCCCATCCCTCCGGCATCGCCCAGCTGTTCGCTTCCGGCCATGTCCGGTTGGATTCGTTGTTCCGCGACACGGGTGTGCTTAAGGCCGCCGAACGCCATATTGGGCGCGTGCTGGATGACCAGGCCGCCAAACGCAGGATTTCCGGCGTGGCGGAGTTGTCGCTCGTGGTCGGCGTGGCCACATGGAAGGGCAACGCGCTGCCGGTGCTGTTGTACCCGGTGAGCGTCACGATCGAGGATGATGGCTTGTCGACCACCATTCGATTCACCGGTCGCGTGGCCCTGAACGTCGCGTTCGTCAATACATTGCGTGAGCAGGGGGTGTTCCTGGATGAGGATTCCCTGTTTGACGGTGCCAGCTATGACAGTGGCACTCCCGAAACTTCCGCGATGTTCGCCCGTATTTCGTCCGAAGCGTCGGAGCGTATCTCCGACTTCGCCATCGAGCGCCAGATTGTGCTCGGATGCTTCATGGACCCCTCGTCGCAGATGATCAGCGAAAGCCGACAGTTCATCGACCAGCTGGAGAACGGCCCCACCGGCAATGTGCTGTTGGACGCGCTTGCCGGCGACGAATCCGCCCGCACCGCGCTCAAAGATGCCAATATTCCGCAATACAGTCCTTTCGACGTAGACCCGCATGCCGAGTACGAAGTCGGCGATGTGGACAATACGGTGCGATATGCCGCGTCACTTGCCGCCAATGGCCATAGCATCGTGGTCGACGGCACCTTCCCGAAGGGCACCGCGGAGCAGGCTGTGGCCATCGCATCGCGCTGCCTGATGAATGGTCGTTCCGTGCTGTACGTGCCCGGCGTGGCCGAGCAGAAGCGTCTGTTCATCCAGACGGCTTCCGCCAATGAGATGAAGGCGCAGGTACTGGATGTATCCGATGAACACGCCAACGCCGCGCTTGATAAGCAGCTGATTGCCGCAGTCGGATTCCAGCCCGGAGTCGCCACCCAGCGATTCGACCAGCTGGCCGACGAACTCGTGGGCGTGCGCTCGCGCTTGACCCGCTATCTGGGCGACCTGCACGGGGGCAACGATAAGTGGAATGTGTCCGCATACGAGACCATTCAGAATCTGGCCCGTATCTCCGTGCTCCCGACGCACCCTGCCACCCACGTTCGACTTGACGAGTCAAGTGCCCTGAGCATCGCCAACGATATTGACACATGGATCGGCAAGATGGAACGCGCCGGCGAGCTCGGCGAATACACCATCGGCCCGGAAGACACCGCATGGTACAAGGCGTCCATCACCACTGAAGAACAGGCAGTAACCGCCTACCAGCGCGTGGACGATTTGCTGCGTCGCTTCCTGCCCGCCACCCGTGAGCAGGTGGCACGCACCGTGCAGACCTGCGGATTCCCGGTTCCTCCCACCACCCGCGAGTGGGAGCGTCAGGTTACGGTTTTGAAGAATCTGCGACGAGTGCTTGACGTGTTCCAGCCGGAGATTTTCGAGCGAGACATCAGCTCCATGATCGAGGCCACCAAGCCGAAGAGCCAGCGCAAGGCCGAGGGCACGTCGATGGGATTCTGGGAGCGCCGCCGCCACATCAAGGAAGCCAAGGATCTGCTGCGCGTCGGCGCGCAGGTCGAGGACTTGCACGAAGCGTTGAAGGTAGTCGCCAAGCAAGGGGAGCAGTGGCATCAGTTCGTGCCTCACGGCGGTTGGCCGGTGCTGCCCAGCAAGCTCGACGAGATCATCTCCACCCAAGAGGCGCTGGTCAGCAATATGACCGCGCTGGATACCGTGCTTTCCACCACACCCGCTGGTGGCAATCTGGAAACCGCCGATTTCGAGAAGGTGGAAGCACGCCTGAAAGCACTGCTGGATGATCGCAAGGCACTGGACACCTTGCCGGAGCGTTGCCTGCTGGAGCAGGAATTCGCCTCTGCCGGACTGAACGAACTGGTCGCCGATCTCAACGCTCGCCGAGTGAGCGTGGAGCAGGTGCGCGGCGAAGTGCAGCTGGCCTGGTGGACCACCGTGTTTGAGGACATTGTGCGTTCGTCCGCCATCATCTCCAACCAGGATGGTGCCGCGCTGCAGGCCGCATCCGACCGCTTTGCGCAGGTCGATGTGGAGCACGTGCGCTCCATCGGACCGATGGTGTCGCAGGAATCCATGCGCCGTCTGTGCGACATGCTGTTCTCCCGCACTCAGGAAGCCAACCAGATGCACACCGTGCTGGCAGGGCGCGCCAGTGTGTCGCTGAGCAGGATTCGCCGTGATCATCCGGAGATTCTGGCCGCGGCCAAGCCGATTCTGGTGGCCGCGCCGGGTACGCTCGCCGCACTCACCGAGCCGGGTGTGCTGGCTGATGTGGCGATTCTCGATGCGTGCGCGCACATTCCCGCTATCGAGTTGCTGTCCATCATCGGCCGCGTGCAGCAGGTGGTGGTGATCGCCCACTGCGCGACGGTAACCAGCGAAAGCGTCAAGCAGCTGATCGACACGTTGCCTCATATCGAGGTGGATGCTGCCCCATCTCGCCGTGCGCCGCGCCTGTCCGCATTCCTTGAATCCGAGGGATATGGTCCTGTTCGCTATGATGTGGCCACCGAGCCGGCTGCCGGTGAGGTGCGATTCCACCGTGTGGAAGCGAGCGGTGTGCCGGTTATGTCTTCTGGTCTGGTGGAATCCAGCCAGCCGGAGATTGATGAAGTGGTGCGTCTGATTACGCAACGTGCCGCCGGTTTTGCCGTGGTTCCTTCCAGCTATCGACTTGTGGTCGTGATGTTGACCGACGCATTCCGCACACGCTTGGGTGCCGAATTGAAGTCGTTGGCAGGCAAATCCAAGGCGATGGGCCGATTCCTGCGCCATGTGCGGTTGGTTTCCTTGCGTGACGTGGCCGGAGGTCGTGCCACTGACGTGATTCTGTCGATGTGCTATGCGAAAACCACGCACGGACGTCTGCTTCAGCAGTTCGGCCCGCTCGAAAGCACAGGCGGTCGCGGACTGTTGCTGGATGCCCTGGCATTGGCGGACCACAGCTTGGATATTGTGTCGGCCTTTGGTTCCGAAGATTTGGACGAAGAACGACTGCACCAGTCCGGTCCTCGGTTCCTGAAGACCATGTTGACGTGGGCCGAACAGCTTGACGACCGTCCGGTGCTTCCGTTGCGTGATGCGGCAGGCGGCAACGTGCTGTTCGACGATATCGCCGACAGGTTGCGCGCGCGAGGACTGAACGCTGCTGTTGATTATGGATTCGACAAGGGCGTGAAGATTCCGCTCGTGGTGGGATTGAAGGACAAGCCGTTTGCCTTGGCCGTGCAGACCGATGACGCGAACTTTATGTCCGTGCAATCCACGCGTAGGCGTCATCGTTTGTCGGCACAGGATCTCATTTCCTTGGGCTGGAATGTGATGACCGTCTGGAGTGTCGCCGCCTTCGTGAACCCCGATAAGGAAGTCGACCGTATCGTCAGCCGTATCGGTGAGATCTATCGCGAGGTTGAATAACCATGGCGGAATACTCGGCTACACGGCGCACACCGCGCAAGCACAAGCGCGTGGTGATGAAGGGCACTGAGCAGTTTGACGCTGACGGTGTCAAACTCGAGCCCGGAGACATGCAGACCGACCAACAACGGCAATCCGACGACGACAAACGCATCCTCGGCGAACTGCCGCCGCATTGGGCCGTTTTTAACGAGCGCGAGTAGGAGTTGGGGCGCACTCTGTGCGCCCCAACACTGTGTTTTCCGCAGCCGACAGGCTGCGGAAAACACAGTATCGGCCGAAGGCCGATTCCGCTTCCTACCGCACAACGGCCATAATCGCTCCGGCCTGTTGCAGCTCCATAACCTTGGCCGCGGCCTCCGGCGGCATTGCGAACGACACCAGTCGGTCGTTGCCTCCCAATGCGCCAGTCGCATCCGGTTTGCCGACATTCATCACCGTGGCGTTCTCGGCCAGCGTGCAATCAGCACCTTCGCAACCGACGGCGGAAACCAGTCTCACCTGATCGCCGGCCAATACATCGTCGACGCTACTGGCCAAGCGGACTTCAATCACCGTAGTGCCGGTCGGTGCTACGGGCGCATCTCTGGCCATATGCGTGGAAATGGGATCGGCTGCTTCGATATCGATTTGCGCTACCTTGCCCACCACATCCTCAATATTGCCTGTCCAAGACGGGCCTGCCGCAGATACCGGCATATCAGCCAACTGAACGTCGGCGGCCAGAATAATGTCACCCCGTCGAATCGAGCGGGCGGCCACCACCATCGGCTCGGTCTCCACCACGGCCAATACGGCTTCAAGCCCAAACAGCACTGCGAGTCCCACGCACAACGCAGCAGTGAGTCGGCGCAAGGCATCCGCCATGCGCCGTCGCCGCAATGAGCCGCGCGCAGGCGGCTTAATAAACGAAAAGGTCACCATGCAACCATGGTGACCTGAAGTTTTTCGTAAGCGCAAGCCAAATCGACCTATGTGGTTCTAGCTTGCCAAGTTATCCACAACGCTTCAAACCCGTGCAACAGACAGTGCCCGTAGTGCCAATATCCGCGGCATACCGCCGTCGACACCGTCGTTTACAGAGGAAAAGCGGGTGTACAGACCTTACTTGCCGGATTTGTCGGTGCGGTAGAAGCCGTGACCCTTGAACTCAATCGGCACGGCGGAATACACCTTGCGCACCTGCTCCTGCGAGCACTTGGGGCACACGGTAATCGGGTCGTCATTGAACGACTGCTGTTCGGTGAAGTCATAGCCGCAGTTCTTGCAACGGTAATGATAGGTAGGCAACGGATTCCTCCAACAAAGTCATATTTCTCGCGGATGGCCCAAACGCCATGCCACGCAACCGTTCATATCCTAGTCGCCGCCCTGACACATTGGCGTTACGGTCTTACTAGCCAGCTTGCTGTTGCCACTCTGGTTCCATCGGCCAGTGTGCGTGGCTGGTTGGTCAGTCTGGCTTGCGCCGAGTATCTTGGCCGGCCGGCCAGCTCAACAGGCCCGATGAGCTAAGCCGCCGGTATCCCTCCGGCGTCAGCACTCCGTCGGCCGGCACATCATGTGGTTCGGCCGGCAAATCAATGTCCAACACCTCCCACGGCCAGCACACCGCAATCAGGGGACATGCGGGCTTGCGGCGAGCCAAGGCCCGGTCATACCAGCCGGCTCCACGCCCCAGACGATTGCCCTGCGGGTCCACTGCCAAAGCCGGAGCGATGACCAGATCGGCCTTCTCCAACGCTTCGGGCGGTAGAACTGCGCCAGTTGGCTCATCGGGTCTGTGATGGACGGTGCTGGGAGAGCTGCAGCTACCGGCATTGTTCGCGCCACCCACTGCATCCATCGAGCGCAATGATTCCAATGAATCCAGCACACTCCAGCCAATTTCCAACCCAGACCCCAACCTTGGCACCAACACGTGGCAGCCATGAGCCCGCAGCCATCGCAACAGTGGCCGGGTTTCGATTTCCGAACCCATCGACACATATGCCGCCACTGTGGGACCATCCTGAATCATGTGTGCTGGGAACCGTCGCACCAGCAATTCACCGGCCGCTCCGCGTTCTTCCGCTGGAACGCGCTTGCGCCGAGACAGTATATGGTGGCGCAGCGTCGCTTTATCCGTCTTCTCTGTTTTCTCTGTGCCGCTGTAGTCGCTGCCGATATTCATGCCACTGCCCACTTCGCTCATACCGCACAATCTAGTGTTTCCATCGTAAAACGAAAGTGGCCACGGTAGCGGCGCAAGACCTTCATATGGCTACAATAAAGGCCGTGTCAGTTTTCCAGTCGATTAAAGAGGCGTTCAAGCTGGACCACCAGATCCGCCCGCCACGTCTCACCCATCCCGGTTTTCCGATAGTCCTGCGCCCCCTGACCATGGATGATGAGGACGGCTGGAACGAAGTGCGCTGGCGCAACAACGACTGGCTGGCACCTTGGGAATCCGGTGACCCGATGCATGGCGGCTCCATCACATTCAATCAATGGGTGCAGCGGCAGCGCCGTAACGAGCAGCATGGCGTCGGCGTGATCTTCGCCATCGAATACCAGATGCGTATCGTCGGCCAGATTTCGTTGGGAGCCATCGTGTATGGTGCCATGCGTACCGGCGTGGTTGGTTATTGGGTCGATCAACGGTGCGCCGGCCGCGGATTCGCGCCAATGGCACTGGCCATGCTTGCCGATTGGGCGCTCGGAGACCCATTCGGGCCCGCGTTGCATCGGCTGGAAATCGCCATTCTGCCGGATAATGCGCGTTCTTTGGCTGTGGTGCGTAAGGTCGGAGCCCATCATGAGGGACTGCGCGAGCGGTATATGTATGTCAATGGCCAGTGGCGTGACCACGTAACGTTTGCGCTGTTGGCTGAAGATATGGGGCAAGGGTTCGCCGCTAGACTCGCCGCCGCCGGTTCCAGATAAGCGTCGACCGGAAGAATTCCGCTCCGACACGCCCGGACGGAAAGCCCCAGTTCGTCGGCACGTCTCCTATCCTTGACTCTATGGGTTATGAGTCACTGAGCACTGTCGTCGTGCTGGTGATTGTGGCGATTATTATCGTTGTATGGCTGCCCGTACGTACGGCCAACGGCATGAAACGTGTGGACGAGCACCGGCAGGATCGTTATTCGCCTTCCCTGCATATCGTTGATGCAGAGAACGGCAGACGATTCGGAGACATCAAGCCGCATAAGGCGAAAGGGGCAGCAATGCCAGCATCAACACCGTCAGCGAGGCTGACATCTGAGCACATCGCCCATGTGCGGGAACTGCGCCGCGCGGCCATCCGCCGCCGGCAGATTCTCGCCGTATGCCTGCTTGCCATAACCGTGTTGGTGTTTGCCGTATCGTTCCCCCTGCATTTCAGTCCGCTGCTTGCTCTTATTCCGTTCGTGCTGTTGCTGCTGGTGCTGGTGCTGGGAGCCAATGCCTCACGCCAGGCCCGGCAATGGGAGCGCAAGGTGGTCCGCTACGAGCGGGCTCATAGCGGTACGGGCTGGTCCAAGAAACCGTCTGCCGAGTCCAAGGACAGCAAGCGTGTGAACAAGGCCGAACCGGTTGCGGCCGTAACTGCGCCTGCCGAGAAGCCTGCCGAGCAGATTGAGGATGCTGCCACCGAGGTCATGGAACAGCGGCAGATTCGCCGCGCGTTACGCGATGCCGAGATTGAGCAGGCCAAGGCCAAGGCGTTGCGTCAGTCCGCCGCCGCATATCAGGCCGCGGAAGAGCACGCCAAACAGTCTGAGAAGTCTGATATTGCACAGTCCGCCGCCGATAAGCCTGCCGCCGAGCCGTCTGCTATGGTCGATGAATCCGCCGACCGTAAGTCCGCTGCCGAAACCAGCGAATCTTCCGCCACACCTGATGCCTCCGTTCGCACAGACAAGTCGATTGAGTCGGACAAGTCCGTCGCCCCTCGAGTTGAACCATCGCTTACGGTGCGTGACGAGCGCGATGAGCGCGACGATGCCGCTGCCGCTGCCGATGCCACGTCGGAACTGGTCAGCGTACGCCCTGCCCGAGCACTGGACGTCTTCGATATGTCCACCTCGCAGGATCTCATCTCCTTCACTTTGGGTGGGGAACATAACGCCGACAACGCTCCGGAAAGCTTGGAGATCAAGTCGACCCGTCAGGTGTCCAAGGCGGAACCTGTCGAACCCGCAGTGGCGGAAAAGTTGATTGACGAGGCCCGAGCCGTCAAGGCCGCGGACGACGCCAAGGCTGTCAGCGCCGGAAACGCTGTAGACACTGAGCCGGAGCAGCGCGATGATGCCGATACGGACGCCGATGACGAGGCTGCAAACGCCGCCCAGCGAGCCGCATTCCACGAATCCGAGGAGCGTGCCGACGTCGAAGCGCCAGCGGCGACCACCGATTCGTTGGGCGCAGGCCTGGACTCCATTCTTGCCCGCCGCGGCAACTGAGCGTTGCGATTCGACGATTTTCTCTCACAGCGTTAGCACTCGAGTTGGCAGAGTGCTAATAATCGCGCTACGATGTGTCCTAGCGCAAAGGGACAACGCAAGTGATCGTCAGCCTCTTGAGGCGTTCTGGCGCGGCATTATCGAACTACAAGTAGATACGAGGTGACCCACAGTGTCGATTAAGCTCACACCGTTGGAAGACAAGATCATCGTCAAGCAGGCCGAGGCCCAGACCCAGACCGCTTCCGGTCTGTTCATTCCGGACAATGCCAAGGAGAAGCCGCAGCAGGGTGAAGTCCTGGCCGTTGGCCCGGGCCGTCGTGACGACAAGGGCGAGCGCATCCCGATGGATGTCAAGGTCGGCGACAAGGTGCTGTACTCCAAGTACGGCGGCACCGAAGTCCACTACGAGGGTGAGGACTACCTCATCGTCGGCGCGCGCGACATTCTCGCCATCCTCGGCTGATTAGTCGCCTAGCGAACTTCAACAACCCCGACTGTTCCCACGGACAGTCGGGGTTTTCTCTTGCCAGGCGGAAAGGGGCTCCCCTCAGAGAGGGGAGCCGAAAACCGCTCCCGCCAAACGCCCAGCCATGCCTGCTATGCATAAAGGTGCATGCGCGCAACGTAGTTGAGTTCGGCGTTGCACCGCATCTACACTGGGTAACGGATTGGGGTCCCTATGGAAGAGGCTCAGTCGGCGACTTGGTCGAGCGGCTTAAGACATTTTGCACAAGACGGCAGTAGGTCGACGGTATGTTGTTTTTTCCGTGTCGCAGGTTCGTGGTGTCGTCGCGCTGTGCCAATGGTTGTCTCTCTACCGACGCTGAGTGCCGTGGCCTGAGGCCAGCGTCGGCAGTGGGCCACGAAATGGCGATGTGCCGATGCTGAGCCGCGTTGGTGTCGTTATCGGGCCAGTTTTTGGACCATTGCCAACGGCAAATCGGCGTTCTGTGTCGGCGACGGTCCAAAAACTGGCGGTCTGCCGACGATAAGTGCCGTCATCGTCGGCAGACCACCAGGTATTGTCCTTGTGCCGACGTAAAAGCCCTGCCATCGTCGTCACCGAGCCATCTTGTGACTCACTGACGGCGGCAGCAGGGCGGAAGAGGCCGAAATCATGCGCGCGGTGCGGTCTCACACCTCGAATCCGGCCTCCGCCAGCGCGTGATCGATGTCGCGAATCAAATCGTCCGTATCCTCCAGACCCACGGCCAGACGGAAGAAGCCGCGGTGGAACTCAGGCGGGTACAGGTACTGGCGCTCGTCATCCTCACCGAGGAACACGATCAGCGATTAGTCATGGCCGAGCGAGACGGCAGACGTAATCACATTGAGCTTGGAAACGAATCGGGTGTGCCCGTCGTGGTCGGTGTCGAGGCCAAACGACAGCACGCCGCCGAACCCGGAGTCCGGGCGGGCCAGCTGGCTGGCCGCCACCTTGTGGTGCAGGTGCGATTCCAGACCGGGGTACGCCACGAAACGCACCACATCCAGCGATTCGAGATGCTTGGCAATCGCCAAGGCCGAGGGGTCGTAGGGCAGCGCGTAGGCGTTCGCCAGCGTGATGGGGCGACGGATCGCGCCGGTTTCGGCGTCGACCCCGTTACCGAGGTGAATGGCCAGCGTGCCGAATCCGAGCGGCTGGTCGTCGAATGATTGTCCGTGATGTACAAGATCAGAAGCCATGCGCCCAGCATGCCAGCATGCGCCGTGCCGCGCAAACAGGCGACATCGCTCGAAAACCGCGCCATTGCAAGGTTCTAGAGCACCATATAAGAAAAAATGATTGGGTGAAGTGCGGGGTGCAGCCTTGGTCGGGGCTGTTTGCAGGGCCGAAGCGGGCCCTGAAAACACGCTGTGAGACACGCCGATAAAACCGCAGAATTCCGCGGTAAAACAAGGTTCGCGTAGGGGTCGATTTGCATACCTGGAAAATCTGTGGTTATATAGCCAAGTTGCCTGTTGAGGTCAAACACCGCGGCGGGAAACAGACTGGCGGATTTCCCAAGCGGTCAAAGGGAGCTGACTGTAAATCAGCCGCTTCGTGCTTCAGTGGTTCGAATCCACTATCCGCCACGCCCCGATAGCTCAGTGGTAGAGCACTTCCTTGGTAAGGAAGA
>ENA-OQOA01000481-OQOA01000481.1-human-gut-metagenome-genome-assembly--contig:-NODE-481-length-17356-cov-5.360323_pt1 | contig 17356 bp, 16 predicted proteins | sample MGYA00242633_ERZ504888 | MGnify/ENA primary metagenome ERZ504888 (study PRJEB26092, sample SAMD00036372) | human gut metagenome | host: Homo sapiens | study: EMG produced TPA metagenomics assembly of... | reverse complement strand
TCTGCGGCGGAGCCAGCAAGGCCGTGGACCTTCAGCTCGACCACACCAAGACCTACTGCGCCCGGCTGCGGCTGGGGATGCAGACCGACACCGGCGACATCACCGGCACCGTGCTGGAAACAGACCCCGGTGACGGCGGGGAGGCCGAGCTTCTGGCCGTTCTGCCCCGGTTCCTCGGCCCCCAGATGCAGACGCCGCCCATGTACTCGGGCTGTTAAGATCAACGGCCAGCCCCTCTATAAGCTGGCCCGCGAGGGCGTCACGGTGGAGCGGAAGGCCCGCCCCATCGAGATCCTGGACATCCGGTACGGCGGCAGCCCGGCAGAGAACGAATACGTCCTCACCGTCCGCTGCTCCAAGGGGACGTATATCCGCACCCTGTTGGAGGACATTGCCGCCGCTATGGGCCCAGAAAAGGCACCATGAGCGCTTTGCGCCGCACGACGGCGGGTGTCTACACCGAGGCCGACGCCCACACGCTGGAAGAAATACAGGCGGCAAAGGACGCAGGCCCCGAGGCACTGCAGGCTTTGATGCTGCCGGTGGAGAGCGTGTTCGAGAGCCTGCCTCTGCTGGTGGCAGAGCCAAGGGTGGAGCAGCACCTGTACAACGGCTGCCCCACCAGCCGCTACCCGGCGGCAGACGGCCGTTACCGTGTCCGCAATGCCGAAGGTCAGTTCCTGGGTCTTGCGAACATCACCGGCGGCGTGCTCAAGGTCGAAAAACTCTTTGTAGAGAGGAATTAAAGAACATTCATGCAGATCTATTCACAGCTTGCGCCGCTTGCGCTGGGCGGTGCCCACGGCTCTGCTGTGGCAATGGGCTTTTTGACGGCATCCACATCGGCCACCGCGCGGTCATCAATGGCGCAGTGGAGTGGGCCAGGGCCCACGGCGCGGCACCGGCAGTGTTCACCTTCCGCCTGCCCACCGAAAACAAGATGAAGGGCAAGCGCCTGCTCTCCACCGAGGACAAGCACGCCCTCATCGCCAGCCTCGGCGTAGAGCACTATCTCTGCCCCGATTTCGAGGAGATCAAGGCCATGACGCCGGAGCAGTTCGTGCTGGGCATCATCCGGGACTGCAACGCCCGGGCGCTGTTCTGCGGCGAGAACTTCACCTTCGGGGCCAGGGCGGCAGGCACACCGGAGCTGCTGCGTCAGCTCTGCGCGCCGCTGGGCGTGGAGGTAGTCGTCCTGCCGATGGCACAGTTTGAGGAGAAGCCCGTTTCCTCCACCCGCATCCGCACCGCGCTGGAAGGCGGTGACATCCCGGCGGCCAATGCCATGCTGGGGATGCCCTACGCCATCCGCTTCACGGTGCATCACGGGGCGGGCCTTGGCCGGACGCTGGGCGTGCCGACCATCAATCAGCTCTACCCGCAGGGCTTCCAGCTGCCCCGGTACGGCATCTATATCACCCGCACCAGGATAGGGGACAGATGGTACCCCTCGGCCACCGGCCTTGGCACCCGGCCCACCGTCAACAGCGACGAGAGCAAGGTGACCTGCGAGACCTTCATCCCGGGCTTTACCGGCGACCTTTACGGCACCGACCCGGTGGTGGAGTTCCACGCCTACCTCAGCCCCAGCAAAAAGTTCGATACGCTGGATGAGCTGCGCGAGTGCATCGACCACGCAGCCCGGCGCGCGCAGGAATACTTTGCGGAGTGAACTTTATGAAAAAACAAAACAGACCAGAAGGCCGTGTATGACATTCCGGAAAGCATGGGGGAAAGCCTGATGCTGCGATGTATCAGAACAAAGCCGAGATCAAAAAGGCTGTGGGCGGCATCATCCGCTGAATAAAACAAGAACGCACCTCACCAATGAAAGCGATCGGTGAGGTGCGTTTTTGCTTCGTCAGAAAGAGAAACCGGAAAAATAGAGGTGCTCCACCGTTTCCTTTTCGGCGGCGGAGAGGGACGTGTCTGCGGCCATGGCGGCGCGGATACTTTCCTGGGTATCCGGGTAGGAATCGAGGGTGATGCAGGCGATTTCGCTGTCGGCATCGAAGTGGAGGGCAGCGCGGTCTTGCGGCGTCCAGACGTCCCAGCCCGGGGAGCCGCTGGTCATGAAACCGGCAAGCGCCTGCTTCAGCCGGGCCGAAAGGGCCTGCGCACCTGCCGAAGACAGATCAGCACAGGCAGAATAGCTGCTTTCGGACGAGAAGAGCGCCAGCGGCAGGCCGTGGAAGGAGCCGAGGCCCGGGATAGTCGTCTGACTGTCGGCCCCGCCGTAGTCGATGAGTCCAAGCCAGACCGGAGCACTGCCGCCCAGCGCTTCGGCGACAGCTTCGGTGCTGCTCCAGCGGCAGAGGGCTGAGCCGTATTTTAAGGCATAGGCCCGGGCCGCGCTGGAAGCGGGCCGCAGGTCGTCCCGGACAAAGCCGCTGAATTCGGTGGCGCTGCTGAGCAGCAGGAGGGGGACAGCACTCCGGGCGCCCCGGGAGAGCACCACATCGTCTGCGTAAAGGATGGCTGGTTTGCCGAGGGCCGCAATGCGGGCCGGTTCGAGGCCGCAGAGCCATTCCCGGACGTCCGCCCCCGGCGTCAGCAGCCATTCGGCGGCGGAAGCCGTGTCAGCAAACCGCCCGTCTTCCACGGCCAGCGGTGCGAAGCGCTCGGCCAGCTGACGGGCCGAAGCGTCCGGGTCGGCGAGGGACAGCCCGCCGGAGATGGCGACGGCCTTCTGGAAGCGCCCACGGAAGAGCGGGCTGCCTGCAAGGGCCGCTGCCATCCGCCCGCCGTCAGAGAAGCCGCAAAGGGTGATGTTGTCGGCATCGCCGCCAAAGCGGCGGATGTTGTCCCGCACCCAGTCCAGCGCCCGGGCGATGTCCAGCAGGGCAAAGTTTCCGGTGGCGTCCGGGTCTGCAGTGAGGGCGGGCAGGCAGTTCCACCCGAACAGCCCCAGCCGGTAGTTGAGCGCGACAAAGACGCAGCCCGCGTCCCGCACGAGTTCGCAGCCGGGCAGCTCGAGAGATGAGCCTGTGGCGGCGCTGCCGTGCAGATAGACGAGGACGGGCCGCTTTTTGGCCTCGGCGGAAGAATAAATGTCCAGCGTCAGGCAGTCCTCGGTGCCGAGAGGGAACGTGGTGTACTGGTAGGCCGCCGGAGCGGGGCTGGTGCAGTCCCGCACTGTGTGCCAGCAGGCGGGCTCCTGCGGCGCTGTCCAGCGGCTTTCGCCCGTGGGCGCGGCACCGTAGGGGATGCCGTACCAGCAGAGCAGGCCGTTTTCGCCCTCTCTGCCCTTTACCGGGCCGTACTGGGTCTGGCAGAGAGCAGAGACAGGGGAGAACAGGCCGTTTTCGGTTTCAGAAAAAGCCGCATCAGCCGGGAGGAGCGGGCTTGAAAGAACCGCTGCGGCGGCTGCGCTTCCTTTGAGGAAGCTGCGGCGGGAAAAGCAATGTGTCATTCGATCTACCTCTTTATTACAATAGACAGATTATAACATGATCTGACAGGAAAACAACATCCTTATTTTTGCGGATCTGTAAAAATTTTTCTTGCTTTTTACGTTGGTTTCTGTTATACTAGCCCTGTTACCGCGATACGGGGCTGGGAGTATGCCCACTCGGGAGTACCGTTTTCCCGCTGCTGTGTCGTCGGCAAATAAAAATTTTATAAAGAGGTACTGTTACTATGAACAAGCAGGAAGTTATGGCCAAAGTCGCTCTGACCGAGAAGGACACTGGCTCTCCCGAAGTCCAGGTCGCTCTGCTGACCGCTCACATCAACGAGCTGAACGAGCACCTGAAGAAGAACCCGAACGATCACCACAGCCGCCGTGGTCTGATGAAGATGGTTGGCCGCCGCCGCAATCTGCTGGCCTACCTCCAGAAGAAGGACATCGAGCGTTACCGTGCTCTGATCGCAACTCTGGGTCTGCGTAAGTAATAGAAAACAGAGGGCAGGTACCGCAAATGGTGCCTGCCCTTTGCTCTTTTATGTTGGATTTTCCCTTGTATCCCAGGCACTGGAACAAATAGGCCGCTGCTGCGTGTTGCAGCAGTAAATCGAACGCCTGTGTGAAGCGGCACGGACGCTGGATTTATTGCTATGATGCGCGGCGGGCAGCCTTTTGGAATATCAAACGGACATAAGGAGGCAAACCAAATGGCAATCGAATTTGGTTCCCGCAAAGAAAACTTTGACAACTTCAAAGTTTACGAGACTACGCTGGCAGGCCGCCCCTTCAAGGTGGAGATGGGCAAGATGTGCGGCTTGTCCAACGCAAGCGCCCTCATCCGCTACGGCGAGACCTGCGTGATGTGCAACGTGGTCATGAGCCCCAAGCCCCGCGAGGGCGTCGATTTCTTCCCCCTGAACGTGGAGTACGAGGAAAAGCTCTACGCCGCAGGCCGCATCCCCGGCAGCTTCATGCGCCGTGAGGGCCGCCCCGGCGAGCGCGCCATCCTGACCAGCCGCGTCGTGGACCGTCCCATGCGCCCCCTGTTCCCGAAGGAGATGCGCAACGACGTCTGCATCACCATGACCGTCATGAGCCTGGACCCCGACTGCAGCCCTGAGATCGCCGGCATGATCGGCGCTTCGCTGGTCACCGCGGTGTCCGAGATCCCCTGGAACGGCCCCATCGGCGGCGTGCAGGTGGGTCTGGTGGACGGCGAGATCGTCCTGAACCCCACCCAGGAGCAGCGCAAGAAGAGCGACCTGGCCCTGACCGTCGCCGCCACCATGGACAAGATCGTCATGATCGAGGCCGGTGCCAATGAGGTGGATGAGGACACCATGCTGAACGCCATCAAGGCCGCTCACGTGGAGATCAAGAAGATCATCACCTTCATCAACAGCATCGTGGCCGAGCGCGGCAAGCCGAAGATCGATTTCCAGGTCGTGGGCCTCGATATGGACGTGTTCCACGCCATCAAAGAGAAGTATCTCGACGACTTCAAGGCCGCCATGGATACCGACGACAAGAATGTGCGTGATGCCGCTCTGCTGCCCATCATGGACAAGATCGCCGAGGAGTACCCCGACCTGACCGAGGCCGACCTCGACCTCATCAGCTACAAGATGCAGAAGTACGTCGTCCGCCGCTGGCTGCTGGACGAGGGCAAGCGCGTGGATGGCCGCGGCATCAACGAGATCCGCCCGCTGGCCGCAGAAGTCGGCATCCTGCCCCGTGTGCATGGCTCCGGTATGTTCACCCGCGGCCAGACTCAGGTGCTCACCACCTGCACCCTCGGCGGCACCAAGGACAACCAGCTCATGGATGACCTGACCGACGAGCAGACCAAGCGCTACATCCATCACTACAATTTCCCGCCGTACTCCGTCGGCGAGGCCCGCGCACCCCGCAGCCCCGGCCGCCGCGAGATCGGCCACGGCGCGCTGGCTGAGCGCGCTCTCCTGCCTGTGCTGCCCTCTCTGGAAGAGTTCCCCTACACCATCCGCTGCGTGTCTGAGGTCCTCTCTTCCAACGGCTCCACCTCGCAGGCTTCCATCTGCGGCTCCACGCTGGCTCTGATGGACGCAGGCGTCCCCATCAAGGCTCCTGTCGCCGGTATTTCCTGCGGCCTCATCACCGAGGGCGACCGCTGGATGACCATGCTGGACATTCAGGGCGTCGAGGACTTCCACGGCGATATGGACTTCAAGGTCGGCGGCACCCGCAAGGGCATCACCGCCATCCAGATGGATATTAAGATCGACGGCCTGACTTACGACATCATCGCCGAGGCCTTCGAGAAGTGCCGCAAGGGCCGTCTGTACATCCTCGATGAGATCATCAAGCCCGTCATCGCAGAGCCCCGCCGCGAGTTGAGCCGCTGGGCCCCCAAGATGTTCAGCATGATGATCCCCACCGATAAGATCAAGGACGTCATCGGCAAGGGCGGCAAGGTCATCCAGGACATCTGCGCCACCTGCAACTGCAAGATCGACGTGCAGGAGGACGGCCACGTCTTCGTCTCCGCTGTGGACCAGGAGGACGCAAAGCGCGCCATCTTCACCATCAGGACCATCGTGGAAGACCCCGAGATCGGTGCTATCTACAAGGGCAAGGTCACCCGTCTGATGAACTTCGGTGCCTTCGTCGAGATCGCTCCGGGCAAGGAGGGCCTCGTCCACATCTCCAAGCTGGACACCAAGCGTGTCGAGCGGGTGGAAGATGTTGTTGCTGTGGGTGATGCCATCGTCGTCAAGGTGACGGACATCGACCAGCAGGGCCGCATCAACCTGAGCCGCCGCGACGCCATCCTGGCTCTCGAAGCCAAGAAGGCACAGCAGGAGCAGAGCTGATAAATCGCTTCTGAATATGCCCCCGCGCGTACAGCGCGGGGGCATATTTTGTCTCATGGGCGAAGGATCTTCAATTCCCTACTGAAAAAGTTTGTTTTAGGGGGTTGACAAATCCCGTCGAGGCGAGTACAATAAACGCAATATCACTAAAATGGCTGTGAAGAGAAGAGTAAGCTTTCGCATGAGCCTTACCAGAGAGCCCGGCAGGTGGAAAAGGGCAGGAAACAGGGAGCCGAAAATGGTCTCGGAGCTGCGCGGATGAAGAGCAAGAGCACTAGTCCGCGACGGGTGCGCCCGTTAAAGCGTCCGGCTGTAAGCAGAAAAAATTCTGCCGCAGTTTTGAGGCAGTGTCCGCGAGGATGCTGTGAACCAAGGTGGTACCACGGAAGTTTCAGGCCTCCGTCCTTGTGCAGCGCATGGCTGGCAGGGACGGAGGCTTTTTTGATGCTTCCGTTCAAGGCGGGCGCGGACTGTGCCGCGCCGCCGCTGTACATTCTATTGATCCAATAATAGAGAGGGAAAAAAACTATGATTACTCGTCGTGATTTTCTGAAAGTTACCGGTGTCGCAGCCGCTGCTGCTGCCCTGACCGCCTGCGGCGGCTCTTCTTCCACCGCAAGCTCTGCTGCTTCCAGCACTGCCGCTTCTTCTGAGGCTGCTTCCGCTGCAGCAAAGCTGGACAAGGTGAAGGTCGCTGTCCCCAACGACACCACCAACGAGGCCCGTGCTCTGACCCTGCTGGAGAAGAACGGCTTCTTCAAGCTGAAGGCTGACGCCGGCCTGACCGCCACCAAGAACGACATCGAGGAGAACCCCCTGAACGTCACCGTCGATGAGGTCGAGGCTGCTCAGGTCCCCAACGTCCTGCAGGATGAGGACTACGCTGTCATCAACTCCAACTACGCCATCTCCGCTGGTCTGGACCCCATGACCGACGCTCTGGCAATGGAGGACGGCTCTTCTGCTTACGTCAATGTTCTGGTCTGCAAGGAGGGCAATGAAAACGAGCCCAAGATCAAGGCTCTCGTCGCCGCTCTGCAGAGCCAGCAGGTCAAGGACTTCATGGATGAGAACTACAAGGGCGCTGTCGTCTCCGTCGTCGAGACCCCGACCGATGGCTATGACGCTTCCATCGACTACAATGCACTGAACGGCGAGACCGTCAGCTGCGCTGCTACTCCCGCTCCCCACTGCGAGGTCCTGGAGGTCTGCAAGGACATTCTGGCCGCCAAGGGCATCACTCTGGACATTCAGGAGTACGACGACTATGTGATCCCCAACACCATCGTCGAGGACGGCCAGTGCGACACCAACTACTTCCAGCATCAGCCGTATCTGGACAACTTCAACGAGGAGAAGGGTACCCATCTGGTGACCGTCGCCGGCATCCACGTCGAGCCCATGGGCATCTACGGCGGCAAGCAGGACAGTCTGGCACCCATCGTGGGTTAACCTCTCCGTCATTGCTTCGCAATGCCACCTCTCCTATCGAGGAGAGGCCTTGGCATTTCGTAAAGCTTTATCTCTTCGCCAGAGGCTCCCCTCGGTAGGGGAGCTGTCGAGCGAATGCGAGACTGAGAGGTTCAGCCCCATTAACTAAGGAGTAAATCGTGATCGAGATCAAACACCTTTCCAAGACCTTCCAGATGAAGGACGGCGCGGTGAATGCGCTGAAGAACATCGACCTGACCATCCCCGATGGCTCCGTCTACGGCATCATCGGTATGTCGGGCGCGGGCAAATCCACGCTGGTGCGCTGCATCAATCTGCTGGAGCGCCCCACCGAGGGCAGTGTCGTCATCGACGGCACCGCGATGGAGACCCTGTCTCCCGCAGCCCTGCGTGAGCGCCGCCGCGACATCACCATGATCTTCCAGCAGTTCAATCTGCTGATGCAGCGCAGCTGCCTGAAGAACATCTGCTTCCCGATGGAGCTTGCGGGCGTGAAGAAGGCCGATGCCGAAAAGCGCGCCAGGGAGCTGCTGGAAATGGTGGGCCTGCCCGATAAGGCCAACGCCTACCCGGCCCAGCTCTCCGGCGGCCAGAAACAGCGCATCGCCATTGCCCGTGCGCTGGCCACCAACCCCAAAGTCCTGCTCTGCGATGAGGCCACCAGTGCGCTGGACCCCAACACGACCCACGCCATCCTGACCCTCATCAAGGACATCAACAAGAAGCTGGGCATCACCGTGGTGGTCATCACCCACCAGATGAGCGTCGTGGAAGAGATCTGCGACTCCGTCGCCATTCTGGACGGCGGCGTGGTCGTGGAGCAGGGTGAGGTGCGCGAGATCTTCGCGAATCCCAAGACGGCTGCGGCCAGGCGCCTTGTCGCCCCCAACGGCGGCAGCGCAGCCCGCGACCTCTCGAGCTTTGCGCCCGACGATCACGTGGTCCGTGTTACGTTCAATGGTTCGTCCGCCGCAAAGCCGCTGGTGGCGAGCCTCGCTGCGGAGAAGGGCATCCTCGTGTCTGTGCTCAGCGCTGACACCCGCGATCTGAGCGGCCAGTGCTACGGCTCCATGCTGCTCAAACTTCCCCGCGATACCGAACAGGCAAAGCAGGCTGCGGCCTATATGCGCAGCCAGAATGGTGTGACCGTTGAGGAGGTGACCGGAGAATGAGCTTTGCAGATTATGGCTTCGCCATTTGGGAGACGTTCTATGTGACCGTTCTCTCCACGGCATTTTCTCTGGTTCTGGGTCTGCCGCTGGGCGTTCTGCTGGTGGCTGGCGATAAGGATGGCGTCCTGCCCCTGCCGGGCTGGCTGATGCACATCCTGAACATCGTCATCAACATTCTGCGCAGCGTGCCGTTCCTGATTTTGATGATCTGCGTCTTCCCGCTGACCCGTGCCATTGTGGGTACCACCGTCGGCACCAAGGCCACCATCGTTCCGCTGGTGGTCGCAGCCTTCCCCTTCGTGGCTCGTCTGGTGGAGACCAGTCTGCGTGAGCTGGACGAGGGCGTCGTGGAAGCTGCCCAGAGCATGGGCGCGACTCCCTTCCAGATCATCACCAAGGTCATGATCCCCGAGTGCCTGCCCGGCCTCATTTCCAGCATGACCACTGCCCTGACGACCATTCTCGGCTACTCGGCCATGTCCGGCGTCATCGGCGGCGGCGGTCTGGGCAAGATCGCTCTGTCCTACGGCTACTACCGCTACCAGACCAACATCATGATCGTCTGCGTCGTGCTGCTGGTGCTCATGGTGCAGGTGTTCCAGACCGTCGGCACCTTCTGGGCGACCAGGAGTGATAAGCGGCTGAGAAAGTAAGTTTCTGCTTCCTGCAGGGAATAAAATTTAACGAATCGATTCCCCGCAGGAGGCTCATGCTCCTGCGGGGAATTGTGCTATACAGAAAAACCCAGTAAAGGAGTATGTTGAAATGAACCGTGATACCATCTGCGTGCAGGGCGGCTACACCCCCGGCAACGGCGAACCCCGCCAGATCCCCATCATCCAGTCCACTACGTTCAAGTACGCTACCAGCGAGGACATGGGCAAGCTGTTCGACCTCGAGGCCGACGGCTACTTCTACTCCCGCCTGCAGAACCCCACCTGCGATATGGTGGCGAAAAAGATCTGTGAGCTGGAAGGCGGCACCGCCGCCATGCTGACGTCCAGCGGTCAGGCCGCCAACTTCTTTGCACTGTTCAATCTCTGTGAGGCAGGCGACCACATCGTGGCGTCCAGCACCATCTACGGCGGCACCTTCAACCTCATCTCCGTCACCATGAAGAAGATGGGCATTACCGCCACCTTCGTGGACCCGCTGTGCAGCGAGGAAGAGCTGGATGCCGCGTTCCAGCCCAACACCAAGGTCGTGTTTGGCGAGACCATCGCCAACCCTGCCCTCACCGTGCTGGACATTGAAAAGTTCGCCAAGGCCGCACACGCCCACGGCGTACCGCTCATCGTGGACAACACCTTCCCCACGCCGGTCAACTGCCGCCCCTTCGAGTGGGGGGCCGACATCGTGACCCACTCCACCACCAAGTACATGGACGGCCATGGCGCTGTGCTGGGCGGTGCTATCGTGGACGGCGGCAAGTTCGACTGGATGGCCCACGCCGAGAAGTTCCCCGGCCTGTGTACTCCCGATGAGAGCTATCATGGCATCACCTACGCGGAGCGCTTCGGCAAAGAGGGCGCTTTCATCACCAAGGCCACCGCACAGCTCATGCGCGACTTCGGCTCGATGCAGTCCCCCATGAACGCCTATATGCTGAACCTCGGCCTTGAGAGCCTCCACGTCCGGATGCAGCGCCACTGCGCCAACGGCATGGCCGTCGCAAAGTTCCTTGAGGCTCACCCCAAGGTGGCTTACGTCAACTACTGCGGCCTCGAGTCCAGCCCCTACCATGCGCTGGCGGAGAAGTATCTGCCGAACGGCAGCTGCGGCGTCGTTTCCTTTGGTCTGGCCGGCGGCCGCGAAGCCGCCAGCACCTTTATGAAGGAGCTGAAGCTTGCCGCCATTGAGACCCATGTTGCCGATGCCCGCACCTGCTGCCTGAATCCGGCTTCCAGCACCCATCGCCAGATGAACGACGAGCAACTGGCCGCTGCCGGTGTGCCTGCTGAGCTGGTGCGGATGAGCTGCGGCCTCGAGAGCAGCGAAGACCTCATCGCCGATATTGCACAGGCGCTGGATAAGATTTAAGAAACACGGTCAGCGCCATCTGCCGGTTTCGGCCCCTTCCCGTGAAAAAGCGTCTCCGGATGCAGATAAAAACTTCCCGCTAAAACCGTCAAAAGGAGCAACGATGCTATGCCGCTGATCATCCCCAAGACTCTTCCCGCCTACGATGCCCTCTACGAGGAAAACGTCTTCGTCATGCACCGGGAACGGGCGCTCTCCCAGCATATCCGCCCACTGGAGATCCTCATCCTGAACCTCATGCCGACAAAGATCGCCACCGAGACCCAGATCGCCCGCCTGCTGGCCAATACGCCCATTCAGGTCCACATGACCCTGCTGCAGACGGCCAGCCATGCGGCGACCCATGTCTCTGCGGCCCACCTCGAGGCGTTTTATAAGACCTTCGACGAGGTGAAGAACAACCGCTACGACGGCATGATCATCACCGGTGCGCCTGTGGAGAAAATAGACTTTGAACAGGTGGACTACTGGCAGGAGCTGTGCGAGATCATGGACTTCAGTGAGACGAACGTCTACTCCACCCTTCATGTCTGCTGGGGCGCACAGGCGGGACTTTATTACCACTATGGCATCCGCAAGCAGCTTCTCGACCAGAAGATGTTCGGCGTCTTCGAGCATAAAGTCACCCGTCCCTCGAACCCGCTGGTGCGCGGCTTCGATGAGGTGTTCTACGCCCCCCACAGCCGCCACACCGGCATCAGCCGGGAAGATGTGCTGAACTGCAAGGCTCTGCGCATCCTCGCCGAGAGCGACGAGGCCGGCCCCTTCCTGATGAGCACCGAGAATGGACGGCAGATCTTCGTCACCGGCCACCCGGAGTACGACAAGTACACGCTGGACGCCGAGTACAAGCGGGATGTCGGCAAGGGACTGCCCATCGCGGTGCCAAAGAACTATTACCCCAACGACGACCCCGAGCAGCCGCCTCTCTTCCGCTGGCGTGCTCACGCACACCTGCTGTATGAGAACTGGCTGAACTACTACGTCTACCAGAATACGCCCTACGACCTGGGCGCTATCAGCAAGGTGGAGCACGAGGAAGAATAAGATCAGCCCTCTCCGTCTGGTGGGGAGGGGGCATTTTTGCAAGGAGAATACTTATGGGAATCGAAGCAAAATGGAAGAGCCGGGGCATCCGGGTGGGCAAACTGCCCTGCGGGCCGCTGGACAAGATAAGCGATGTGCCGGGCGTGACGGTGGGCCACTGCACACTGGCGGACGGCGAGGTCCAGACCGGCGTGACCGCGCTGCTGCCCCATCAGGGCGATATTTTCCACGATAAAGTGATGGCGGCCAGCCATGTCATCAACGGCTTCGGCAAGACCACCGGCCTTGTCCAGATCGACGAGCTGGGGACGCTGGAAACGCCCATCCTCTTCACCAATACCCTCAGCGTAGGCACTGTGGAGACAGCGCTGGTGAAGTATATGCTGGATAAGAACCCCGACATCTGCGAGACTACCGGCAGCGTCAACCCGGTGGTCTGCGAGTGCAACGACAGCGGCCTCAACGACATCCGGGGCCTCCACGTCACAGAAGAAAACGTGCGGGCCGCGCTGGCCGACTGCCGCGCCGATTTCGCCGAGGGCGCTGTGGGCGCGGGCCGAGGAATGCGCTGCCACGGACTGAAGGGCGGCATTGGCTCGGCCTCCCGTGTGGTGGAGCTGGACGGAAAACCGTACACCATTGGTGCGCTGGTGCTCTCCAACCACGCCGTCTTCGATGACCTCGTAGTGGCAGGCACCCCCATCCAGAGCCTGCTGGACGCCCACATCCCGCCCCACGAGGACAAGGGCTCCATCATCACGGTGCTGGCGACGGACATTCCCCTCAGTGAGCGCCAGCTGCGGCGGCTCTGCCACCGGGCGCTGGTGGGCCTGTCCCGCACCGGCTCTTTCTGCGGCAACGGCTCCGGTGAGATCGTCATTGCCTTCACCACTGCCAACCGGGTGCCGCACTACTCCGAAAAGTCCATCCTGCCGATGGGTATGCTCCACGATGACGCCATCAATCCGCTGTTCCGGGCGGTGGCCGAGTGCGTGGAGGAAAGTGTACTGAGCAGTCTGCTCCATGCCGAGACAGTCACGGGCTATCACGGCCGGACGGTCAGATGTCTGAGTGATCTGCTGAAATAAAATCGAAGCCGCGGGATGCGCAATGCATCCTGCGGCTTTTGTGATTGCAGATTGTCGAAAACTGTGTTATACTGATTTTGCTGCTTTGGCGGCAAGGCGCTGCACATACGGCAGGCGGTTGGCTTACACTTCCCGAAAGGGGGTGAGGCAATGCGGATTACTTTCCATATTGGTGAGTTTACCATCACCATTATCGTGAAAAAACGCTGAACCGCCACCTCGGCAAAGGCGACGGTTCAATTTTTGAGCTATAGTTCTTGAATGAGGCTGACCGCTTGTCGCAGTGCCTTTTCTATTTTCAGTATAGTTTGTTTTACGCGAATTGTCAAGCACGGGGAAGTTATTTCCGCCGTGTTTTTTCTTCCGCACGCTGTAGCCGAAGGTCCCCAGCTTTTTGCCCAGAGCCAGATATTCGCCGTGGCTGTAGACGATGAGCCTGGCCTTGTCGAGGCAGAGCTTACCGTTCTCGTCCAGCAGGCTCTCGTCCACGTCGCAGGCGACTACTTCGGCGAGAAAGAGGTCATGGCTGCCCAGCGGGATGACCTGCGTGACCCTGCACTCGAGGTTGACGGGGCTTTCTTCGAGGATGGGGCAGTCTGTCAGCACCGAGCCGGGGGCAGAATGGAGTTTGCAGGCCGCGAATTTATCGAAGTCCCGGCCGCTCTTGACACCGCACCAGTCCACCGACTTCACCAGTGCCTCGGTGGGCAGGTTGATGGCAAACTGGCCGCTCTCTTTGATGAGGTGGTGGCTGTACCGCTCGGGGCGGACGCTGATGGATACCATGCTGGGCTGGGTGCAGATGGTGCCGGTCCAGCCGATGGTGATGAGGTTGGGCTTATCCAGCCCGCCGCAGGAGACCAGCACCGGCGGCTCCGGGTTCAGGAGGGTGCTGCCTTTCCAGCTCTGTTTGCTCATCCGTGATACTTCCTTTCGTAGGAAGCCCATGTGCGCTCGCTGATGATGTAGCGGGGGCGGCCTTGGTCTCCATATAGATCTTGCCGACGTATTCGCCGATGACGCCCAGACACACCAGCTGGACGCCGCCCATGAAGCAGACGATGCAGATGGTGGAGGCCCAGCCCGCCACGGCGCTGCCCAGCACGGCCTGCACGATGGCCCAGATGACGCCGATGAAGCTGATGAGGCTGACCACGATGCCTGCGCCGGTGATGAGGCGGATGGGCTTGTTCGACAGGCTGGTGATGCCGTCGAAGGCGAGGGCCAGCATCTTGCTGAGGGGATAGTGGCTCTCGCCGGCCAGACGCTCGTGGCGCTCGTAGTAGACGGTGTCGCTGGGGTAGCCCACCAGCGGCACCATGCCCCGCAGGAAGATGTTCACCTCGCGGTAGTCGGCGAAGCTCTCCAGCACCCGGGTGCTGATGAGCCGGTAGTCGGCGTGGTTGAAGACGATGTCTGCGCCCAGCGCGTTCATCACATGGTAGAAGCCCTCGGCGGTGAACCGCTTGAAGAAGGTGTCGGTGTCCCGGCGGCTGCGCACGCCGTAGACTACCTCGGCGCCGTCGAGATACTTTTTGACCATCTCGTCCATGGCGTTGATATCGTCCTGACCGTCGCAGTCGATGGAGATGGTGATGTCGCAGCTGCCGCTGTGGAGCGCCTCCATCAGCCCGGCCAGCACGGCGTTCTGGTGGCCGCGGTTCCGGCTCTGGGAGATGCCGATGAAGTGCTCATCCTCAGAGGCGAACTTCTGGATGAGGGACCAGGTGGCGTCGCGGGAGCCGTCGTTGACGAAGAGCACCCGGCTCTTCTCGCTGATAAGGCCCGCTGCGGCGAGGTCGTTTATCTTTTTCAGGAACAGGGGGCCGTGATGGGCAGCACCTGTTCTTCGTTGTAGCAGGGAATGACGATCCATAAAATCGGTTTGGACATGATGAAGTTCTCCTTCTATATAAGGCTCTCCCAAAGGGAGAGGCTGTTACAGCACCATGTGCCGCAGCGCGTCCGGTTCCAGCAGCTTGAAGCTGCTCTTATAGGTCTCGAGCAGGCCGTCCCGCTGCATCAGGCTCAGCTCCCGGGAGAGGGCGCTGCGGTCGCAGTTGAGGTAGTCGGCCAGCTGGATGCGGGAGTAGGGGATGGTGAAGGTGAGGCTGTGATGCACCTCGGCCTCACTGAGCAGGTAGGCGCACACCTTGGCCCGCAGGCTCTTGAGCAGCAGCAGGTCTACCCGGTGGGAGAGCAGGAAGTATTTGTCGCTGATGGTGCGCACAAGGTTCTGCAGCACCCGCTGGCGGGCCGGGTCGGCCCCGGGCAGCAGAAGCTTCTCGTAAGGCACCAGCAGCACCTCGCAGGGGGCCGAGGCCACCACCGTCACCGGGCTGGAAAGGCTCGAGCCGCCCAGCACGTCGCCGAACACACCGCCCGGCCCCATCTGGCTGATGGGCAGACGCGCCCCGCTGGCGGCGGAATGATAGGCCTCGATGGCACCGGAGAGCACCACGCCCACCCGGCGGCTCGGCTGTCCGGCCAGCACGAGGGTCTCGCCCCGGCTGTAGGTGCGCAATACGGCCCCCACTTCGCCCAGCAGGACCCGGAGCGCTTCGGCTTCCAGCCCGGCGAACAGAGAGGTGGATTGTAACAGCGGAAGATAATTTTCCATACCCATTCCGTGAGGTTTTCCCCGGGCCCTCACCGCCCTTCTGCGATTCCGTTGCGTGTGCAACGGTATTTTTTCTCTTATTATAGTAAACTTGAGGGCGTAAAGCAAATGGTTTTGCAAATTTTTTGCGGGAAAATTTCTCCCAATGAAAGTGAGGAGCTGAATCCTATGAAAAAACTGACATCTCTGCTGCTGTCGCTGGTGCTGATGGTCAGCGTGCTGGCCTGCGGCGCATCGGCCAAAACGAGCACCAAAGTGCGCATCGCCGGCCTGAAAGGCCCCACCACCATGGGCCTCGTCAACCTGCTGAGCATGGAGAAGGACGGCACTGCTTCCCTCGACTATGACCTGCAGCTCTACGGCGCTGCCGATGAGATCGTGCCGAAGCTCATCAAGGGCGAACTCGACATGGCCGCTATCCCGGCCAACCTCGCCGCGACCCTCTACCAGAAGACGAACGGCGGCATCCAGGTCATGGCCGTCAACACGCTGGGCGTCCTCTACGTCGTGGAGAAGGGCAATACCGTCCACAGCTTCGCCGACCTCAAGGGCCGCACCATCCTTTCCACCGGCAAAGGCACGACCCCCGAGTACGTCCTGCGCTATCTGCTCAAGAAGAACGGCCTCGACCCCGACAAGGACGTGAAGATCGAATACTACAGCGAGGCTTCCGAGGTCACGGCCCAGATGGCCGCTGCCAGGAAGGACGCCATCGCCGTCCTGCCTCAGCCCTACGTTACCGCTGCCCAGATGAAGGACAGCGGCCTCCGCGTCGTCCTCGACCTGACCAAAGAATGGAACAGGGTCTGTGACACCCAGCTCATCACTGGCGTCACCGTGGTGCGCACCGAGTACGCAAAGCAGAACCCCGACGTCATCGCAGCTTTCCTGACCGACTACCAGAAGAGCGTCAAGGCGGCCAACGAGGACATCGATGGCACCGCCGCCCTCTGTGAGGAAGTCGGCGTGGTGGCCAAGGCTGCGATCGCCAAGAAGGCCCTGCCCAAGTGCAACATCGTTTACCGCAACGGTCAGGAGATGAAGAAAGACATCTCTGCCTACCTGCAGGTGCTCTACGATGCCTCTCCCGCCGCCGTGGGCGGCAAGCTGCCGGACGATAACTTCTACTACACTGAGCCGTCCGTCCTGCGCAAGGTCATGGCGGCGATCCGCAACTCTGCAAAGTAAGCTTTGAAACAAGAAAAACTGCCGCACAGCCGTGCGGCAGTTTTTCTTACATCAGAAGGCCCGCGCCGATGCCGATGAGGGCCGGCAGCAGCCAGCCAAAGCCGAGGCTGCTCAGGGGCAGAGCGTTCATCAAGGTGGAGAGGGGGCCGAAGGGCAGGGCGGCAGGGATGCTCTGGATGGCCGTGAAGAGGATGCTCAGCCGCCAGACCGATGTCCGCTGGAACCGTCCGGGCAGGAACTCCACCACGATGAGGATGATGGCGATGGGGTAGATGGCGTTCAGCACCGGGACGGAAAGGCTCAGGATGCCCGCAAGGCCGATGTTCGCCAGCAGCATGCTCATCAGCGCGAAGAAGGCTGCAATGGCGGGTAGGCAGCCGGGCAGAAGCTCGTGGAAGTATTCGCCTACGCTGGCGATGAGGCCGACACAGGTGTTGAAGCAGGCGATGACGAAGATGGCGGCCAGAAGCACCTGTCCCACCGGCCAAAAC
>ENA-OQOA01000479-OQOA01000479.1-human-gut-metagenome-genome-assembly--contig:-NODE-479-length-17426-cov-2.426210_pt1 | contig 17426 bp, 16 predicted proteins | sample MGYA00242633_ERZ504888 | MGnify/ENA primary metagenome ERZ504888 (study PRJEB26092, sample SAMD00036372) | human gut metagenome | host: Homo sapiens | study: EMG produced TPA metagenomics assembly of... | reverse complement strand
AACTGTAGAATTTGTACTGCATGGCAGGATGCAGGTGTGCTTCACATTCCTCTACCGCAAGGAATGAGAGTACCTTGGCATTACGTTTCATATAAATGATGCTGCTGTCTGCCTGCATCTTTGCAAGCAAAAGCGACATATAAATTAGATTATTATAGCCTAACCCATTATACGTCGCCGGTACTTCTATTCCAATAGCATATTTGATAATCATTCTCAACACTGCAAACATCTCATTCTCCGTTACCTCTCCATCAAAATCTGGCACGGCTCCGTTGAATGTCGCGCCTGTATCGAGTGCGTACTTCAGAAATACGTTTTTCCCCTCCTGTAACCTATCTTGTAAAGTTTGCATCAGTGGCCTAGACTGTTGGACAAAATCATCTCTTAAGGCTTTCAATTGTTCCTTTATCTTATCCTCTGTCTTTGTGACATCATTCTTAACTGAGTAATCAATAAAGAAATTCAGTACATCCCTAAGGAGTGGATTATAACCGGCATATAGGTCATGGCTGACATCCCGAATGGCGTCAAGGAATTGGAAGTCAATCTGCCCCAAAACATCATTGGTGCTGATACCTGCGGCCAGACTACCACCTAAGCGACTGCTTCTATAGAGTCTGATGTAGTCATGATCTATGATTTTCCATATTTCCTTGGCTGTAGTTGCGCTAGCAACATCTGCCTTATAGTCGTCCTCTTGCGCATCAGCCAATTTAAACTCGTATCTCAATTCCGCCTCTTCGCTTAATGCAGGGTTTGTCATCATACCGGAGAACAACCCCATTTCTGCAGAATCCAAGGCTTCACCCTCACTTCTACATAGGACAAGAGTTATTTGGATACGTGGCGACTGCTGTTGAAGCGTTGCCACATCTGTCTCATAAAATAAGTCACTTGTATCCAACCTACGGCCGTCACTACGACCAAGCACTAAACCCATTGCACGGAGCAGGTTGCTTTTGCCTGTATTATTATGTCCTATTATGACATTTACTCCTTCATGGAAGGGAACTGAAGCTTCCTTGAAGTTACGGAAGTTTGAAATTTTAATCTCCTTTATATACATATTATTCCTATTATTACACGTATGACTCTTATGCTTTTCATTTTGACATTATGAAAAATGGTATAAGTTTTTAGCAATGAGCATAGGCTATTCGCTTATCCTGGTAATTATCCAAAGTTGAATTCACATATTTTTCCGAAAAGGATGCGCACTGTTCAATTGGATGAAAAGTGTGTAGAATCTTATCTATCATTATACTGTTTTGGCGACGATTCCTTACTATTTTCAACCGATGACATAATCTCTACATTCAAGATCTCATCCTTACCTAACAATTGTCTTACAAGTCGATAAACCGTCGTGCATGGATTCTGATTTGCGTAACGAGCATCTGTGTATTCAAAATGTTTGGCTTCTGCGAACTGCATCGCCGAATCCATAGAACCATAGGTAATCATGATGTCGTAGTTGTTAGGATCTTTCTTTGCGTATATATATTTCTTCTTTGACCGGTATTTTGGAGAAGCATTCACAGCCGCAGAAATCTTCTCTTCATAGTGTTTTCTTGAGACACCTGTTGTCACATTCTGGAAGTGATACAGATACCACAATTCGAATGCTTCATTGCTCCAAGCTATCTCAATGCCATTATTTTGCCCCATTAAAATTGCCTCATTGAAATCTTTAGCAGGAAATTCGTCTTTATCAAATACTGCCCATACCCGGTCGTAATTGTTCTCTTTTTTCAGTTCGATTGCTTTCTCTACAACACCCTTTGTCCCACGACCAAGTCCTTTAACTTCGATATCGTAAACAATCACTCCTTGCTGTTTTTCAGCTAACGCCTCAAAATAATTGGGTTCAGTCTTAGTACCTTCACATACAATTAATATGGAACAACGTATAAACTTTTGCTCACGTCTCTGTGACTGTCGTTTGAATTTCAAAGACGCATTATCAATCTTTATTTTTTTGCTGCCATAGCCTTAAAATTTAATCGTTAAGGATATAAGGAATAGCTCCATAACGCCCCGCAATATAATTTCTCTCGTAGTTTGCATCGTTGCGAGGTTTCGTCCCATCTGGAAGGACTATGTCCATCAGGCTATACAAGTCTGTCTGCTCTTGTGAGTCTTTTTCTGTAAACCAAATCTGGTCGCGACGAAGAATTTTTCTGTGACAGCAAGTGTGTGTCATGAGTGGTAAATATCAGCTGCGCATTCTTTGGATTTGTTTCATGATTATTGAACAACTCTATGATATACTGAGAAATCAGAGGATGCATCTTAGTATCCAATTCATCAATAACAAGCGTGGCTCCAGTATACAGGGTATCGAAGATTGGAGCAGAAAGGTCAAACAATTTGTTTGTTCCTGATGATTCTCTTTCTTCAAACGAAAAATTAACGGAACCTACGACCTTACCTTTATCCGAGTATATGTTGTGCACAGAATCCAACTCGATACTTTTCTTTCCTTGTATCTCCTTTTGAAACATGGCTCTTAACTCTGTAGGTAAATCCGATGGGATATTAGGCTCTTCTTCGTGAGTGAGAATACTATTGAATCCAAGTCTCAACTTTTGGAAAAATTTAAGTGCATCAACACTAGATTGTTCTTTCTTATGGAAGAACAGCTTTGAATATGATCTATACTGCTGATTGTTTAATCCGGAAATCACGTTAAAATCTGATTGGAACCAGGAAATAACCTGACGTGACATTTCTCCTCCCAACTGTTGACACAAGGACAAGAACAAGCGGTTGTCATTGGTTTTTCTTCATAACCAACACCTTCTGGAAAATTATTCTCCTCTACGCAGATTCCCTCCTCATTCCTAACAAATAGCATCTGCTCTTTAGAACGAGGCGTAGTCTTACGGAACAACCACTCATCAACTATTCGTTCAAGGTTGTACCTGAATCCATATCTATAGCAATATTCACCTTTGAGAAAAATTACCTCAAACATAGTAGGGCGCTCATTATCTTTCAAGAGAAGAAATGGATCATACTCCAATTCTTCATTGTCGTTCAGTTTCACAGACAACAGAACGCATCTTGCCATCGTGTGCATAGCACTGACAAGATTGGACTTTCCACTCGAATTAGCTCCATACAACGCTAAGGTACGGAGCAAAATATGCTTGTTGCATGCAAACAGATTAGTCTCAGAGCATTCCTTCAACGCCTTATCCGCTTCTAATACCAAGGTCTTCTTTCCGTAAAACGACCTGTAATTCTCAACTGTAAATTCAAGTATCATATAATTAAACCTTAAAGTCTTTATATAGAATAATATTTCAAGTACAAAGGTAATAATAAAAACTCAATTAGCGTACGAATTTGAGAAATAATCTCAAATTCGTACACAATATTCTTTCTTTTCTATCAACTACAATGAATGTTGCTCTATTTTAACCCTGCATTAAAGTAGAGCAAAAACAATTAAAAGTAGCATTTGGGCTGGCGAAAAGAAAAACAAGAGAACTCATGGATGAAAGAGCGGTTTAGTTTAGAACTTGATTAGATATACAAAAAACAAACTAAACTTTATTATGAAAGTTTTTAGTATTTCGAAAACAATACAGAATTTAACTTGCAATCCGAGGGAAGCGAGGAACAAACAATAATATGACAAGGGACAAATTTTGTCCCTTGCAATTCAGCACGGTTTTTTGGAAGTGGTTTTATTGTTTTTCTTTCTTTTGGTATGCGAAATATTGTCCCTCGTTTGTCCCCCAAAAATATTCTTCGAAAATTTACATATTGATATACAATACTTTATATAACAGAAATATCGTTTGCGTGGGCAAGCAGAGTAACTAATTGACAATCAACCCGTTGTATTCTATACAAATGTAAAATACTGATAAATGTCACTTAAATAGAGAAAAATAAGCTATTTCAAGAGTCATATTTTCTCTTGTTTGCTTATTTTTTCAGCATTTTTGTCCCCCGTTTGTTCCCTAAACGGATACAAGGGACAAAATTCTGTCCCTCATACAATTTAACGGTGATAAATAGGCAAATTTTATCAGTACCACTAAAACTTATCTAAAATTACAGATAATATTCGAATAGAACTGAATTGTTTTCAGCCAAAATAGATTCTGACAATCAAGTAATTGGCATATTTGAATATAACAGCAGAAATCATCACCAATGAGATTTCATATAATACATTTGATAAATATTCCCAACCATTATTTCGAAGTATTCGAATAACAGCATATTGAACATCCTCTTAAGTCTCACATTGATTTTTAGAGGGTGATTTAAAGAATTCACTGAAAAATATTTGGAGTATTGCGAAATTATTCTGTACATTTGCGCCTCTTTTGAAAATTTACAATGCTGCAAAATAGAATAGACATATTATCCCAAACGACAATTCGAGGCAACAAATGCTTCGGAGTTCGGTCGTATGTTCTTCATGTTTGGAGCATTGAAACGTCTGCAAATTTCATAAATACTTTCCAGCGAACACATATAGGAGATAAGATGCGATAGATGCTCGTATCTTGATATTAGAATAAACAGCAAAATAGTTGGAGAGTCCTTACCGAACTTCCCAACTATTTTGTTTTATGCCCATTGGTGACTGTTTGCTCCGTGCAATTCCTCTCCCGTCATTTCCGTCCAATGAGCGCAGGAACAACCAATTTTAATTAACCGCACAGCGATGTGCACAAAAGAGAGCAAAATGAATTACAAATTTGACGGAAGCAAGGTGTATTTTACATCGGACACGCACTTTTATCATTCGAATATCATTGGCTTTTGCAAGAGGCCATTCAAAAATGTAGAAGATATGAATGAAACACTGATCGAAAATTGGAACCGGGTAGTTGGTCAAGATGATATCGTGTTTCATTTTGGGGGATTTTTTGCCTGGGAGGATTCCATGAATGGACCAAGATTCTTAACAGACTGAATGGAAAAATCTATCTCATTCTCGGTAATCATGATCTAAAAAATATCAGGCAAGGGTACGCCAGCAGGTTTTGAATTGACAAGCATGCAAATGCACATAGAGGTCGACAAGCAGAAAATCTACCTGAACCACTATCCGTTCCTCTGCTATGGAGGTGCTTACAGGAATATGTGGCAACTGTTCGGGCATGTGCATACGAGCAAGAATAATACGGGAAAAGACGCTTCACGGCTGGATATGCTCTTTCCGACGCAATATGATGTGGGAGTGGATAATAATGACTTTACTCCGGTCTCATTTGAGCTGGTAAAAGAGGATAATCCAAAAAACAGGTTGAACAAGCAAATAAAAATAAGTAATATGAGAATACAATATATGAGCGATCTGCATTTTGAGTTCAGGGAGAACAGCAGGTACATAAAAACAAAACAGATTTCCGGTAACGGGCGATATACTCGTATTGGCCGGAGACATTTTCTATCTGAAAGACAGAGTGGCTCCTTTGGGGAATTTCTGGAAATGGGCATCTAAAAACTATAGGCAGGTTCTTATTGTTCCCGGGAACCATGAATATTACAATTATTGCGATGTGATGGAACGGGGATTACAATGGCGATGGATGTTCAAAGAGAATGTCGGTTATTATCAAAATCAAGTATTGAGAATAGACGATACCGATTTCATAATGAGCACACTTTGGTCGCATATCGAACCGGCAGACGAATATTTCGTTTGGAAAGGACTTAACGATTTCCGTCAGACCATGTACAAAGGGAAACTGCTCCAAACGGAAGCATATAATCAGATGCATGACTTCTGTTTAGGGCATATCAAAAAAAGTCTTGCCGAAAGTACGGCAGAACACATAGTGGTCGTGACTCACCACCTGCCTACTTTGCAGGTTGTTGCTCCTCAGCATCAAGGTTCCGTATTGAACAGTGCCTTTGCCAGTGAATACGGAGACCTGATCGCTAACAGCCGGATCAATGCTTGGATTTACGGACATTCGCATACCAATATCGACACAGAAATCGGGAGTACAAAAGTGATTTGCAACCAGATGGGATATACATTTGAAAACGAGCATGTAATCAATGGATTTGATCCGGGGAAATTTTAACGATTGAAAACGAATGAGATATGGAACGACATAAGAAGACAATCTTTACCAGGCATCTTTTCATAGACTTGGCAAAAGATGCGGATTGAATGCTGCGATATTCGAACAGCTCGGAAGCGGGCGCGATACAGAAATCGTGGTTGATAACGATACATTGAAGATGTTAGTTAAACTTCAGGAGCAATTTGCTCAACTGGAAGAGATGGGTGACAATGAATACAGAGGATTTTATATCGAATTGCCCCGCCCTACTCAGGAAGAATGGGGAGATTGCGAAGCGTCGATTGCAGACGGAGAATATGAGAGTACGGAAGAATACCTCCGGGATTGGGAATTGTCAAATCCCAGAGAAACGGTATGGTATCATGTCAGCTCCGCCAGGTACAGAGAAAATCGCACCATACAATTCACGGATAGGAAACACTCGTATTTTACTATTGCGAATTATTCTCGATATATAAACCGAGTAGGTAACAATTTTCCCAATGAATGGCAAAGGGATTTCTTGGCAAAGTTGACCTTATATTTTCATAAGCTAATCGATACTATCATACAAGATCCGGAGGAGTTCAATGATTATGTAGCGAATCATCTTCCTTACCAGCAGCGAGACGGGAAAATTGCGAGAAAGGAGTTCAACAGAATAGAACCGAGATTTAAAATTGAGGTCGAAGACGAGACGACGGCAATAAAAGCACTGGAGGATTCCGTCTGCAAGAATTTCGGGCGGCCGTTAGATACAATGACGATACGTTCGTATTGCAAATATTATCGGATCGCTCATGAAGCCTATGGCCGGTATTTTGAAAGGTTTGATACTACACGAAAGATACGTACCCTCCCGAATGGAGTGCCATTGGAATTACAGGATGTCGCATATTACAACATGGTTAAATTCTGTGATTTGCAGGATAAATACGCTCTCGACAGTGAGACGGATTTCAACAAATTCGCCTCGGACCATTATGGGGAACTGGGATTGTTGCGGTTGAATATACTCGCATCGGATTTTGACAGCCCCGGATGGAGAATCATTGTTTCCAACAGCTACTCGGCGTATGTGGATGTTGCGGTAGAAGTCGCCACTGCACTATACAAGTCTGGCGCTCCTTTGGAAATACACGACGCTGCCAAACTTTTACGAATACTCAAGGAGAAGGATCATGTGAAATTGATTCCGTACACATTTCACGACTACATGGGCCATCATGAAGAAGGAACCGTTTATCAACTTCCATGGGAATACGAATGTATGGATAGCGAGGAGAATGTTTTATCATTGAAACAATACCATGACATTATCTCTCTGGCAGAATGGGATGAAATAGAAAAAGTAAACATTGACAAAAACGGAATATAATCCCATAATTATTAGCAACATATTTGGCAGACAATGATACTCTGCCCAATATGTTATAATTAACTATATAATTAAAAACAAAAGGAATTAATTAAAAAGAAGCGTGTAAAAGAATGAAACTTGACTCAAATTTTATAGCATTCTGCAAGCAGAGCATCGCATTGGAACAACGAATGGCGAAACAGGCGGGAAAACGGTTGAATGAAGCGATGCGCAACAATATCCAAGATATTAATGTATTGGATCGGATTGCAGACCAGCTACTTGACACTATGTCAGGGCTATCAGGTGCGGGAGAACGAACTTATATGAAATATATCAAATACTTGGGAACGTTTAACCCTCAAGCTGCAAAAGAAACAAAAGATGCCTATGAAGATATCATGGGATATAAGATACATGTAGCATACGCAGCGGCACGATTGGCCAAAGAATTGCACAAAGGACAGGTAGATCAAGCAGGTAAAGATTACTTTGAAGAACATTTATCGACTGTCGGACGAAACGGTTTTCGACTGGAAAGAAAAAACCGTGGGATTTCTGTTTAATGTAGCTGAAGATACAGGTCATACCGTAAAAGAGATCATTAGAAAACTGAAAAGCGATACTGGATGACTGGGAGAAGACAGGAAAAACATGACTGGATTTATGAATTTGAAGATATCGTAGGATCCTTTCCGAACGAAAAATACCACAAAATTAACAAAGCAAGAATGGGACGAGATTGAAGAAGCCTCTCGATCTAATGGACTTCCGCACAACTACCAATCGTGAAAACATATATCGAGCGTTTCCGCGGACATCGTTTGGCCATCAAAGTCAAATTGAATGACCTTCAGTACAATATGGATATTACCCGCATTCTACACCATACAGACAAAGACTTAGCGAGGATGGAAAGACATAAGAAAGAATATTATCTGTTATTAAAGATGCTGGCAGATTGAAGTTTTAAGACAATCAAAATTTAACTCAACTTAGTGGCATGAACCTACAAGAACAAAAGATGTAAGGTTTAACCGAGATGATGGAAATCATATATCTATCATGCCACATATGGTAAATCAAAGAAAAATGAGAAAAGATTACTTCTAAACGACTCAGAAGACTTGTAAAAACGCAAGTTTGACATATTATGTACATCTATTTTGGAAGTAACTAAGCTTTTGAATGGTAAGCTGTAATAGTCAAGACTTGTTCAGAAAGATGGCCTTTCACTTCAACGTTTCGCTTACTGCAATCAATCTCGCCAAGGGCACTTGCAAAAGAATGAAAATCAAATATTCGGTTTCTTCATGCAAGTCGGTAACACACAATGCCAATATGCTTGAACGGCGTGTTCGCCATTCAAGCAGACACGACATTAATTGACAAAATTTTCAAAGAACTACTTTTATTTACCGCAGAACCACTTAGACTTGGCTAATTTTTAACGAACCATTGAATATATTTTCAATACATTTTTGCGGAATTTTCTCTTGCTCTAGACGTAGGTTGTGAGACTTGATATGATTATACAGTGTGGCTTCCGCAGGGGTAAGATGGAGAGGCTTTGATACATTGCTTGGAGTGCCTTTGTCGCCTTCAAAATAGGTGTCAAAGGTAGCGCGATCCATCAGAAGGCTTTGCGTCTGGGGAAAATAACTGCGGAACTGCGAGAGAATTTCGAAGCCCTGTACATCAATGTCGCCCCAATAGTATAGGGAAGCGTGCCGCATGAATGGAACAGACTTGAGGATGCCAACGGTGAATCCATGCCCCCAAATCAGCAGACTTCCTGCCAACTTGGGAAAAAGTCAGGAAGTTGACTTTATTCTCCACCACAAACACCTTCTGCACAGGCAACGATAACGCACAGAACTGACTCTGAGGCATCGTCAGATCGTCTACACCAGAAAAGTATTCACTCGCAATCGATGCTTCCAACACACGAATGCGCACCCATGGCTCATCGTATCGCAATCCAAAGCGCTTTTCGAACTCCTTCTCATCCGAACAGACATGCTCTACAATGACAATATCCAGCAACTCACGAAGCACTCCCTTATGCGCTCAATGAAACTTGGTGTGCACCTCAATAGGCAATTCACGAATGTACAACTCAGGACAAGGATTCGCCACAAAATAGCGCAAAACTTTCAACAAATCAGGCCAAGAGGAAGCATTCTCGATCACCTTAAGTGGATAGCGTTCCACCCATGGACGAAGCTGCGGAAACTCATTAAACAACATCGCCACATCCTTGCGAAACTGTGACACTTCACCACCCTTCAGCAAGAAGCGCTCAACGTCCGATGCACTCCTGAACAACACACGCTCAGGCAGATCCTGTTCGCCCAATGCTTTCGTTTTCACTGTTTTCCACTCAATCGTGTAACCAAAGCCCTTCACCTCTTTCGATTGCGAACGGATGTCCGTCAGTTCGTGCTGATACTCATCCATCGATGCGCTCGCTTTCTTATCGCAAGGAATCACAATTGGTTCAAACTCAGAGCCAGCGACCACTGAACGCAAATAATCCACATACTTGCGTTCTGTCTTCTTACGTATTTCTGCTGCCGTTATCATACCTCCATACTCCTTTCACGTTCTGCCTTAAACTCACTGATAGGCATATTATAGAGTACAGAACGGTCGCCCTTGCGCTCCACATAATGCACATACGAAATATCGTTCTCCACGATGTGGATGTTGTCACTCGGAGTCACCACGAGCAACTGCAGGTGGAGCTGTTTGCAGAGCGAAATCAGATAGCGAGCCTTGTCCTCGTCCTGTGCGCGAAAAGCCTCATCTATGGCAATGAAGCGGAACGAAGAGTCGAGTCCGTTCTTAGTCAAGCCAAACTGATAAGCGATAGCTGACCCCAGGATGGTATATGTCAATTGCGCCTTCTCGCCACCTGACAGCTGTCCCATAGCCTCGTAGGTGTTACGCTTCTGATCATCGTCTTGATAAAACTCCTCCGCCTTATATGTGTACCATCCACGCACATCCATCACCAACTTTCGCCATGATTCGTCTTGTAAACGAGACATCAGCGGTTCGATATGCTGTTCAAAATGAATCCTGCTGCCATCGATTGTCGAATTCATCTCATGGATGTTCGGGATTGCACTGCTCAGAAGGTCTTGGAACTCCTTCAAATCCACGTTCAATCGTTTGGCTGCGACCAACTGGATATACGTCTTTGGAGCATCCTTGAAATCGATGCCCACAAGATACGAATTCAATTGGTCGATGGTCTTGGTGATAGACTGGCGCCAGTTCTGGAAGAACATATTGAATGCACTGACCTTGTTGATGATATTCTCCTGTAAATACTTGTTGAAGCGCGATTCAAACCCAGGCAGATCTTCGTCCAGCAATCGTTGGTAATAGGTCTGATATTCGCCCACAAACTCCACGGCTTCGGGCAAACGGTTCACGTCCGAACGCCAATCGCGATACTTCGCGGTAATTTCCTCAGTGGGATTCTTGAAGCGATAAATCAGGTTCTTCAAATCGCCACTCTTGCTACCCTTCGTCTCACGTTGTTTCCGCAAAGCGGAATTGATGTCACTCTGTAACGTGTCACGCATTTTGTCCAAACCCACCAATGCCACATTCAGTAAATCTGTGTGTTGCGACTCAAAAGCATCGGTATCAACAACGCCTATTTGAGCCAAAGCCAAAGCACAATCATTGCTCTGTTTCTTGAGTATATTCTCACGATTTTCCAATAATGCTTTGTTACCGATAGCTTCATTAAACTTCTCCTCAAGTGCACCAAGTTCCTTTCTCACCCTCTCCAATTGCCCCTGCAACATCTTCACCTTATCATTGGTCTCCTCCAGTTGTCGCTTCTGTTCTTCCTTTTGCTGAATGACGAGTGCACACGACCACCAGTCGATATCATCAAATTTATCGTATTTATCAAACAGCTTCGAGTAGGTTTCTCGCTTCTCCTGAGCATTCTTTGTATCTGCCTCTATACGACGGACTTTGGGTTGCCACCTTCCTTTTCATCCTGCTGCAACTGGCGTACTTCCGCCTGCAGCATGGCAATCTTCTCCTTATTGTCCCAGCCCAACACATAGTGTTCCTTGCCTCGTGTCTCTGGTCGGTCGTCTTTCTCATGCTTACCACCTCTCGCTTTTATCAGTCCCTCTTTCGTTACTGCTTTCTCTTGCAGATAGTTGAAGTCCGCAAGCGAATCAACACAACTATAGTTGAACTCAGCAAATAACCTATCCTCAAGCCAATCCAAATACAAGCACTTTGACTTGTATTCAACCTTACGGAGCAACGAATCCACCTTCAATGCCCTATCCTCAAACTCACGAAGAGGCTCTGTGCCCTCGTATCGCTGATACACGATGCGTCCTCGCAGATTATGACCATTCACATACTCATTCACCTGCTTGTAATACTTCTCTGGCACCACCAATCTCAAGGCAAAATTGTGCAGAATACGCTCGATGGCATACTCCCAATCGCACTCAATATCCTTCACACGTATCAGTTCACCGATGAATGGAATCTCTTCGGCGGTTGCACCAACAGCCTCCAGTATCTCATCACGAATCTCAGCCACACGACCAGAGATATTGTTCTTATGCTGCTGCAGATAGCGTATAGTATCCACTCGCTCTGATATCGTGCAGTTGATTTCATCCTGACGGTTTTGTGCCTGACGCTTCTCTTCCATGAGTTGCCTGTCAATCTTTACCTGCAGAGCATCTTTCTCGTGTTTGGCGGTCGCACGATTGGCATCGAATACCTCTGCATCAGGACTTTGTGTCAGCTCCACCGTCTTTGCTAGCTTATCGTATTCTTCGGCTTTGGCCTTGCGGTTATCACGCATCTTCACCTTCTGATTGATTTCCTTCTCAATCTCACGTATCTGCTGACCCACCTCGTCCTTCTCAATAGCCACCGACAAGCGCGTCTGCTCTTGTTCCAGCTCACTCTTCTTCACCTTTAACGCCTTCAACTCATCTTCCAGTTTTCTCAAGTTGCTCTTGCAGCGCGCCAACTCCTCGTTGCACAAATCCACCGTTCGCGCAGCAAACCAATAGGCCACCACACTCTTCTCTTGCTCCAATTCAGCTATGCGCGTATCTATCGCCATCAGTTCCTTTGCCAATGTATTGATAGGTTCCAGTTGGGCAATCTGCTCCTTCACCTTATCGATATTGGTTTTCGCCTCCATCAGATTTTGGAAGTTGTCCTTTAGTTCCTGGTACTTTTCCTCAGCCGGCACTTCCTCGAGCATATTCGTACGGATGAAACTGTCTAGATCGTCCAACACTTTCACGCCCACTATTTGATTGAAGAGTGTAAGCGCCTTGTCCGAACGCATTCCGAAGAGGGCTATCATCTTCTCGCCATACGCAACCGGGCCGTCAAAAAACTCTATCTTGCGTCTTGTGTCATTCGTATTGTATTTCTTCGTCAGTCGCTTGCGCCAGTCGCCATGCAGGTCAAACTCCGAAAAGTCGCGCTTTATAGTCAGCGGTTCGCGAGCTATACCAAACAACACCTTCAGTTCCTCGCCAGTGTAGTAGCGCACCTGAAACAGCGTCACCACACGTTTGTCCACATTGCAGAACGATGCAAGAAGTACCGAACGTGCCCCTTTGTCTCGCAATCTAAGCGTGGTAGTGCTCGCTGCACCCTCCTGCTGCTGATTGCCATAGTTGCCAAAGAAGTACGACTCCTCTGTACGGTTGCCCTTCTTCTCCACACCCGATGATTGGTTGTAGAATCGTTGGCGCTTCAGTGGCACTAGCAGCGTGAGCAGAGCATCTACCAGCGTACTCTTGCCCGATGCGTTGGCACCGGTCAGCAGCGAGTTATTGCCCTGCGTATTCATGCAGTACACCTTTTGGTCGAATGTACCCCAGTTCCACACTTCCAAATAGTCAAGCTTGAAGCCTGCCACTTCCGGACTGGTATTAAAGATATTCATCTGCTGCATCATAGTCGTTCAGTTTGTTTTTGAATTCCAATAGATCGTCCAGTGTCACCTTCTCCTTGATGATGCGATGTATTTTATAGCGTTTCTCGCCCTCAGCATGCTTTGCTTCCACAAGGAAACCAAAGCTGACGATGCTGTCGATATAGCGGTCAAGGTCTTTCTCAAACTTGGCACGATTGAAGGTGGTGGGCAGGAACAGTTCCGCCTCTTCCTTTATTTCAGTGGCGGTTACATACTTATACGAAGCCTGCGACTCTGTTGGATTGCTGTCGAAGTCTTCGAGTATCTGCCTCAACACGATGAGTATCACCGACACCTCAAAACCATACAACCTTCTCGACGTCATGTTCAACGTTTTGTCATCGTCCAATTTCAGTTGCTTGACAAAGGCAAAACCCTCATCCTTTTTCACGATGAGTTCCAGCCCCATCACGCTGATATAGTCCAGTATCTCGCTCTGGTAGTCGAGTACATCATTCCACACTACATCGTCTTTCTCTACGATGCCTTTCAGAAGTTTCACCACAGCCCTGCTGTATGGTTGTATATTTGTTGCGTTCATCGTGTTATTATGATTTCGGGAATTGATATCGTTTTGTTTTCTGCAAAAACAATATATTGCTGGCGCTCTTCGTTTACCACAGTCTTATATTCCTTCAGCACGCCAATGTATCCAAACACTTCCGACAGACCTTTCTCCACACCCTCGTTCCGTTCTATCACCTCTGCTAGTGTCGTCTGCTGTCTGTCGTACAGCACCTTGTTAATGCGGTCTCTCAGCACCAAACGATCGATGTGATACGGATTGTAGAGTTTGCCTATGCGCTCCAAGTCGTCCAGACTCAGTTCAGCCATATCAGGCTTATCCTTATACACAGTCTCTTTTATAGGAGCCAGAGTCAGAGGGCGCTCGACTGGCAGATTGATATCGATAGTTTCATATTCAAGCGAAGCTTCTGGTTTCTCTTTCTGTTTGGTGGCTTCGATGAGCAGTTTCTTTATATCATTAATCACCTGCTTTGTCACCTCTGCATTCATCTGTCCGTTCTGGCGAATGATGCGACTCAGTTTCTCGCTCATGCGATCGTTGGTTTTCGCCACCTTCTCGCCTGCGTCAAACAGATGCTTTTTCATTTCCCTGAGAAACATGTCATGCGCATCAATGCCTCTATTCTCCAGTGTTTCATAGAGTGCACCAGTCAACTCGTCCCATTCTTTCTGCAGATCGGCCGAGAGCAGGAATTCCCAGAATGCATAGAAACTCTTGCCTTGTTGCGATTGTTTCAGTTCGCCATACGCATCAAAGATGTAGTTCAGCAATACTTTCTTCTCCGCATTGTCTGTCTGGCGCTCATATATCTCTTTGATAATCCCCTTGAAGTTGTCATCCACCTCCTTGAAATCGCTAAGCAGCTCCTTAGCCAGTTTATTCAAGCTATTGTATCGTGGTTCTATCTGGTAGTCCTCATACACCTCGACCTCTTCGCCCATCTCCAGTCGCTGAATCTGATGCTCTATCTCCATTTTTTTGGCTCGGAGCAGTTCCAGTCGCTTCTCGCGGTCCTCGTTCGAGTATTCCACCAATTCCTTCAGTTGGGCAAACAGCGTCTTGAACTTCGATTCCGTACCGATGTAATCCTCTTTTTTCAAGCTCACCACCCAATCCATCAGTTTGCTTGTGTGCGACGAAATCTCGTATATCACCTCTCCCTCTTCGTTCTGATAGTTGGTCAAGAATCCCTTGTCTGTCCAGTCTTTGATGAGTCGTTTTGCTTTCTGTTCGTTCGACTCCCCTAGTCTTGTCATTTCAAGATTATCCTCCACCAACGCATTTTCCTGCTCATCCAGTCGGTTCTCCAGTAGCATGTGCAAGCGTTCCTGCATTATAGCCGACTGTCCCTCAAACGCCTCAATGACAAAAGACAAGAAGAAATCCACACTTCTTGATTTGATGAGTCGTACGCTTGGTGACTCTCGTAATATTTGTGTTATTTCTTCTACTTGCATATCCATCAGTATATTTCTTATATGTTATTGTCACATCTTTGAAGGATAAACGAGCACCTCCTCTTCCCCTACTTCTAGCACCTTTGCTATCTGAAATAGAGTCTCGAGGCTGGATTATGCTGCATTCGTGCACCATTTTAATACTGTAGCAGGATCTAAGGTAATTGTTCTACAAGCCACTTGTTTGTGCGCTTCTTCTCTGCCAACATTCCTTTGATGCGATTTATGTCCTTATCCATGACTATGCATTACATATTATTTAGGGCAAAATATTAGGTGACTATATACTATCTTACAGCAAAATCCTCTATACACGATTATACGATTTATAGAAGGTTTATATTTTCTATATCCTACCGCTTAACAAGGATTCACACTTTAAGGCAATTATATAGTTACCATATTTTATATGTTTCTCAATTGTGTGGCAAAATTACAAAATATTACTGAAAACGAAAAGTTCAGTGATAAAAGAAAAGATCATGCGCTAAATTCTATGACTTCATTCTTCAGCCTTCTCTATTTACAAGCTTTATTTATTATGTGTTTAACAGCAAGCCTTCCTCAACTACCGAAAAATCTGTATAGACATATTTGATTAGGAGGAAACGCCAGCATTAGGAAAACTTCTTCATAAACCTTACCACTTCCGATATCGTACAAAAGTCAAACTTACCGGTTCTTATCATATAGGATTGCAGAAATATAAATATAGCGTGCCTTATTTAGTATGTAGACTAGTAAAGTACATACGAAGTACTACAAATATTGAATATCTCATTGACAGATAAAACTCATCTGAGAGACCTCTTTGATAAAACTAAATTTCAAAATGACAAAGAACGATTCGGACCAAATAGGCCAAGTTCATTTAAATTTTAATTCGGACCAATTTTAATGGGACACTAGTGATCCTAAAACTTAAAACATATATACCAAACCCTTATTTTTCTAATTTAAATTGAGCCTCTTTCCCTTTAATAAGCAATAAAGAAATATCAAATAAGGCCTTTATAGTACTATTTAATTCAAGCGAAAAATCTTTAATCGAAGTGGTCATCTTATCAACATCATCATAGTATGAAATAATTTTTTTATCTAATCGTTCCAGTTCCATGTTAACATCCTTAATCTCTTGCAGAAATAACTTTCTCTTTTCTATATCTACCGCTTGTTTACTTAATTCCAATAAGATATTTTTCCGATGCATATTATTCTCTTTTATTTGAATATCATATCTGTTTTGATTAACACGTTCTATAAAAGAGAGTTCTTGATCCAATAAATCCGATAGTCCAATACGTGCTTTAATCCAGCATTCTTCATAAGTCTTTTCTAAATTTGTTTTCTGGCGTTGTACATCAACTTCAAACACATATCTATACTGCAAATCTGTTGCATAGATTCGACCTTTAATTTGACATATTTCTGATTTAGATAATGATATATTCTGATGGTCAAGACCAACAGTAATTCCCATAACATCTACTATATTAAGTAAAGCCAAATTATTTTTAGACAGTTATTATAATCATCCAACTTTTAATATTTTGTTGACGAATTAACAGTTTTTCTTGTTGTAGAATAGCTTTCTCACTATTTCTATTACTATAAATAATAGCAAGATAACCTACTACAACAGCAAAAATTCCACTACTATAACTTCCCCCAAAATTTAACCACGAGTCATTTGAAAGATTTGTTTTAATAACATTACCATATGCCAACAACGTATTAATGATAAATGCAATAGCAATTCCACTAATTATGATTCCCAAAACAACATATAAATCTTTTTTCATCAATTCATATTTATTACAACGATTCACTAACTTTTTTAATCGCCTTATAAATCTCACTATAAGAATCTCTACCTTTATATTTTTCGGCCAGTTCACATGCTTTATCCATTTTTGAGCCTGCAAGTATTTCTTTAACCCATTTATCCTTCTCAAGGTATTTCCGAGTTTTATCATATGTTGGCAGATATTGCTTTAATGCTCTTTCTGTTGCTGCTGAATCTTGGAAATGTCGA
>ENA-OQOA01000476-OQOA01000476.1-human-gut-metagenome-genome-assembly--contig:-NODE-476-length-17472-cov-3.100259_pt1 | contig 17472 bp, 25 predicted proteins | sample MGYA00242633_ERZ504888 | MGnify/ENA primary metagenome ERZ504888 (study PRJEB26092, sample SAMD00036372) | human gut metagenome | host: Homo sapiens | study: EMG produced TPA metagenomics assembly of... | reverse complement strand
CCGTAGCAACATCCAGAAAATGTTCAGGGGTATGACGGCAGAAGATCCGTTCACTTTCAAGTTCCTGATTTTTTTTATAATGTTCCTGATAAACCGGGTGCCTCCAGATCCGATTGACACGATCCATATCTGAAAAATTGTATTCATCCTTTTACCATAGAAAGGAACATTTTCTGCAGTTCCTTATCTTCTGTAAACGCACCACGGGTTACAGTAGTGATTGTTTTGCTTCCTGGTTTTTTTATTCCGCGCATGGTCATACAGGTATGTTCCGCTTCCAGCATTACCATAATTCCTTTTGGATCCAGAGTACGCTCCAAAGCATCTGCAATCTGAACAGTAAGCCGTTCCTGGATCTGTGGCCTTCTGGAATAAACCTCTACTGTACGTGCCAGTTTGCTTAAACCGGTAACTTTGCCGTTGGGGATGTATGCAAGATGAGCTTTTCCATAAAAAGGCATCAGATGATGCTCACACATGGAGTAAAAGGTGATGTCTTTTTCCAGCACGATTTCATTATTTTCTACAGGAAACTGCTTTAACAGATGCTGATCCGCTTCATGACCAAGACCTCCGTAAATTTCTTCACACATGCGGGCAATCCTGTCAGGAGTATCAATCAGACCTTCCCGTGTGATATCTTCACCGATACCTTCCAGAAGCAGACGGACTGCCTGCTCAATTTTCACTTTGTCAACCATTAAAAAATAACCTCCTTTGTATTTTTGAAATGGAGATTATCCTTTTGACCAAATTAAAAAGGATATCTCCAATTGTGATAGAATGTATGTCGAAAACATTCCCTAACACAATATGAGATATCCTCTTATATTGTTTGCAACGGGTGCGGATAATATACCGTAAGACGCACTTTTCGTTTCAGTGACAACTCCCCATTCACCGAACACTTGACGCATAAAATCCTATTTTGCATATCATTCATTTCGGTATTCAGTATACCATGTAATACGATAATAGAAAAGGGTTTTTCTGACTTTTCAGAATGATTTTTCCCAGTCTACCAATTTCATGATTGTTTTTACCGCATTCACTATTCTTGGAGCAAAGTACGCCTTTGTAAGCCTTTTCTTCGAATATGCCCATATAAAATTCTTACTGGTACTTTCTATCAATAAATCTGTAAAAATATCGTTCCCAACTGATATACTCTTTACTGTCTATATATTCTTCCGGATTCTGAAGTATTGTTTCTACTTTTACTTCCGGTATTTCCTTTGTTGAAAGTAACAACCACTCAAAAGATTCTGGTGCATAGAGTACAATGTTTCCCTGTGTTTTAATGCATTCACTGATATCTTTCATCTCTGAACCAAATGCAGCTCCATCTACAATGACCAAAATTGTACCCTCTTCATTCGGTCTCTGTTCCAACTGTCTGATGATATTTGACTTCCCACCAGCAGAAAAACAGTTCACACCCTTCTGTCTGGACATTTCTTTAAAAAATTCAAATCCAGAATTGGAATCCTCTGTTATTACAAGTTTCGGATTGATATTCTTTTCCTCTGATATTTCACCGTACAAATGATAAATCTCATTATATTTCTGTTTCGCATCATGAAATTTTCCAGATTTGCGAAATCCATATATTTCACTTACACTATATGGCAATGCCGGAAGCTTTTCTCTTGTGGCCAGTACAAAGTAATTATCAGATCCCTGCACAAGCTGTGCAAACTTCTTTGAAACGAGGAAGCGATTTCCTTCATCAATAAAAATAATGCTTCCTGTTGTTTCTTCTATCTTTCTTTCCCAATCCTCACTATCAATCACTTTACAGGGGCAGTCACAGGAAAGAAATACACCGCTGTCCGCACCATATCTTCCATAATCATGTATAAGATCAATTAAAACAGTCTTACCTGATCCACTGTCACCAGTAATGATTGTAATATTCCTATGAATTACAAAATCATATTTCACTTTTCTGGATTCTACAATGATTCTATGTGAACCTTTCATAATCACTACTCCTGTTTCATTTCATTTAAATACTTATTTGCTATAGGAACAAGTTCCTTCATTGAATGGACCGTTTCTCCTCCATTTTGGACTTTTATCTCAAATTTTGTGTCTTTTCCAAAACTCATCATATGTCTGAGATTAATGGTAACATCTTTAATCCTGCCTATTTCCAATATCCATTTTGCACAGTTATCGCCACAGGTCGAGGCATTGAAAATCCGATCCGGTTCATTTAAAATCAGCAACAACGTTTTCACTCCTCCTGACAGTCTTTCAGGAGGAATCTGTCCCAACACCGGACTGTTAATGCATTCACCACTCAATACTTCTGAATCATCAATATCTTTAATCATCTTTTTCGCCAGTTCTGCATCAAGCCATTCTGGTTCATAACTGTTTTTAAAATAAACATTTGTATTATAAATACTGTTTTTCACATCTCCATAAATAATGTTCAACATTTATAAGAGCCTCCTCTCAAAATACAATTCTTCTTATAACATGGTTTCGTTCCGCCAAAGAATCCCGGTCTGATTTCTCCAACCTTGTGTCCTCTACTGCCAGAACTATAGCAATCCTCTAAAATAATGCATCTTAATCCAGCCCATCAGAGTGTGAAATCCTGCGTCAATATAGCAGAAACTTAATTTTCGCTGTACTAGTGAAACATTCTATATTCTTTGTATCTGTTTTCGCATTTACCACTCTTCACATTTAATATCACTTATCCGTTCGATTGGAATGACCGTTTGATCCGTCATAATTATGGTATGCTCGTATTCGTCTACCTTTTTTACAATACCGGAGCACATAACATAGGATCCACCGGCTTTTTTGCATCGGGAATAAAATAAGTTATCGATACATTCTGTTCTATACCGATATTATTTCTGATTATGTTGATTTTTTCGTTCAGCTGAGCAATCACTTCCTCACTCAATTCCAATCTTTCATCAGTTAATCTTGCCGTTTCTTTTATCGCAGCATCATGTCCAGTCAAGGCTGCAAAAGGAGCAAACTGCGCTGCCCGATCCCGAAAAGGCATTTGCGGATGATTCTTAGAGACCGGATGCGGTAAATTAATGATATCGTCATAAGAATTATTTTTCATCCCTTCCAACTCCTTTACGCCTTATGTCCGCCAATCTGTTCATTTCTGTCCCGGGCGGTTGCACCTTCCTGAAGATTCATCCCCTTCAGCATAGCATTTTTTCCAAATTTCTTTTTAATACTGAGCATTGCTTCCTGCATACGTTTTTCGCGATCCAGCGCAGCCTCTTCCTCTTCCTGCTTTTTCCTTTGCGCCTCATAATCCGTAAAAAGATCCAACTGCTCATACACTTTTTCTTTCTTTACAGAATTTTCATCCACAAGCCTGTTCGCTGTGATATTAATTCTTCTGATAAGCAGGTTTCTGTCAACAATACCGTCATATAGTTCTATTACTGCATCCGTTATCATTTTTGTTGAGGAAGTCTGCCGTTTCAGATTGGTCGTTCCATGTGCGTGTTTCGGAATTCTTCTTCCATAACGGTCGATCGTAACCTCACCATGATATTTCTTTTTCCTGTCGGTATTATTCAAATTCTCAATATCATAACCAACTGTCAATACAATCTGATCCGTCACAAGCTTCTTATCCACCAAATCCAAAACCATCTGGTCCGTCATCTCTTTGACGACTAATTTTGCTTTTTCAAAGTCATAAGGACAATGAAGTACCTGTCCGGAACAAACACTGTTCGTTTCCGGTTTGTAAGCCTTGACCATTTTCATGGTACAGGGCTCATATCCCCAGGCATGATCGATCAGCAGCTCTGCATTAACGCCAAACAGTTTATATAGCAGATCTTCGTTATATAATTCATTCTCTTTTCCGATGGAACATCTGGCAATATCACCCATCGTATAGAGGCCATATTCTTCCAACTTCTTTGCATATCCCTTTCCGACTCTCCAGAAATCAGTAAGAGGTCTGTGGCTCCAGAGTTTCCTTCGGTATGACATTTCATCCAGTTCTGCAATTCGTACACCATCTTTATCTGCTTTAATGTGCTTCGCCACGATATCCATCGCAATCTTACACAGATACATATTCGTTCCAATTCCGGCAGTTGCCGTTATACCTGTCGTTTTCAGCACATCCTGTATCATGGTCATTGCAAGTTCCCTTGCTGTCATATTATAGGTATGCAGATAATCCGTTACATCCATAAATACTTCGTCGATCGAATAAGGGAAAATATCTTCCGGCGCAATATATTTCAGATAAATGCTGTAAATTCTGGTGCTGTATTCCAGATAGAGAGCCATCCGGGGAGGAGCAACAATATAATCAATCTCCAGTGCAGGATTGATATTTAATTCTGTACTGTCATCAGAAGAACCAATAAATGTTCTGTTCGGTACTTTCCACCTGCGGGCACTATTGGCTTCTTTTACTTTTGAACAACCTCAAATAAACGAGCCCTTCCGGGTATCCCATAACACTTTAAAGCTGGAGATACCGCAAGACAAATCGTTTTTTCTGTTCTGCTTTTATCCGCAACCACAAGATTGGTCGTCAAAGGATCTCTATTTCGTTCTTTACATTCCACAGACGCATAGAATGACTTAAGATCAATTGCAATATAGGTTCTTTCCTTTTCCGTCATTCTGCACCTCCCAATTCTCCTGTGTTCCGTTTGTGATTATTTCTCCTTATCCATTGCCATATGTATCATTTTCTCGAAGGATTCTCTGAAATGCTCATCATCCTCCGATATTCGTTTTCTTGGTCCTTTTAAATGATTCTTTCCGAATGCTCTTCGTGCCTTCTTATTCAGATGCCGTTCCATAAGCATCTGGTCAATATTCTCATTGGTATACCATTTCCCAGACTGATGAATCGCATAAGCACCTTTTCCTAATACCATTGCCGCCACTCCATAATCCTGTGATACAATAATATCGCCTTTATGACAAATACTGATCAGTTTATAATCCACTGCATCTGCACCGGCTCCAACTACGATCACTTCACTGTAATCAGATGATAACACATGATTGGTATCACACAACAACGTTACCGGAAGATTATGCTCTTTTGCAACTCTTTCAACGATACTGACTACCGGACAGGCATCTGCATCAACCAAAATCTGCATATTCCCTCCTTTAATTGCACCTGAACGGAGTGCGAACCTCAATAAGATTACCACTGGGATCATACAGTCTTACAAGCTTCTGCCACCTGCAAGTTCTGTCAGTTCGGTGGCATATCGGACGAAATACTTACCAGATTCATATTTCGCAAGCAATCCATCTATATCAAAATCCTCGAAATACAATTCCATCATGTTATTGAACGGCGTAGAAGTTTCATTCAATGTTTTCCCCCATATGTCGGCATCCTGCAAAACAAGTCCCTCCGATAAGATCACATTACCTTCATTCTTAAGAATCACTTGCAGTCCAAATAAGTCCCTATAAAATTCTATGGATTTTTCTATATCATCCACCACAATCAGTACATTCTTTAACATACCGGCCACCTCGCAATCCGCATTCGATTATATGATCTTCCCAGACAAATGATCAATTTCATGTTGACAGATCTGTGCCGTCCATCCGGACAGCTTCTGCCGCTGTTTTTTCCAGTTGAAGTCATAATATTCTACTTCAATTTCCTGATATCTGGTCGTCTTACGAACACCATCCAGAGACAGACAGCCTTCTTCCGTCTCATACATGTCATGCTTTGAAACAATCACAGGGTTAAACATAACAACATCTATAAATCCCATATTCACAATGATAATATTCTTCCTTACACCAATCATATTTGCAGCCATACCAACGCACCGTTCCCGGTTCGCCTGCAGTGTGTCCTGCAGATCCTTCCCAATCTGGATATCTGCTTTTGTGGCTAGCTTGGATGGCTGGCCTAAAAAAGAAAATGTCTCTTACGATTTGCTTTACCATTTATTTTCTCCTGTATTTAATTTCTAATTCTTATTTATCCTGACCGGAAATCTTTCTCATCGGCTCAAGATTAATTTTACAGCATCAATCAAGTCCTCACTAAATCCTTTAATACCAACTCAAGTATAACATAGATATAACCCCTGTAGTGCATAAACTCGAAATATTCCTGTTCACTGGCAAATAAAATGTATTTGCCTTCTACGTATCCCATGTATCCGTTGCTTGTGTTATAACCTTTCATCTGCCAGTTCCCCCTTGATTTCTTTTTCTAATATTATCAGTTTACACCAAATGGCTGTGCAAAAATCCCGACAACCAAAAGGCTAAACTTCCTAAATCATTTTTGTATTCAACAGCTAAAGATAGAGAATAGCAAGGACAGGAAGTAGTTACCCACCTTCCGGACATTCGTCCCAGAACAGAAATCCTACTGGAATACTTGCAGATAAATAAAGAAAGCAGCTCATCTTCCTTTGTCACAGTAAGTCCTGTGTCATAAAGCTGATAAGCTGCCATTTTGTTCTGCAGGTATTCTATTTGTTCTCGCTCAACCTTTTCTTTAGCTCAATGATATTCTCCTCAATCCGCTGTATCACAGTCTTGAAATCATCATCTGATTTCCCCGTTGGATCATCAAGTCCCCAGTTATCATCAAATGCTCTTCCAATAAAAGGACATCCCACATTACAGCCCATTGATATTGCAATATCAACATCTGGGATATCAGCAATCAGCTTACTATACTGACCATTTGCTTCCATGTCTATTCCATAAATCTCTTTCATGATACGAACGGCATCCTGATTAATCTGAGACTTTGTCTCTGTTCCGGCCGAATAGCTTTCAAATATATCTGATGCCAGATGTTTTCCCAATGCCTCTGCTATCTGACTACGGCATGAATTATGAACACAGATAAATGCGACTTTTTTCTTATTCATGAAATGGGCACCTCTCCTTAATACATTGGTTGTTCTTATCAGAATGAATACACTTTATAACAGGCTTTTCCATTTGTATATTGAAATTCTCTGCCACATAGTCAATCGCTGAGATTATGGCCATATAAGAATCTCTTTTACAACATCTTGGTCCACCAATGCTCCCGATTGCGTCAAGTGCCTTGGAAGTCATTTTATTAGCCAGACCCCAAGGTTCATTTTAAGTGGGAGTCGGCTCCTGAGATTATTGATATAAACATTCCTGTGCTAATTCCAGCACCACAAGCACCCCAGAATCCACATGCGCCACCCGGAACAGCTTTTCCTCGATTCATCATTTCAAGTAGCGCTTCCGGCAAATCAATCTCACCACCTGCATTTTTATATGCAACAAGGAGCGCTGAACCAACCATAACATGATGCTCTGGTCCATGCATATGGCAGAATGGCTACGCCATCATTCTTTTTATAATTTCTACTGGATTCTTAGATGTTTCACTAAGACATATTTCTATAATTGCATCCATTCCTTTTGTATGACATTCATTACATACATAATGGCCCTGCTCGCACCTAGTTTTACTTAATTCCTTTTTATGACATAGTACGCACTCCATCATTTCATCTTTTTCAAGATATATAAGTGGTGCTTTACATATAATACATTCTTCTTTCATTTTCATTTCCTACCTTCCCAAAGCTTCAATAAATGAACTTGCCTCTCTTATTACTTTTTTATTCAGAGAATAATGATGCCATTTGCCTTCCTTACAATCATTTACAAGCCCACAGTCGACCAATATTTTCATGTGATGTGATAAAGTAGGCTGCGTGATATCGAATTTATCCAGAATCTTACATCCACATTTTTCTCCGTCTGACAGCATCTGAACAATCTCCAGCCTATTTGTATCCGATAATGCTTTACATATCAGTATCATATCTCTTGTTTCCATTTTTGCCACCTCGCATAGGCATTTGTCTATGTGTTAATTTATCATACGCATAGATACTTGTCAATGTATATTTATTGAATAAGAGTTATATAGCATTCTTTCCCCATTTTATCTCTCGCTTTTGATTTCTTTTTCTAATGTTATCAGTTTACACCAAATGGCTGTACAAAAATTCCAACAACCATTACTGTTCAGGAATTAGCAGAACTAAAAAAACCATGGTACAGACTGATAACAGTCAAAGCCATCGGTTTTCTTTATCCAAATATGTTCTCTGGTTCTTCTACAATTTTTATTTTACTTTTTCCAACTTGTTATTTGCATCAAAGCAAACCTTGTCCCCTTCATTGATGTTACATTCATAAAGCATGGCATCCTCTGCTTTTATCCTTATTTCTTCTCCTGAAGAATTCGTAAGCGTCACTATTGCCATGACTGGCATGCCTTTCGGTCGCTCTTCACAACCAAAGTCCAGGTCTTCCTCAATTCGTTTTACTGTGTATATCATAGCTATTCCTCCGAAAATAATATTAAAAATCAGTTCTCCATGTTCCTTCGAATTTTCTCTATCAAAGTGACATCTGCCGGTAGCCAGGCAACGCTGTCCAGTTGATCCTTCGTAAGCCATTTTGCAGCTTCCGCTTCTTTTAGTTCCAGGTGACCGGCTGTGACCTCTGCCCAGAAGCAATCCATGGAAAGGTGAAAGGTGGGATAATCATACTCTATAGTGTCAATCAAATCCCCTACCTTAATTTCTGTATCCAGTTCTTCCATGATTTCTCGTTTTAATGCTTCCTGAGGTGTTTCACCTGCTTCGATTTTTCCTCCAGGAAACTCCCAGCCGCCTTTCAGCTCACCGTAACCACGAGCCGTTGCAAAAAATTTTATTCTTTTCTTTCATATTGTCGCAGATAACTGCTGCAACTACTTTTATTGTCTTCATTTGTTTCGTACCTCAAATCATTTATGCTGTAATATTTGACTGTAAATACCGTAATAAATCTTCTCTCACTGGATGATGCATTTTCAGCGTTACTTTCGTGATCGGCTACATACGTCCGCGATTATCTTCTTTCCGGGCATTTCTGGCTCCCACCAATCCCATTGTCACTTTCTTATCAAAAACTTTTTCAAAAGATTTTTTAGCCTGCTTCGCAAGTGTCACACGATGAACCAGAAACAACACTCTTTTGAAACCAAGCTCACGCATAGCAAGTGCGGATGCATATATCTTTCCTGTTCCCGAATTTGTCAAGAGAGTACGCACATCTTTTTATTTCTAATCACATAGAATTACAAAGCAATGCTCTTGTTTGCCTTTGGAAGCATATCCGCAGGAATCGAATTATGCAGCTTCCATACGAAACTGACAGGTCTCTCTCCTTCATGCTTCACATAATCTGCATTTCCTAAAAAAGTATATGGTGCTGTATATGAACCAAGCCTTTTAAATTCACGAACAAATAATGATATGATATCACCTGTATTCTTGTGATTAATATATCTCTGTATTTTTGCACTCGCTTGCCTATCCTGACTTTGGCTTTGCCAATGAAAGAGCTTATCGTTAATTGCATAATCCTCATACATAGTAGATGGAGAGAAATCTTTCTCTGATTTGTTCAGATTAATAAAAAGATATCTGTTTTTTATCTTCAAAACGTTTTACACCTTCTCTGAATTCCGGTGATTCTGTCTCTGTAAATAATCCAAATGCAGCCATAATCTGATTTGTGTTATAACGGCAGTGTAAATCCAGAGGACAAAGATAAGAGTATTCATTTTTCCCTGCAACAAAACTGATATGCTTACGATTGTATTTTAAAATCTGCAGAACTTCATCTCTTACAAAAGTTTCCTTTAGGACTGACTCAATTCCTTCATCGATACTTTGGAAACCGCATTTAGCCGGATGCTTTTTATAAAATGTGTAATAAAGCATATTTCGCATAATGCGTTCTTCTTCGCTATTTGCAACTTTATTACCGTCAATATATCTGATCCAATAATCCAGTAGTCTGGCTGAGTTCACATGGAAAAATCCGGTCATCATACTGTAAATTTTATCATCTACATCTCTGTCATCTTCAATAATGCCTGCCCACTTTTTTAAGCGGAACAAAGATCTGGCACCTGTATTCTGATAGAAATCATACAGAGACATATTATATTCCAGCAAAACGTTTTCCAGATTAAGCGGTAATCCAGTATCTTCTTCAAAGGTTCTCACCATTTCAATCAGTGCTCTTTTGTTATTATCTGTCTGCTTCAGGTTCTCCAGAATATATTCTTTTGCATACTTTTCAAGTTCGATATAGCAACCTCTTGGCAGATTGCTGAATCCATCCTCCACCTGTTTACGAATGGATTTTCGGCCTTTCCCTACAATTGCCTCAAATTTCATTGCAAAATTATACTTTTTGTTTGCCTGTCCAATAAAATCAAGAACCGTAAGGCAATCTTTCCCTGGACTTAAACGTAACCCTCGTCCTAGTTGCTGTAAAAATACAGTCGCACTTTCTGTTGGCCTCAAGAATAAGACGGTGTCTATAGCCGGGATATCCACACCCTCATTATATAAATCCACAACGAAAATAAAGTTTATCTTTCCACTTAACAAATCTGTTTTTGCATCATTTCGAATATCGTCTGCACTTTTCGAAGATAATGCAATGGACGGGATTCCTTTATCATTAAAATATTTCGCCATGTAATTTGCGTGAGCAACACTGACACAAAATCCAAGACCTTTCACAGACGAAATATCTGTCACATATTTTTTTACACTGTTTAAAATCAAAGCGCAACGTCTTGTATCTGCCGTATATACTTTTTCCAGCTCTGACACATCATATTTACCACGCGTCCATTTGAAATTCCTATAATCTGTGTCATCTGTTACACCCAAATACTGAAAAGGACTTAACAGATTTCGATCAATCGCTTCACCCAACAGTAATTTTGATGCAATACGTCCATCAAAATACTTCAGGATATCCTTACCATCCATTCGGTCAGGAGTAGCAGTCAATCCTAATAGAATCTTCGGCTCATAGTATGCCAGTAATTCCTGATAAGAATCAGCTGCTGCATGGTGGAATTCATCCACTATGATAAAGTCATAATAATCCTTGCTTGTCCACTGAGAAAGCTTTGCAGAATTGAATGACTGGATACTGATAAACAGATGCTCAATATCCGTTGGTTTATAACCATCTACGTACAACTCACCAAAATTAAAGTCATTCAAAACTTCCTGGAATTTCTGAATGCTCTGTTCGAGAATCTCCTTTCTGTGAGCCACAAATAACAAGCGTGCTCTTGGGTTCTTCTCCTTAAAAGCTTTATAATCAAATGCCGCAATAATTGTTTTTCCAACACCTGTCGCTGCAGAAACCAGATTACGATAATGTCCGTATACTTCTCGTTCTGCAGCAAGATTATCCAAAATTTCCTGCTGATATGCATATGGTCGAATCGAAACCTGAAGACTACGTTTTGACTTTCTATCAAATGCAGCCCTCGTTAATTCTTTTTTCAGCTTTTCATGACAGTCTGGGTTTTCAGGGTCAAAGGTTTCAAAAGAGGCATCATTCCAGTAGCTCTCAAAGGAAACCGAAAACTTTTTCACAATATCAAATGACTCTTTCTCAGTCACCTTCACATTCCACTCCAATCCCCCAGTCAAAGCTGGATTTGAAAGATTTGATGAGCCAATATATGCCGTTGAAAATCCAGTGTCTCTTTTAAACAAATAAGATTTTGCATGCATACGTGCATGATTCGTTTCATAATTAATCTTCACTTCCGTATTTGGAAGCTCTGCAAGAGCAACAATCGCTTTATAATCTGTAGCCTGTGTATAAGTCGTTGCAATCACACGTAAACGAACACCCTCTCGTTTCGTGAATGCAGTCAATTCCGCAAGAAGTGGACGTATTGCACTCCACTTAATAAATGAAACCAAAAGATCAATAGAATCAGAGGACAAAATTTCTTTCTTCAATTCCGAAAGCATACTTGGCTCATTTTTAGATCCTGTAAACAAGGCATTCTCTACAATTGACGTTTCCGGATGCACGGCTTTGATTGTATTAATGCTTCTTGCTGAATTCATTTTTTCATATAATGAGGTCAATACTTCTCCTTTTTCAAGAATGATATTATCCTCAAATTCAGGTTCATTCGTATGCTCTGCTATTTCCTGAACGATTTCATTACATAAGCGAATTTGTGCCAGTAACGATTCATTTTCTTTAGATGACGGGAAACTGTCTCTTAAGTATTGTAAAGCCTGATTTATGACATATGATATGTATATGGTAAGAATACGTCTTGCATCCTCTCCATCAAGTTTTTCTAATTCTATATCATATTTTTCACGATCAAGCTGCTGCAGTTCTTTATTTATTCTCGTATTAACAATCTGTTCGTATATCCCATTTTTTAACATTAAACCCATCTCCTTGTTATGTATCATTCCTATTTACAACAATGTAAGTCAGAATATACTGTTATTATTAATTATACTACACAGACTCATAATTCGGTGGGAAAACTTTCCGAAAACAATTCTTCGAAATACATATAATTATAAGGAAAATTCATAATGCTTTCTTCCACTCTTCTGTTCGTGGCTCTGCTGTTTTCTTGTTTCTACTTCAATCTGCTTTGCAGCAAGTGCTTGTAATACACTTGTCATAAATAAGATTCTGGAATTTCAGCTTGTTCTAACAATTTTTCGCTTTTGATAGGCATTCTTCGTAAATCCAATATGTTAAATAAAAACGCCAGTAGAATACTCCACTGACGCCTTACAAATACTATTGTTTTTTCTTATTATGTATTAATAACTTTACTTATGATTCCCAATAGCATTTGAATCATTCTCTCAAATGACTCCTAAATTTTTGTATTCTACCCTATCACACTTGGCACCAAATGGCATAAAAGAAAGTCTTGCCATCTTGAAAAACTGCTTTCCAAACGGAATTCCAACTATCGTAATACACCATATACAACCAACTATCAGATTTCCAAGCGCCATTTCCCAACCAAAAAATACAATCCATATGAGATTTACCAAGAATGAAAACATACCATTTCCATACACGATTTCTTTTCCAAACGGCCAGAATGCCAACGTTGCAATTTAAAGCATTGCAGGCCTACCGGAATTCCAATAATTGTAATACACCATATGCATCCTGCAAAAACCCATGCCAGTCCACCCAGCAATCCTCCAAATATAAACCAAAGGATATTACCTATAGTTCTCATGATAACACATCCCCCTTAAAGTCCTCTGAACATCTGATCAACATGATTTCTACGATTTCTCAGCCAGCTTTACGGTAGAATCTCAAGCCAGTATCCATCTGGATCTACAATGAAATAGATTCCCATCGCTTCATTTTCGAAGCAAATGCACCCCATCTCTTCGTGCTTCTTGTGCGCTGCCTCATAATCCTCCGCCTTAAATGCCAGGTGGAATTCGCATTCACCCAGATTATACGGCTGTGGATGATCTTTAAGCCAGGTAAGTTCCAACTCAAAATCACTTACATCGTTGCTCAGATACACAATATAAAATCATCGGAGTTTTTCTTCTCACCTCGTGCAGATCAAGGGCCTCGTTGTAAAATTTAATAGATTGGTCCAGATCTGATACATTGTAATTTTCGTGAATCATCTTAAATTTCATAGTTCTTCTCCTTTTGTACATTTTGTGTTTCTAATACGTGACTTAGATATCAAATCTCCACCCACAATCACCATGATAAATCATTTGTTTTGTCATATCACCGTCAATGCAGATGTTTTCACCTGTGATAAAGCCTGCTTTTTCAGAGCAAAGAAACAGTACCATATTGGCAATATCCATGGGAATTCTCCCCAAAAGCCGCTTTCTATTTCTGCTGCCACAACATTGTATATTCTTTTTCACCAGTAGCACCATCGAATCCTTCGCATTGGATATCAAACCCTTCTCTTTGGTAAAAAGAGAGAGCTCTGGTATTTTTCTGATATACATTTAATCGTAATCTAACTTTTTTATTCTTGATATAATCTAATAAAAGTTTACCTATACCACATGACTGCATTTCATCAGAAACAAAAATGCCTTCAATATATTCGTTACTTAACCCTACAAATCCTTGAATTATTTTATTATCTTCATACACATAGACTTCCGCTTGTAACAACATTCCTTGACTAATTCATAATTACTTGTCCAATATTGCTCAGGATAAAATAATGTGCTTTCAGATTGGTTTTTAGCCATATGTCAGCAACTCTATTAAAATCTATGTTCTTCATCTTTCTGATCATAACGATTATTCTCCATCAACTCTCGATTTCAGAGCATCATTTCTAATACTGATTTTACCATTACTTGTTAGGCTCAGTCCATCTTTTATCCCCAAAGATACAATCAGAAATGGCAGCCAGCTTGACTACCATTTTCCCGCATATAACAATCAAAATCTTTGGCAAGGAATCAGCCGGTGGTCATCAAGCATATGCTGTGGCAATTAAATAGTAATCAAATTCCATATATATTTTTATAAAATAGAAACGACAGGTCCGAAACCCTTGATTTTCAAGGATTCTCCTCCTGCCGTTTTTCATTTCCATAGTCAGGCGGATAAAATCATCCGCTTCGCTACACAGCTCTACACCGAATAACTGCTCCGCAGGGGACTTACTTGATTCGGTTAAATTTTACGAGATTATAATCCCACTCGTCCCTATCAGGAAGCTGCTTACAGATTCTTAATTCGTTCAATTGCTTCCAGTGTATTCTCATGGGTTCCAAACGCAGTGAGACGGAAGAATCCCTCACCATGAGCACCGAATCCTGAGCCTGGAGTTCCTACGATGTTGGCTTTTTTCAAGGAGATAGTCAAAGAACTCCCAGGAAGTCATCTTATCAGGTGTTTTCAGCCAGATATATGGAGCGTTTACGCCACCGGATACGGAATAGCCTGCTGATGCCAGACCTTCGTAGATAGCTTTGGCATTGCTCATATAGTAGCCTACCTGTTCTTTCAGCTGTGCTTTTCCTTCAGGAGAGTATACAGCCTCTCCTGCACGCTGTACGATATATGGCGCACCATTAAATTTTGTGCCATGACGTCTTGCCCAGAGACTGTGGAGATCTACACCGTCACGAACCAGATCCTTTGGTACAACTGTAAAGCCGAGACGGACACCTGTGAAACCTGCATTTTTGGAGAAGCTGCGCAGTTCGATGGCGCAGGTTCTTGCTCCTTCGCACTCATAGATGCTGTGCGGTACATTTTCTTCGGAGATGTATGCTTCGTATGCTGCATCATAGATAATGACGGAACCGTTTTTATTTGCATAGTCTACCCATTCCTGAAGCTGCGGTTTGGTGATCGCACCACCGGTTGGGTTATTCGGGAAGCAAAGGTAGATAAGATCCGGTACTTCTTCCGGGAATTCCGGAAGGAAGCCGTTGGCTTCTGTACATGGCATATAGATTACGTTATCAAAGTTGCCACGTTCTTTGTTGTATTCTCCTGTACGGCCTGCCATTACGTTTGTATCTACATATACTGGGTATACAGGGTCGCACACTGCAATCTTGTTATCCAGTCCGAAGATTTCCTGGATATTTCCGGAATCGCTCTTTGCACCGTCAGAGACAAAAATTTCGTCTGCTTCAATGTCGCATCCTCTGTCTTTGTAGTCATTCTTTGCAATAGCAGATCTTAAGAATTCATAACCAAGATCCGGTGCATAACCATGAAAAGTAGCTGCATCTCCCATTTCATCTACAGATTTATGAAGTGCCTCAATGATTGCCGGAGCCAGAGGCTGAGTTACGTCACCAATTCCCAGTGAGATCACGTTTGCCTGTGGATTGGCTTCTTTATATGCTTTTACTTTTTTGCAATTGTGGAAAACAGATAGCTTCCCGGTAATTTCAGATAGTTGTGGTTTACTGTTACCATGTTTGATTTCCTCCCTGGCATGTTTCGCAGTTTTTATATACCTGTCTACAGCAGGCTGCTGCTTTGCCTTTCCATTTCTATTTGTGTCTTTTCTGCAAATATATTTTATTCGAGTTTTATTATACTTAATTATTTAATAATGTAAAGTCTCAAAGTGTTTTCTGAGAATAATTTTTAATATTAACATTACTGTTCACTGGTAATATATTTAACATTTTTTACCCCGGGCATAATGTCCGGGGTGATTTATTTTATTTGCGCTTCTCTACTTCTTTCATTAGTGTCTCGCGGACGCTTGCAGGATTTGCCTTGCCTTTCATCTCTTTCATGATCTGACCTACAAAGAAGCCCATGACTTTATCTTTACCTCCCAGAAGTTCTGAAAGTGGTCCTGGGTTAGCATCCAGGATCCTGTTGATGGTTTCTTCCAGAAGTCCTGTGTCTTCTACAATCTTCAGACCATGTTCCTCAATGTAGACTACAGGATCAATGTCTTCCTCAAAGACTTTCTCAAAGACTTTTTTGGCATTCTGAGGGCTGACTTCGGATTTTTCTACCATTACCAGAAGATCTGCAAGATGCTTCGGTGAGAAAGATACCTGTTCCGCATCCATAGCTTTATCTTTTGTCAGGCGGAGTACCTCACCCATAAACCAGTTTGCTGTCTTCTTTGCATTTCCGTAGATTGCTGCTGTTTCTTCAAAAAGACCTGCAAGATGGCGGGATTCTGTAAGGATTCCCGCATCGTATGCCGGAAGTCCGTACTCTTCCTGATAACGGGCCTGTTTCACTTCGCGAAGCTCCGGCTGTTCTGCTTTGATCTTTTCAATCCATGCATCAGAGATATGGATTGGAGGCAGGTCAGGATCTGGGAAATACCTGTAGTCTTTGGCATCCTCCTTGGAACGCATGGCGTAAGAATATTCTTTGTTGTCATCCCAACGGCGTGTCTCCTGTGTAACTGCCTTGCCTTCTTCGATCAGTTCGATCTGACGTTCTCTTTCGCCTTCGATTGCTCTGGCAATGGCTTTGAAAGAGTTCAGGTTCTTCATCTCTGTTCTGGTACCGAATTCTTCTGCTCCCACTTCACGGACAGAAAGGTTAACGTCTGCACGCATGGAGCCTTCCTGAAGCTTACAGTCTGATACACCCAGATACTGCATCATACAACGGAGTTTTTCAAGATAGGCGATTACTTCCTCAGAGCTTCTCATATCCGGCTCGGATACGATCTCGATCAACGGGACACCGCTTCGGTTATAGTCTACCAGGGAGCAGTCTTCCCATTCATCATGAATCAGTTTACCTGCATCCTCTTCCATATGCATTTCATGGATGCGGATTTTCTTTTTGCCTGCAGAGGTTTCAATCTCTACCCATCCGTCATGACAGATTGGCAGATATAACTGAGAGATCTGATAGTTCTGTGGGTTGTCCGGATAGAAATAGTTCTTACGGTCAAACTTGCAGTACTGAGTGATTGTGCAGTTTGTTGCAAGACCTACTGCTGCCGCATATTCCACAACCTGCTTATTGAGTACAGGAAGAGAACCTGGCATTCCGGTACATACAGGACATGTATGTGTATTTGGCGCACCGCCGAAAGCTGTGCTGCATCCACAGAAAATCTTTGTTCTTGTG
>ENA-OQOA01000473-OQOA01000473.1-human-gut-metagenome-genome-assembly--contig:-NODE-473-length-17585-cov-2.628709_pt1 | contig 17585 bp, 20 predicted proteins | sample MGYA00242633_ERZ504888 | MGnify/ENA primary metagenome ERZ504888 (study PRJEB26092, sample SAMD00036372) | human gut metagenome | host: Homo sapiens | study: EMG produced TPA metagenomics assembly of... | reverse complement strand
AGGAGACAAACTGAATAACCTGGTCATGACTACCAAAATCTGGAAACAGTAGAGGCCAATGAGGCTTTTGAAGCCCATTACCGCAAAGTATTGGGAGCCAACCATCGGTTTGACCCAACGGACCACAGTGCTATCTGGATATGGAACCGGTTTACCAACTATCTGCAACAGCAGAAAGGTTCGGGCATGCTGCGTATCGCCATCTGGGTAATCGGCATCTTTACGTTACTTAGCGGAATCGTTGGAGTTTCCAACATCATGCTGATTACCGTCAAAGAACGTACCCGCGAGTTTGGTATTCGTAAGGCTTTGGGAGCCAAACCGCTTTCCATTCTCTGGTTGATTATCGTAGAGAGCGTCACCATCACCACCATATTCGGATATATCGGCATGGTAGCCGGTATCGGAGTGACCGAATGGATGAACAGCGCTTTCGGCAATCAGACCATGGACACCGGAATGTGGACGGAAACCGTTTTCCTGAATCCGACAGTAGATATAAGAATCGCCATACAGGCTACACTCACATTAATAATAGCTGGTACGTTAGCCGGATTATTCCCTGCCCGAAAAGCAGTTAGCATCCGACCGATCGAAGCACTTAGAGCAGATTAAAATTATGAGAATAGATTTAGACAGGTGGGAAGAAATATTCATCACCATTACCAGAAACAAGACACGTAGCCTATTGACCGCTTTTTGGTGTTTTTTTGGGGCATATTCATGCTGGTGGCCCTTATGGGGGGTGGCCAAGGACTACAAGATATGATGTCGGCCAACTTTAAAGGATTCGCCACCAATTCCGTTTTTTTCGGAAGTAATAAAACCAGTGAAGCCTATAAAGGATTTAGAAAAGGACGTTATTGGGATATGGAATTTAACGATGTGGAACGTATCCGCCAAGCCGTACCGGAAGTAGAAGTTATCACTCCCAATATCAGCCGATGGGGCTCTACTGCTATTTTCGGAGACAAGAAAAGCTCCTGTGCCGTCAGAGGATTGCAGCCTGATTATGAAAAGATAGAAGCTCAAAATATTACAATGGGGCGCTTTATCAATGACGTAGACATACTGGAAAACCGGAAAGTCTGTACCATAGGAAAACGTGTATACGACGAACTGTTTCCCCAAGGAGGAAACCCATGCGGACAATATTTGCGTGTGGATGGTATTTATTATCAGATTGTAGGTGTTAGCTTATCAACCAGTAACATGAATATCAATGCCGGAACAGAGGATAGTGTAACTCTTCCATTTACTACCATGCAAAAAGCATACAACTTTGGAAAGCGCATTGATTTAGTCTGTATTACCGTAAAACCGGGAGTAACTGTTACCAGTATAGCCGACAAAATAGAACAAGTAATCAAGAAAGCGCACTATATCCACCCGGACGACAAACAAGCGGTGATCATGGTCAATGCAGAAGCAATGTTCAGCATGATTGACAATCTGTTCACAGGCATCAAAATTTTGGCATGGATGGTAGGTTTGGGAACATTACTGGCAGGAGCTATCGGAGTAAGCAATATTATGATGGTTACCGTGAAAGAACGTACAACCGAAATCGGCATCCGCCGAGCCATTGGCGCACGCCCTAAAGATATTCTAAACCAAATTCTTTCTGAAAGCATGGTATTGACAACTTTTGCAGGGTTAATGGGGATTAGTTTCGGAGTCTTGATCTTACAAGGATTAGAAGTAGGAACGGCAGCTTCGGGTACAGAGGCTCATTTTCAAATCAGCTTCTGGATGGCCGTCGGGGCTTGCATTTTATTGATGGTCTTAGGTATGCTGGCCGGATTAGCACCGGCCTATCGCGCTATGGCCATCAAACCAATTGAGGCTATAAGAGACGAATAAAACCATCCGACGTAACGGATAAAGTTTCCATGCAAGAACAAACAAGAATAAAAAAATAATAAAACAAACAGATATGAAAAAGTATGTAAAAATTGCACTATTAGTCATCGTTGCACTGATATTCATCGGAACATTTGTATTTCTCTATCAAAAATCACAACCCAAAGCCAGCGTGTATACTATATTAAACGCAGAAATCACCGATCTGAAAAAGACCACTGTAGCTACTGGAAAAATAGAACCACGTGACGAGATTCTGATTAAGCCACAGATTTCAGGTATCATTGACGAGGTATATAAGGAAGCCGGACAAAAATAAAGAAAGGAGAAGTGATTGCCAAAGTAAAGGTGATCCCCGAACTGGGACAACTAAACTCAGCAGAAAGCCGTGTAAGGCTGGCAGAAATCAATGCCAGACAAGGGGAAACGGACTTTGCCCGCATGAAAAAACTGTTCGAAAGCAAACTTATCAGCAGTGAAGAATACGAAAAGAGTGAAGTAGCTGTAAAACAAGCACGTGAAGAATTACAAACAGCCAAAGACAATCTGGAAATAGTCAAAGAAGGTATCACTAAAAACAAAGCTTCATTCAGTAGTACCCTTATCCGATCTACTATTGACGGATTGATTTTAGATGTGCCCGTAAAAGCCGGTAACTCCGTCATAATGAGCAACACATTCAATGACGGAACCACTATCGCCACCGTAGCTAACATGAATGATCTGATTTTCCGCGGCAATATTGATGAAACGGAAGTAGGACGCATACACGAAGGCATGCCGGTAAAAATAACTTTAGGAGCCTTACAAAACATGGAATTTGATGCACAACTAGAATATATATCCCCCAAAGGTGTAGAAGAAAATGGTGCTAACCAATTTGAGATCAAAGCAGCCATCACAGTCCCCGACAGTATTACCATCCGTTCCGGATATAGCGCAAATGCGGAAATCGTTCTGGCACGTGCCAGCAAGGTACTGGCAGTACCCGAAAGTACTGTTGAGTTTAAAAACGACTCTACTTTTGTATATGTATTGACTGATAGTGTACCTTCACAAAAAATTCAGCCGTCGTGCCGTTATTACAGGTATGAGTGACGGTATCCTGATTGAAATAAAGAACGGTCTGAATGTCAATGAAAAAGTACGCGGAGCAGAAAAGAAATAACAGAATATCATTATGAAGAAACAAATCATTATAGCCTTGGCCACCCTGACTGCATTACCGGCCGTTTCCCAAGAAAAATGGGATTTACGTAAATGCATTGATTATGCTATAGAACACAACCTGAGCATCAAGCAACAGGAAGCAGCAAGAGATCAAAATGCAGTGGATTTGAATACTGCTAAATACAGCCGTCTGCCTAATCTGAACGGTAATGTGGGACAGTCATTTAACTTCGGCCGTGCCTTACAGGCAGACAATACGTATGGCGACCGTAATACCAAAAATACCAACTTCTCACTCAGTACCAGCATCCCTTTATTTACAGGATTGCGAATACCGAACAACATCGCTCTCAGCAAACTAAACCTGAAAGCAGCTATAGAGGACTTGAACAAGGCCAAAGAAGATATCAGCATTTCTGTCACCTCTGCCTATCTACAAATTCTTTTTAATGAAGAATTAGCAAAAGTAGCTCACAACCAAGTAGAGTTAAGCCGGGAACAGCTGGAATTGAAAGAAGCTTATTCAAAAATGGGAAAGCATCTGAAGCCGAAGTCTACGAAGCCCGCACACGTGTCGCCCAAGACGAAATGTCAGCAGTACAGGCTGACAATAACTATCAGTTAGCTTTGTTAGAACTGAGCCAACTGTTGGAACTTCCGACTCCTGACGGATTTGGAGTAGTATCTCCCCGTGTAGAGGATAATTTCACTCTGCTTTCACTTCCCGAAGATATCTATGCACAAGCTGTTCTGAACAAACCAAGTATTAAAGCAGCCCAATTTCGTCTGGAAGGTGCAGCCAAAAGTATCCGTATTGCCCAAAGTTCCTGGTATCCGCAATTAAACTTCGGTGCAGGTATAGGAACAAACTACTATAATATTTCAGGAGTAGAAAATGCTTCATTCAGCAGTCAGTGGCATCAAAATTTTAATAAATACCTGCAATTCTCACTCAGCATTCCGTTATTCAACCGTTTTGACACACGAAATAAAGTAAAGAACGCACGCATCCAGCGCACTGCTTTATCATGGAAGTTGGAAGAAAGCAAAAAGGCTCTTTTCAAAGAAATACAGCAAGCATACTATAATGCAGTAGCTGCCGAAAGCAAATATAAAAGCAGTAATACAGCTACGGATGCTTCTGAGGCTTCCTTCCGTCTGATGAGCGAAAAATATGCCAATGGTAAAGCCAACGCTACTGAATACAATGAGGCTCGTACCAATTGGATGAAAGCCGTTTCGGATATGCTTCAAGCAAAATATGATTATCTGTTCCGTACCAAAATTCTGGATTTCTACAAAGGAGTTCCTCTTACTTTAGAATAATTTCTTAAGATTCACCACAGATTTTCACAGTCCATTCATAATCAAATTCTGCGTTGACCTGTGGTGAATCATCATAAAAATGATCTTTACAATCCGGACAATTCATTGTATCTCCAACTCTTATTTACGTAAATTTTCGTCGTTTTTCAAATCATACTATACCGTACGCATACGCACTACAGTTCTCTCCTTAGAATTACTTTTATTGCTTCCTCCTGAACGTTCCGAATCTTTCTCTTTCTTACCATTTCCTCTTCTCACATCCCTGCCGGATGGAGTAATACGCCTATTTTCATGACGGTCCTTATCAACCTGTGAGTTCTGTCCACGTCGTGAAGGGCGCCCATCATGCTTGTTATTATGATCCTTCTTCGGTCTGTCCGGCCTTGCCTGTGGAACAGACGGACGATGATGATCACCCGACGGCCTGTCAGGACGGATTTGAGGTCTTTTTGGACTAGCCTGAGGAGGAGTGGCTGGGCGATGATGATCCTTTTGAGGAGGACGAACAACTATATTAAAATCACGACGACGGTGCATATCATACGTCATTCTATCATGGCGGATACGATAATGTCCGTCGTACACATCATGGCGATAATGGTCACGATAATGGATCTTATAATAACTGACATTATTGAAATGAGTACGATAATGCCCTCCGCAATAACTAGCATAGTGATGCGGTTTGCCATAGTAGAAAAAAATTCACATTATTATATACCAGATAGATACGGAACTGCCATTTGTTCTCATGCGCATAAATGGGACGGTAGAAATGCTCAGCCCTCATAAAACGACGATATTGCGCACTGGAAAGTATCCAACGAAGATCATCATTACGCACATCCAAAAAATCATAATAACGTTCCAACGCATAATCATAGCCTCTTACCACATCATCCATCAGATAACGGACATTATTGATAAAATCATAATTCACCTCATATACATCATTGTATTGCTGCGGAGTGAGTTTCAGTTCGTATGCCATACGGTCGGTAAGAAAACGAGTGTTCTGTCTCATTTTGCTGATACTCATGGCCCCCATTGCGGGAATAGTTATACCTAGCATACAAATCACTATCAGTAATGTAGTCCATCTTTTCATAGCTGTTACGTTTTTAGTTGTTAGTTCTATGGCACAAAAATAGGGGAAATCACTTTCCCCCACAATTGATTTTCCCCATAAATTCATAGGGCTTTTCCTATATCTGGTAGGGAAAAGCTCCACTAAGTAAGGCGTATCCCCTCAGCTTCTAAAACAACCAGACGGTTTTTTATATAAATCCCCCACCGCTTTTTTGAAAGTTTTTTTACTGACACCAAAAGCATCATAGATATCCTCTGCAGCACTTTTATCATTCAATGGAGTGAAACCTTCATGATCTTTAATATATTGTAATAACACTTCTGAAAAATCATCCACCTTCTTTGCGCCTAACTTTTGCAGAACCAAATCTATCTTGCCATCCTCACGCACCTGCTTTACATAAGCCTTCAGCCGCATACCGGCTTCTAAAGGTTGGAAAATCTCATTATCGTAAAGCAAACCACTGAACTTATTTTCCACAATAGCTTTAAATCCCAAATCTGTTTTCTGCCATATCAGGATATCCACTTCCTGCCCCAGCCGATAATCGGGATGTTCTTTAGAAAGATAATGCTCCACTTTAGCAGATGCCATAATGCGGTAACTATCTTCGTCTATATGTGCGTGTATTATATACTTTCTCCCTTTCTGCATTTTCATCTTTTGTTCACGGAAAGGTACAAAAAGGTCTTTCATTAATCCCCAATTCAAAAACGCACCAAACTCATTAACCCATGCCACTTCCAAACAGGCAAACTCGTCCACCTGCACCAATGGCTGTAAAGTGGTAGCTATCAACCTTTCCTCATTGTCGAGGTAAAGAAAGACATTCAGCACATCGCCAGGCTTACAGCCTTCGGGCACATAACGCGTAGGCAATAAAATCTCTCCGTCATCGCCTCCATCTAAATAGACACCAAAGTCTACTTCTTTTACAACCTCCAGCTGGTTGTATTTTCCCAGTTTTACGTTCATTAGCTAAATTTTTTCTCAAAGATAAATAAAAAGCACTATCTTTACTCGCTATTAACAAAGAAAACCCCAATTAGTTATGGATAATTTTATCTTTTACAATCCTACACGCCTCATCTTTGGCAAAGGCATGATTGCCCAATTGTCCCCAACAGATACCGGCCAACAAGAGAATCATGATCACTTTCGGAGGTGGCAGTGTAAAAACAAATGGAGTCTATGAACAAGTAATCCAAGCCCTTGAAGGACGTGATTACACGGAGTTTTGGGGAATAGAATCAAATCCTGATATATCTACCCTGAAAAAAGCTATAGAATCAGGCAAAGAAAAAACATCGACTTCCTGCTGGCAGTAGGTGGCGGCTCAGTTATAGACGGTACCAAGTTGATTTCCGCTGGTATTCCCTACGACGGAGATGCCTGGGAACTAGTTAAAAAAGGCAGTGCACAAAATACTATTCCTTTAGGAACTGTGCTAACTATTCCCGCCACAGGTTCAGAAATGAATAACGGAGCTGTAATTTCATGCCGTGAAACTCATGAAAAATATCCATTTTTCTCCTCTCATCCTGTATTTTCTATCCTAGATCCGACAGTAACTTTCTCATTGCCCGACTATCAGATAGCTTGCGGACTGGCAGACACTTTTGTACACGTCATGGAACAATACATGACCAAAACAAACGAATCTTATCTAATGGACCGCTGGAGCGAAAGCATCCTTCGTACATTGGTACAAATCGCTCCGCAAATCAAAGAAAACAAACAGGATTATCACTTGATGAGTGAATTTATGATGTCCGCCACTATGGCTTTGAACGGTTTCATTGCTATGGGAGTATCCGAAGACTGGGCCACCCACATGATAGGGCATGAGCTGACTGCATTACATGGCATGACACACGGCCAGACACTGGCTATCGTATTTCCCGGAACTCTACGGACACTCGCCGACAAAAAGCGTGACAAAATACTACAATATGGCGAACGTATCTGGGGGGTTACTTCAGGAGTTCCCAGTGTACGAGTATCGCTAACCATAGAAAAGACTGAAGAATTCTTTAGAAATTTAGGACTTAAGACCCGTTTGGATGAAGCAGGAATAGGCGATGATACCATCGAAGAAATAGTACGCCGGTTCAATGAGAGAGGCGCAGCATACGGAGAGGACGGTGATGTAACTGGAGAAGTGGCACGCCGGATTCTGCAAAACTGTAAATCGAAAAAAGAAACAACTGATACAGGAGGAACGAGTATGAAAACAGTTATTCTTACTTCTTTCAAAAGTGATGTCCGAGCACACATGTTACAGGATCTTCTAAAAATGAAGGTATAGAATCCATGTTGCAGGGAGAGTATACAGCCCAAGTTTTGGCTTATATTCCGGGAATGGAAATAAAGGTTCTAGTCTTCGAAAAAGATTATGCCCGGGCATTTGAAATCCTGAAAGCCAGTTTTCCCGAGAAAGTATAAGCATAACTTTCTTCTACACCATTCAAACTTTCTCATCCATATCTTGTATAGGGAGTATTCAAACCTAAACTAAAGATGTACATGAGAAAGTTTTTATTTTACCTTTACTGGCACTGCTAGCTTCGTGCGGTAAAGATGAGGATTATGACAGAAGCAATCCCAAACCTGAAGAGATGGTGACTCCCGCCTTATATGCCACCATTCAACAAAATACGACCGATCTTTATAACGGTCCTTTGGAAGTATTACCTTGCCAGCCTGATGGCAGTATTTATGTAGGAAATTACACATCAACCGGAAATCAGACCCCTGTCCCCGCATATTATTCCATAGAAAACGGAATAGGAAAATCTAAAAATTCCCCTCTAAGACTGCCCGCAGGCACCTATAATATCATTTATTGGGGATATCCCACCTTTTTCAATACTACAGACGCCGCACTGAGCGACCCTACCCTAATTTTAGGAGAAAAATTACTCGACACTTCATTAGGATTACGAAAAGTCCCCGTAGATACTGTTTACTATCCTGTACACGATTTAGTATTCGGCACACAAGAGATCAATATCGGTCAAGATGACCTTCAAGCGCATCTCATTCGTGCTACCGCCGCATTAGGAGTAATCACTACCGAAACAAACGGTAACGCTTTCAGCGAAAGCATAGACTCTATGTGGATTTATATCAGCAATATCTATAGTAATCTGAATTATTTCTCCGCCCAACCGGAAGGAACTGTCAAAACCATACGTTTCGGGTTGATCCCTAACGCAGATCGAAAAGAATTCAGCAATAAATTTGTATCTGTATTCCCATCCCAGCCAAATCCAATGATCCAAGTCTTCGTGCAAATGAAAAACGGAGATTTAAAGCATTACCAACAAAAGCTAACCACACAACTTAGTAGCCGGAACAAAACAACAGTCAACCTGAGTATGGACGGTGTACTACTGGAAGAAGGAGGGACCGGAGGATTCCAAGTAGACCAATGGAAAGAGCAGAATGACAGCATCCATATACCATTAAACTGATCTCTGCTCTATTAAATTTTCAAAGAAATCCTGCCATCTACCATGTGAATAGTACGGTCCGTCAAACGAGCCAAATTTTCATCATGAGTAACAATAACAAAAGTTTGGCCTAATTTATCACGCAAATCAAAGAACAACTGATGAAGTTCCTCTTTATTGCGGGTATCCAGACTGCCCGACGGCTCATCCGCAAGGATAACCGCCGGGTTGTTTATTAATGCACGCGCTACCGCCACCCGTTGCTTCTCCCCTCCCGACAATTCAGCCGGTTTGTGCGAAGCACGTTCGGACAACCCCAAAAAAGCTAGCGTTTCTTTGGCTTTCCGCATAGCTTCGGAAGAAGATGTACCTGCTATCAACGCAGGAATCATCACATTCTCTAAAGCTGTGAACTCGGGAAGTAACTGGTGGAACTGAAACACAAAGCCAATCTGCCGGTTACGAAAAGCCGACAACTCTTTTTCCTTCAAACAACTCACTTCTGTACCATTCAGTAAAATAGTACCCGTATCCGCCTTATCCAACGTTCCTATGATCTGCAATAATGTAGTTTTCCCCGCACCACTGGGACCTACAATACTTACCACCTCTCCTTTTTCTATCATCAAGTCAATACCTTTCAGTACCTGCAATGTCCCGAAACTCTTCGTTATTCCCTGTAATTCTATCATAATCAAATTCTTCTTATCACATACTCCGCCAGATAACAGCCAAAGACTGCCGGCATATAACTCACGGTTCCGGCAGTAGATTTCTTATTTTTCTCATCATCTACCAATATCACCGCATCCTGATCGGCCTGCTCTGTACTAAATACAACCGGAAGTTTTCGCTTCATCCCCATTTTCTGCAAACGCTTCCGCACGGCTTTGCTTAATCCGCAATGGTAAGTATCCCATAAATCGGCAAAACGAACCTGAGTAATATCCCATTTAGCACCGGCCCCCATACTACTCACAATGGGCAGACGACGTTGAAGCACATTATATATAAGGTAACATTTAGGAGCTACCGTATCAATGGCATCCACCACAAAATCAAATTTTGCACTGTCCAGCAATTCCGGAATACGCTCATCTTTCAGATACTCCACTAATACAGTCAATTCCAAATCAGGATTAATATCACGGAAACGTTCCGACAAAATTTCCGCTTTGGGACGTCCCATAGTAGAGTAAAGGGCCGAAAGCTGACGATTAATATTACTGGGCTGCACAATGTCTGCATCCACAATTGTCATACGGCCTACTCCTGCACGACAAATCATCTCGGCAGCATACGCTCCAACTCCACCCAAACCTACCACCAACACATGAGCGTGACGCAGGCGTTTCATCTTATCTTTTCCTAGCAACAACTCCGTACGTTGCTGCCACTCTATATTAATTTCGTTCATCACCTTTCTTAAACCATTTGTAGAACCATTTTCCTACATTATCATATACTCGTGTTTCCGATTGTCCGCGAGGGTCAGAAAAAGAAACAATCTCTTGCGGATCGTCCCCTAACTGATCCGGATACACAATCAACAAACTGTTATTGGCAAAGTACTTGCTGATTTGTGACGGCAGACGTTCAAAAGAAGTCTGATAAGAGATGGAACCTTTACGCGAAGATACAACCACAAACAGATGGTCATAATTCACCTGTCCGGTCAATAAAAGCAGATCATCCCACTCTTCCAATAAAGAAAACTCCGTAAAAGTATTCGCCTCCTGTTTTTCTGTCAGGGCACGCAAATGCTTCAATGTATCTTCTGTAGCAAAGAAATGCACGCGGCATCCCAATTGTTTACCCATACGGCAGAGCTGTGTCATCCATTTCAAGAAACCTTTTTCATATTCCGCCTTATCGGGAACCGCCACCACAATCCGGCGCAACGTATTGACAGGCATCAATAATTTAGCGATCATAATCTGGCGGTTCGTACCCTTCAACAAGTTTTTCCGTCATTGTACCAAAGAAAGAATCCATCAAATTCGTCTTACGATGCAAACCTATTACAATATCCGTTACCGCATATTCTTTCTGCGTATGAATAATACCTTGCGCAATATTCAAATCATAACGCAACACAGTCTTTACAGACGCATCGGCAGCAGCAGCAATCATCGCCGTACGCTCCAAGTTGCGCTTGCCTATCAGTTCCTTGGTTTCTGAAGTATTATTATCATTGATCACACTCAGTGCCACCAATGACTCTTTTTGTTTAGGATGCCTCATCATCAAAGCCATGCCTACCAACCCTTCTATGGTTTCAGGATTAGCTACCGGAATCAAGATGCGTTCCTGTTCCTTACCTTCGCTGCCCTCCATCAGATTTTCCTGAGTCACCATTTTGCGTGCGGCACGTTCTGTCACAACAGAACTTATAATACAAGTGAACAAAATCATGACCACCGTACCATTCAAAACATCATCATTCAACAACCGCTCTCCATTTTCCATAATAATACCATGACCTATCAACACAGCGGCCAAGGTCGCAGCAGCCTGTGCATTACTTAATCCGAATATCAAGCTGCCCTCCACCTTCTTCATTCCATATATCTTCTGGGTTATCCATGCAGCCAGCCACTTACTGAATGTCGCCACTACGGTCATTACAACCGCCACTTTCAGCGCTTCACCTTCCGTAAAAAGGCAACGTACATCAATAATCATCCCCACCCCAATCAAGAAATAGGGAATAAACAGCGCATTACCCACAAACTCCAGCCGGTTCATCAAAGGAGAGACATGAGGAACAAAACGATTTAATACCAACCCGGCAAGGAAAGCTCCCAAAATACCTTCCATCCCCACCAATTCCATCAAGCCTCCGCCCAAGAACACCATAGCCAGCACGAATATAAATTGCATCACCGCATCCTCATACGTACGGAAAAACCATCGGCTGATGCGAGGCATTAAAAATATGATAAGTCCGAACAGCAAAACTACCTTGGCAACCAACAGCACCCAAAACAGTCCGCCTACGTCCTCACCTTTATACATACCACCAATAACAGCCAGCACCATCAAAGCTAGCACCACAGTCACCGCCGTACCACCAATAGTGATACTGACCGTCCGTTGCCGCGACAAGCCATACCGGCTGATAATAGGATAAGCAATCAAGGTGTGACTGGCATACATACTGGCCAGCAACACAGAAGTCAAAAATCCATAGTCCAGCATACTCATGCTGCTCCATATGCCCAGCCCCATCGGGATGAGGAAAGTAAACATACCAAAGATCAATCCTTTTGTCCTGTTTTTCTTGAAATCGTCCATATCCATCTCAAGACCGGCCAAAAACATAATGTAGTAAAGTCCGACCTTTCCAAACAATTCAAAACTGCTGTCACGTTCCAGAATGTTAAAGCCATACTTGCCTACCACTACCCCGGCAAGTATCATACCGATGATATGCGGAATGCGTAAACGCCCCAAAATCATAGGGGCAAACAGGATGATAATAAGTACCAGGAAGAATATCCAGGTAGGATCTGTGACCGGAAAATGTATGTTAAGGTCGAATAATTCCATCTTTTTTTGAGTTTTATACCATTATATCGACAAAATTACGAAAAAACTTTCTTTTTACTGATTTATATTCTAAAATGTTCTAATTTTGCACGCAGAACATACTTACATGCTGAGAGATAGTTCTAAAGTATTACTAAATTTTATCTTATAAAACAAAAACAAAATGAAAGTAGCAATTGTTGGTGCGAGCGGAGCTGTAGGACAAGAGTTCCTGCGTGTGCTCGATGAAAGGAACTTCCCGTTGGATGAGTTAGTGTTATTCGGTTCTTCACGCAGTGCAGGACGAAAATACACATTCCGCGGTAAACAGATTGAAGTGAAACTCCTTCAGCACAACGATGACTTTAAAGGTGTAGATATCGCTTTCACATCAGCCGGCGCAGGTACCACAAAAGAGTTTTGTGAAACCATTACCAAACATGGTGCCGTACTGATTGACAACTCCAGCGCTTACCGTATGGACGCCGATGTGCCTTTGGTAGTACCCGAAGTGAATCCGGAAGATGCTTTGAATCGTCCCCGTAACGTGATAGCTAATCCCAACTGTACAACTATTCAGATGGTAGTTGCACTGAAAGCCATCGAAAATCTTTCACACATAAAACGTGTGCATGTGGCTACTTATCAAGCTGCCAGCGGTGCAGGTGCAGCGGCTATGGATGAATTGTATGAACAATATCGTCAGGTATTGGCTAATGAACCCGTGACTGTAGAGAAATTCGCTTATCAGTTGGCATTCAACTTGATTCCCCAAATTGATGTATTTACCGACAATGGATATACCAAAGAAGAAATGAAGATGTTCAACGAAACACGCAAAATTATGCACTCCGACATTCAGGTTAGCGCCATGTGTGTACGTGTTCCCGCCCTCCGTTCTCACTCGGAAAGTATCTGGGTAGAAACTGAACGCCCCATTTCTCCCGAAGAAGCCCGTGAAGCCTTTGCCAAAGGTGAAGGCCTGGTATTGATGGATAATCCCGAAAAGAAAGAATATCCGATGCCTTTGTTCCTGGCAGGTAAAGATCCGGTTTACGTGGGCCGCATCCGCAAAGATCTGGCAAACGAAAACGGACTGACTTTCTGGATCGTAGGCGATCAGATTAAGAAAGGTGCGGCATTGAACGCTGTTCAGATTGCCGAATACTTGATCAAAGTAGGAAACGTGAAATAATTTGTGAAATAATTTTTTTATAATCTTTATCTTTGCGCCAATCATTGATTTAATGAATTGACCAAGATAAAGATTATATCGTTTATTACAGTTATTCGTCCGTCAAACTATCCCCACAACATTATGCTGAAAGAAAAAACACTTCGGATACCGAAAGGACGAAGTTTTTTTATTCTGTCCCCGATAAAATAAAACAATCTCCTTGTTCCCGTCAAGACTTCTTTTTGATATAATAAGCCTTATAAGCCTTTTATCCCCCGACCTTTAAACCATTCCTTACAGATAATGGAACGTAGCAAGCGGGCATATAAAGCACTTAACCATATGAAGAAAAAACAGTTAGTCATACCCCAAAAAAACATTTCAGCAAACAAAAAAATGGTTTGTCCCACAAATAAGAAAACAAGATCGTCAAATAAAACCCGATTCATTCAACTGCCATAGCTCAAATCATCCATAAAAAAAGAGTATCACAATAACTGCAATACTCCTTTTAATCTTTTATGATAGCTGTTTATTCAGCAACTAATACATCATCAACACTTCTTTCCGTACCTTTCAACGGGGATATGCCAACCAAATTTACATTAAATATCAATGTGGAATATCCGGGAATATCACTATATCCATCCTTTCCATATCCCAATTGATAAGGAATATAAAGTTCCCATTGATCTCCTACTTTCATACCTCCATATCCTTTCATCAAGGCAGTGCTCCATCCGGCAATCACCCCACCTGCAACAAATGTCTTTGGAGTAGCTGTTTCCGGATCAAGTTCTCCTTGATAACTTTGGTCAAAGACTGTTCCATTAATAAACTGACCACGATAATTCAACCGCTACCGTATCCGTGGCAATCGGACTTGTAGTACCATCACCAATCTTAACAATCTTGCAGTAAACATTATCATTCACCTTTCCTGTCTCATTCAATCCCAAAGGAGGAAGTTTATACGATCTGATAATTTTCCATTGTCCTACCTCATTGCCTTGATTAGCTTCCGCCACTGTAGCGATGGAGTCAATATATCTCTGATTACGTTCCTCCCAGTTTGCATACGGGTCTTCTGTTCCATCTGATTCACTACATGAAACAATGGACAGAGAAGCAACAAACAGCAGACTAATCAGCCAAAGAATACTTTTATTCATAAATTCCTGTTTATTATTGCAAAGTCTTCAGCAGACTTGTTATACTTACTTTATCGGCAATGATATTGTTCAGTTCCGAAATAGCCACACGCTCCTGCTGCATGGTATCACGATTACGCAATGTTACGCAATTGTCCTCCAAAGTCTGGTGGTCTACAGTGATACAATATGGAGTACCGATGGCATCCTGACGACGGTAACGCTTGCCGATGCTGTCTTTCTCATCATACTGGCAGTGGAAATGGAACTTCAAGTCATTCATAATCTCACGCGCCTTCTCGGGCAGGCCGTCTTTCTTCACCAACGGCATCACGGCCAGTTTCACCGGAGCCAGAGCAGCAGGCAATTTCAGCACGACACGAGTTTCACCACTTTCCAATGTTTCTTCTGTATAAGCAGCACTCATAATGCTAAGGAACATACGGTCCACACCGATAGATGTTTCAATAACATACGGAGTATAGCTTTCGTTCAATTCCGGATCGAAATACTTGATACTCTTGCCACTGAACTTCTCGTGCTGGCTCAAGTCAAAGTTCGTACGGCTGTGAATACCTTCCACTTCCTTGAATCCAAACGGCATCAGGAATTCGATGTCTGTAGCTGCGTTGGCATAATGTGCCAGTTTGTCGTGGTCATGGAAACGGTAATGATCATCACCGAAACCTAATGCTTTATGCCATTTCAAACGAATTTCTTTCCATTTGGGGAACCACTCCAGCTCAGTACCAGGTTTTACGAAGAATTGCATCTCCATCTGTTCAAACTCACGCATACGGAAAATGAATTGGCGGGCTACAATCTCGTTACGGAAAGCTTTACCAATCTGAGCGATACCGAAAGGAATCTTCATACGGCCGGTTTTCTGTACATTCAGGTAATTGACAAAAATACCCTGCGCTGTTTCCGGACGAAGATAAATCTTCATGGCACCATCGGCAGTAGAACCCATTTCGGTGGAGAACATCAAATTGAACTGACGTACTTCAGTCCAGTTCTTGGTTCCCGAAATAGGACAAACAATCTCTTCATCAATGATAATCTGACGAAGTTCATCCAAATCATTGTCGTTCAAAGCTTTTGAGAATCGTTCATGTAAAGCGTCACGCTTGGCCTGATGCTCCAGAACACGACCGTTGGTGCTACGAAACTGAGCCTCATCAAAAGCATCCCCGAATCTCTTGGCAGCCTTGGCCACTTCTTTGTTTATCTTCTCGTCATATTTGGCAAGCTGGTCTTCAATCAGCACATCGGCACGATAACGTTTTTAGAATCGCGGTTGTCAATCAGAGGATCATTGAACGCGTCCACATGTCCGGAAGCCTTCCAAATAGTAGGATGCATAAAAATAGCAGAATCAATTCCTACGATGTTCTCGTGCAGCAGCACCATACTCTGCCACCAATATTGCTTGATATTATTCTTCAACTCCACTCCCATCTGACCGTAATCGTATACAGCGCCTAGTCCGTCATATATATCACTGGACGGAAATACAAAACCATACTCTTTACAGTGCGATACTAATTTCTTAAAACATCTTCTTGTGCCATTTTCTTATCTGTTTATTCTTACACTTTTGTTGTTTTTCCTGTTTCTAACCTTTAATAAGGGCGAAATAATATGCAAAGTAAATGATTTTTTTCTAATAAAAGTACGTATTTTTGTCGTGCATATCATCAGAACATTAAGGAATTTAAATATATATGAGCGACGATTTTATTGATAAAGAGGAACAAAACGAAGAAAATATCCCCACACCGGAGAACGGACACTCGGACTATAAACCTACCGATACCAAAAACACAGGGGTGAAGCACCAGCTGAGTGGAATGTATCAGAACTGGTTTTTGGACTATGCCTCTTACGTAATATTGGAACGTGCCGTACCGCACATCAATGACGGTTTGAAACCTGTCCAAAGACGTATCCTCCACTCTATGAAAAGATTGGATGACGGCCGATATAACAAAGTAGCAAATATTGTAGGACATACCATGCAGTTTCATCCGCACGGCGATGCTTCCATAGGCGACGCGTTGGTACAGCTAGGCCAAAAGGATCTGTTAATAGACTGTCAGGGAAACTGGGGTAACATACTGACAGGAGATGGTGCCGCTGCCCCCCGTTATATCGAAGCACGTCTATCCAAATTTGCATTGGACGTGGTTTTCAATCCCAAAACCACCGAATGGCAAGCGTCATACGACGGACGAAACAAAGAGCCGATCACCCTACCTGTCAAATTCCCGCTCTTGCTCGCTCAGGGAGTAGAAGGTATTGCTGTGGGCCTTTCTTCCAAAAATCCTACCACACAATTTTAACGAACTGTGTGATGCCTCCATTGCCTATTTGCGTGGTGAGGAATTCAAACTCTATCCCGATTTCCAGACAGGAGGCTCTATTGATGTATCCCGCTACAACGATGGAGAACGCGGCGGAATGGTGAAGGTACGTGCTAAAATCAATAAAATAGACAACAAAACATTGTCCATAGCCGAAGTGCCTTTCGGAAAGACTGTCCCGGGGGTATGCGACTCTATTGTCAAAGCCAGTGAAAAGGGAAAAATCAAGATTCGGAAAGTAGAAGATCTTACTTCTGAAAAAGTGGAAATCCTAGTGCACCTTGCTCCGGGAGTATCCTCGGACAAAACCTTGGACGCGCTCTATGCATTTACTGATTTGTGAAGTAAGGCATATCCCCCAATTGTTGCGTTATTGATGAAAAGAGCCCCACTTCCTTACTGTCAGTGCCGTCCTTAAAAAAGCCACAGACAACACGTTGTCCCTGCTTCGTC